>Ga0081539_10002144_pt1 | contig 29163 bp, 31 predicted proteins | sample TabmetS4T2R2_FD_71023 | JGI IMG/M metagenome (GOLD analysis project Ga0081539, IMG submission 71023) | Tabebuia heterophylla rhizosphere microbial communities from the University of Puerto Rico - S4T2R2 | ecosystem: Host-associated > Plants > Roots > Rhizosphere ... | reverse complement strand
TACCGGCAATCGCGACGAAGAGATGCAGTTAATGAAAGATACGATCAACAAGCTAGGCGCCGATACGCCGCAACAGAAGAAAGTGGGGGCCCGCGCACTAAGCGTTCAGCCCGCGAAACCGCCCAAAGAACGAGATCAGATTCTCGAAACGCTGAAAAAAGGCTTCAACGAGGAACAAGTGAAGAAGACAGCAAAGGCTGCCAGTGCAACTGTCCCTCAAGAGCGGGCGGTCGAGGGTTGGTACGCCCCGCGAAACCAGGCTGTCGCCTTGTTTCAGTCTGCGATGGATGAGCACCTTGATGAGTTGGGAAGGGCGCAGGATGATGGCCAAAAGTCGAAAAAGACCGTGTCGCTGAGCGCGACGAAAGCGAAAAAACCAAAAGGCTCGATCAATGACTTTTACAAGGGCGGCGGCCCGCAAAAACCCAAGAAGGGCGGGAAAGTCAAAGCGGCCGCGGTGACAGCGGCGGAGCTGGTCCAGTACAGCAATCTCGATCCCCACTGGGCTGAGGTGGTGTGGGAAAAGGCGAAGCTGCTGTTAAAGGGAAAACACAAGTTCACCACCCACAAATCGGGCGAGGATTTTCGTTTTACGATGAAAGACAAAACGACTATCGCCATCGTCGGCGATTGGGGCGGCGGCAACGACGCCGCGCAGGCGGTGGCCGAACGAATCAGAAAGATCAACCCCGACCACATCATCCACCTGGGCGATGTTTATTACGCGGGCACCGAAAAAGAGATCAGGGAAAGATTTCTGAAATACTGGCCAACGCCGAGCGCCGGAGGTTATTCATTCGCGCTGAATTCCAACCACGAAATGTACAGCGGCGGCTTCGGCTACTTCGACGTCACGCTGAAAGAGTTCAAGCAACCGGCGAGTTATTTCAGTCTGTCGAACAGCAATTGGCGGCTGATCGGGTTGGATACCGGTTACGTCGATCACGATCTGAACAACGAGCAGGTTGACTGGTTAACGGCACAATTCAAAGGCAGCAAGAACCCGCGCACGATTCTGCTGTCGCATCATCAACTCTTCTCGGCTTACGAAAACACTGACGCCAGCCACTTGCAGTCGCGCGTGCAACCGTTTCTCGACGCGAACAAGATCTACGGCTGGATCTGGGGCCACGAGCATTTGTGCGTGGTGTACGAACAGCACATGGGGATCAAAGCCGTCTGTCTCGGTAACGGGTGCTTCCCTTACAACGCTCCGAGCAAGGCGAAGACCAAGGTCCCGGTGAAGTGGATCAACAACAGGCAATCCGGCACTTCAGACTACAAAGGCTCGCATACGTTTGCGCTGCTCTCGATCGACGCTGACAAGATCGATATTCAGTACATCGATGAGGACGGAACAGTTGCTTTCAAGGACAGTTGGAGTTAGGCACGCGGCAGTTTTCGGTGCTTCACGCGGCGCTGACGTTTTGTGCTACTCTAGCCCGCCCAAGAAAACATAACTGGAGGACCGAGATGGCCGACGATAACGGCAAGAAAAAGTGTAAGAATCCGCCCTGCACGTGCCCGCCGCAGCCCGGTGGGAAGTACTGTAGCGCGTCGTGCGAAGGCGCCGGCAAGACGATCGAACTCGATTGTGATTGCGGGCACGCGGAGTGTGGCGGAAATTTTTAGCCACGGATTACACGGATCTGCACTCGCGGCTAGCTGAATTTTCTGCTTAGCTCGATGAACTGGGCCGCGAGTTTTGGTCCGGTTCCCTCGTCTTCGTGTTTGAAGAACACGAAGGTCGTCTTCCACTGCTGGGCGCCGATCCGTTTGATCCAATCCCCCAGTTCCGGCTTTGAGTAGCGCACCCGCCGCAGCCTCACATACCCCCAATCTGCCGTCTTGTCGATACTACTGCACGGCGATTCGTCCGTGTCGGAGACGCACAACGCACGATTGTGCCGGCGCAACAACTCTCGCACGTCGTCGTCAAACCAGGTCGGGTGGCGAAAGTCGAAAACCGCAGGCGTGTCCCCCGGTAGCTGCTGCAGAAAACTCTCCAGGCGCTGGAGATCTTTTTTCATGTCCTCGGGCAGTCGAAACAACAATGCGCCCAGACGATCTTCGAGCACAGACACCGTCTCCAACAACTGCTTCGTTTGCGCAGCTACGTCTTTCAATCTTCGATAGAGTGTGATTGATTGCGGCGCCTTGACCGAGAAACGAAAGTTTTTCGGCACCTGGGTGCGCCAGTTCTCCACCGTAGCCGGTTGCGGCAAGCGGTAGTACGTATTGTTCAGCTCCACCGCCGGTAAACGCGCCGCGTAGTAAGAGAGCATCTCGGCCGCGGAAATCTTTTCCGGATAAAAGCTGCCTTTCCATTCTTTGTAGCTGTAGCCGCTGGTGCCGACGTAGAGCTTCATTTTCCGAGGTGTTCCTGTTGTGGCGTCGAGCAATTCTGTGGTACACAGGCAGGCAAAGCAAGACCAAAACCCGAAGCAGCACTTGCAGCGAGGCGCCGTGTCGACTGTTACGACAAACATCGAATCAGTCCTTCAGGAAGAACGAGTATTCCCGCCGCCGCCGGAGTTTTCCGCGCAGGCGCACATCAAATCAGAGGCCGAACTCGAGCGCCTGCGCACGGAAGCGCACGACAATCCCGAAGGTTTTTGGGCGCGCATGGCCGAAGAGCTTCACTGGTTCAAGAAGTGGGACACAGTGCTCAAGTGGGAGCCGCCGCATGCGGAGTGGTTCGGCGGCGGCCGGATCAATATCTCCTACAACTGTCTCGACCGCCATCTCAGCACCGGGCGGCGCAACAAAGCCGCGCTGATCTGGGAAGGCGAACCCGGCGAAACACGCACCTTCACCTATCAACAACTCCACACCGAGGTCTGCAAGTTTGCCAACGTACTGAAACACGCGGGCGTCGAGCGTGGCGATCGCGTCGCGCTGTACATGCCGCTGATTCCGGAGCTCGCGATCTCGATGCTCGCCTGCGCGCGCATCGGCGCCACGCATTCGGTCGTCTTCGGCGGTTTCTCAAGCGCAGCGCTGATCGATCGCATCAACGATGCGAGTTGCAAACTCGTCGTCACCGCTGACGGCGGTTGGCGACGCGGTCACGAGATCAAACTGAAACCCGCGGTCGACGAAGCGCTGAAAGAAACTCCGTCCGTCACCGCCTGCATCGTCGTCAAGCGCACCGGCTCGGCGCAGCAGATGCAGGACGGCCGCGACTTCTGGTGGCACGAGTTGATGGAAACCGTCGAGACCGAGTGTCCGGCGGAAGAGTTGGACAGCGAACATCCGCTGTTCATCCTCTACACCTCAGGCACCACCGGCAAACCGAAAGGCATTCTGCACACGACCGCCGGCTATCTTCTCGGCGCACATCTGACCACGAAGTGGGTTTTTGATCTCAAGGACGAAGATCTTTACTGGTGCACCGCCGACATCGGCTGGGTCACTGGTCACAGCTACGTGGTTTACGGTCCGCTGTCCAACGGCGCGACCGCGTTGATGTACGAAGGCGCGCCGAACTGGCCCGAGCCTGATCGTTTCTGGTCGATGATTGAGCGTCACCGCGTGAACGTCTTCTACACCGCGCCGACGGCGATTCGGGCGTTCATCCGTTGGGGCGATCAGTGGCCGTCGAAGCACGACCTCTCGAGCCTGCGATTGCTCGGCACGGTCGGCGAACCCATCAATCCCGAGGCGTGGATGTGGTATCGCCGAACGATCGGCAAAGAGCGTTGTCCGATCGTCGACACGTGGTGGCAGACGGAAACCGGCGCGATCATGATCACGCCGATTCCCGGCGCGACGACAACAAAGCCCGGATCCGCAACCAAACCGTTTCCCGGCGTCGAAGCCAGCATCATGACGCGCGACGGCAAGTCAGTCGGCCCGAACGAAGGCGGCTATCTCGTAATCAAGCGGCCGTGGCCGTCGATGCTGCGAACGATTTGGGGCGACGACGCGCGTTACAAGGAGCAGTATTGGTCGCAGATCGAGGGCATCTATTTCGCCGGCGACGGCGCCCGGTGCGACCGGGACGGATATTTCTGGATCATGGGACGTATCGACGATGTAATTAATGTTAGCGGACACAGACTCGGAACCGCGGAGATTGAAAGTGCCCTCGTTTCTCACACGGCGGTGGCCGAAGCGGCGGTCGTCCCTCGACCCGATGAATTGAAGGGATCTGCAATCGTGGCTTTCGTAACGTTGGAAGGATCGCAGACGCCGTCGGAGGCGTTGAACGAGGAACTCCGGGCGCACGTGGTGAAGGAGATCGGCGCGCTCGCTCGCCCGGACGAGATCAGGTTTACCGATGCTCTGCCTAAAACGCGTTCCGGCAAGATCATGCGGCGCCTGCTGCGCGAGATTGCGACGAGCGGCAGCGTAGCCGGAGACGTAACTACCCTCGAAGATTTCTCCGTGCTGGAGAAGCTGAGGGCGGAGGAGGAATAATGATGAACCGGCAATCCGAATCCGAGAATCGTTCAGGACCACGTTATCTCGCCAGCCTCGAAGTTCGCGCCGAGTGGGACGAACCCGGTGGCGCGCACGTGGTCGCCGAAGGAACCACTGAAAACGTCGGCCCGGAAGGCACGTTGGTTCACTTGCCGCGCCAACTGCCGCAAGTCGGCAGTCGCGTCCGGCTCGAAGTTTCCGGTGAAACCGGCGAGAAGCTGCAAGTGATCGCCGAGGTGTTGCGCATCGAACGCCATCCCGGCCATCCGCTCGCGGCGTTGCAACTGTTGGGCGAGACTGACGAATGGAGAGGTCTGGTTTGGGAACCAGCCGCTCCGCGCGTGGCGCCTCCGCCACCGCCGGCAGAAGGGGAAGAGGGCGAAGAGATTGACGAAGACGACGACATCGCGCACTGAGGTACGGTCTTAGTATCCCACCAACGTTGTTGGTGGTACTTCATACATGACCTACGGAGGGAACTTAGTAGAGACCCAGAATCCCACCAACTCAGTTGGTGGTACTTTCATACCCGCAACTCGCGTTGAGCCGAAGAAAGATGACGACCCTTAACTCCAACAACGGAAATTCTCACGAACGCCGGCGCTATCCGCGTTACTACGTTTCGGCGCGACTGACGCTGGCGATTGAAGACGAGAGTCTGAAAGAATCAATCGGCATCGGCCAGCCGCAGGACATCAGTCTCGGCGGTTTGCGGGTGACGAACCTGCCGGCCTGTCCGAGCGTTAAAGTCGGCGATCAGCTTGGACTGTTGCTGCTCGACGGTGAAGATGCGTTGTCGATTTCCGCCGCCGTCGTCCACCATGCAACCAGCGATACGTTTGGGGTAGAGTTTCGCGGGTTATCGAATCAAGATCAGCGAGCGGTGGGAGAGTTTATCGGGCGGCTGCACGCGCGCATTTAACGAAGATCCAGCGATTCACGGTGAGCGACAACGAAACGACCAAAGAAGCTGCGGCGACGGCCGCCAAGGCCGCGGTAGAGGCCTACGGACCGCCGACGCGCGTCGTGCTGCGCATCATTTTTATCCTGCTCTTCGTCATCGGTCTGCTGTGGATCATCTCGAAGATCACCGGCATCATCCTGCTGCTGGTGTTGTCGATCTTTTTCGCGTACCTCGTTTCACCGCTGGTGGAGTTTTTGCGCCGGCCGCGAAGCCTCGGCGGCCGGACCATCGCGATCCCGAAAGCAGTCGCCATCGCGCTGTCGTATGTGCTTATTATCGGCGGCATCGTGCTCGCCGTCTTCATCGTTCTGCCGAGCCTCAGCAGCCAATTTCCGGCGTTTGCAACCGAGGCGAAAGGTTACTGGCAGTCGTTAGCACAACGAAGCCAGCAGATCATCGAGTACTCGCGTTCGAAACGCATGCCGCCTCAGCTTGCTGACGCCGTCAACAAGGCCATTCCAGAAGTACAGACAAAAGGGGTTGAGCTTGTCAGCGGCTTCTTCCAAACAGTGCTGGGTTACCTGGTTTACTTTCCCTGGCTGATCCTGATTCCGATACTCGGTTTCTTTCTGCTGAAAGACGCGGAGAGTTTTCGCCGTTCCGCGTTATTGATGCTGCCGCGCGGTCGTTGGCGCTGGCGCGGCGACGAGTTCTTTCAGGACGTCAACAGCACGCTCGCCGCCTACATCCGCGCGCAACTGACCGCGTGTTTGTTGATCGGAATCATTTGCGCGTTGGGCTTTACGTTGCTCGGATTACCGGGTGGACTCGTGATGGGCGTCATCGCCGGCGTTTTCGAATTCGTTCCGCTTGTCGGGCCGCTGCTCGTCGCCGTGATGGCCGCGATCCTTGCATTCCTCCATGCGGGACCGTTCAACGCCTTTCTGGTGCTGCTGTTTTTGGGTGTGCTGCGGATCGTGCAGGACTACGTGATTTATCCGCGACTGATCGGGCAGGGCATTCACCTGCACCCGCTGGCGGTGATCTTCGCGATTCTCGCGGGAGAAAAGCTGGCGAGCGTGGCGGGGATATTTCTTGCGATTCCGGTGGTAGCGATCCTGACCGTCAGCTATCGTCACTGGCTCGAACATCGCGGCAGCGAGGGTTTTGCCGATCTGCTCGAACCGAGTCCACCTGTTCCCGCGATTGCGCCGGTCGCTGACGCGCTCAACGAGGCGCCTGAGCGGCCATCAATTCCACAAAGCGGTGGAAATGATGTTCCGCGTCGTGTGGTCCCGGCGCCGCTTCAGGATGATACTGCACTGAAATAACCGGCAGCGTCCGGTGTCTCATTCCCTCCACACACTGATCGTTTAGATTTATGTGCGTCACTTCAACGTCCGGCGGCAGCGTTTCCGCGTTCACCGCAAAGCCGTGATTGTGGGAAGTGATTTCGACGCCGCGTCCGGCGACTTCTTTCACCGGCTGATTGCCGCCGCGATGGCCAAACACCAGCTTGAACGTCTTGCCGCCGAACGCGCGGCCGAGTAACTGGTGTCCGAAACAGATCCCAAACATCGGCACCTGGGCTTGCAGCAGCTCGCGAATCTCTCCGACTTCCCGATTCATCGACGCCGGATCGCCCGGACCATTCGACAGGAAAATGCCGTCGGGATGCAGCGCCAAAACTTCGGCGGCGGGTGTTGACGCCGGCACGACGGTGGTGCGCACGCCGAGTTGCGCGAGTTCGCGCAGCGAGTTTCGCTTCACACCGAAGTCGTAACAGACGACGTGAAAACGTTCTTCACCGGCGGCGGGAAAGTCGTAGGGCTCTTTCGTGGTGACGACACTCGCCAGCTCGCGATTCTCCATCGGCGGCGACTGCCGCGCCTTTTCGACTACGCTTGCTTCGTCTGCGTCGATCGTAGACAGACACGCGCGCATCGCGCCCTTGTCGCGGATGTGCCGCACCAGCGCTCTCGTGTCGATGCCTTCGATGGCCACGATGTTCCAGCGCTTCAAATAAGATTCGAGACTCTCTTCCGCGCGCCAGTTGGAAGTGATGCGGCTCGCCTCGCGCACCACGAACCCTTCGACCCACGGGCGCGGCGATTCGGCGTCGGCTTCGTTGACGCCGTAGTTGCCGATCAGCGGATACGTCATGCAGACGATCTGCCCAGCGTACGAAGGGTCGGTGAGCACTTCCTGGTAGCCCGTCATCGAGGTGTTGAAAACCATCTCGCCGCAGGCCTCACCTTCCGCGGCCCACGAGACCCCACGAAAAGCACGGCCGTCTTCGAGTGCCAACAGCGCTGGAGCTTTTTTTGCCATTTGGATTATTGACTGCCTTTGATGAACTGCTGTGCTTCGTTGAGCCAACGCTTGCTCGCGCGGTACTTGTAAGCCGGCGCCGTCTTCACCGCCTCGATGCACGCCTGCATCAAGTTCGTCGCTTCGCGCTTGTGACCGAGACCGGCGTGCGCGCGGCCCATCAGGTAGAGTCCTTCGGGATCCGAGGGCCGGTGCTCGAGAAACTGCTCGAGTGCGGTGCGCGCGTCTTCAAACTGTCCGGCTGCGATGTACGTCGCCGCAACTTCACGCCAGACTTCGTACTGCGAGTGCGCCGGATCGCGGATGACGACGTGTTCGAAGTTGTGAATCGCGTCAGCGTAGCGTTTCTGCTGCCGCGCGATGCGGCCCAACTGATAACTCGCGTCGATCTCGCCGTCGTCGATTTGCAACGCGCGTTCGAAACGTTCGCGCGCCTGATCGAGTTCGCCACGGCTCTGATGAATCAGGCCGAGGTTGTAATGCGCCGAGGCGTCCGCCGGATTGAGCGTCGCGGATTCGAGGTTCTGTTTGAAGGCGGCCTTTGCGCGCTGCGTGCCCATGATGTCGCTGAAGTAACCGCGCAGCAGCATGAACAGGATGAACAGCAGGAACGGTGAACCCAGTACGCCCGAGAACAAGCGGAAGCCAATCGGCGCTACAAACAACGCCAGCATCGCCGACAGCACACAGATCAGAAACGCGCGCACGAACGACGTGCGAAAGACGTCCCTCACGCCGAGCACGGTGCCGAAGGCAAACAGCACCAGCTTCGGCATTTGGAACAGACCCTGCGCGAGTAGTGTCGGGTTCTTCAATTGCTCCGCAGCGCGCGCGAACTGTTCCGTGTTGGGTAACATCGCGCGCGTTTGGTCGGCGTTCTGAATCATCGCCGCGACTTGCTCGTACTGGAGCCCGGTGTAGTGAAGTAGCGCGGCGATCAGAATCGAAATGACGTTCGCGGCGGTGAGCACGTAAAACATCGTCGCGGCCACGGGCGCGTACTCCTGCGTGATGACGACGCGAAAACTGCCGCGCCGATCGATCGTGTTCGCCACCAGCGTGAGGATCGGCACGAGCACGACGGCGACAAGCACGACGATGATCACAGCCTGAAAGACTTCGCTCAAGACCATTCCACCGCCGGCCAGGTTCACGCCGGAAAACCTGTCGATAATCAGGCTGTAAGCGAGTTGGCCAAGAAAAGCCAGGAAAGCTGCGGGCGCAAGCGAACCGCGATCGCGTATCTCACGCATCCCGCGCACGGGGGCGTAAAAGATCATGAGCAGGAGTCGCAGCCAGTCAGTCATAGCGGACGATGCTCAGGGCTGGGGCGAACTCGTGTCGCCCGGTGATTCCTGAAACACGGGTGGCGTATAACCGTTCGGCGCCGCAGGCGGGCCTGCCGGAGCGAGATCCTCGTGATGGATCACGCTGGCGGCGGTGAGTGGCCAGTAGCGAAATAGCGCCTTGCCGTAGATGTACTTCTTCGGCACTAGCCCCCAGATTCGCGAATCGCTCGAGTTGTCGCGGTTGTCGCCCATGACGAAATAGTAGTTTGGGCGAACATACGTCGGCGTCAGGCTGCGGTGCGACAGGTTCAGACGCGGATCGAGATAGTTCTCCTCGACGTCTTGTCCGTTTACGCGTACCACGCCTTCGTGCACTTCGACCGTGTCTCCGGGCAATCCGATGACGCGTTTGATGTAGCTCTTCGAAGGATCTTCGGGATACCAAAACACGACGATGTCGCCGCGATCGAGCTTGGGCGCCCAGCGATACTCGTCGTAGTAGATCAGTTTGTTTACGAAGATGCGTTCGCCGTCGTGCAGGCGAGGCAGCATTGACGTGCCTTCGACTTTCACCGGCTGCACGATGAACACGACGACGAGGGCGGCGATCATGAGTGCGAAAATCAGATCGCGAAGCAGGAGGCGCGCTTCCGACCACAGGTCGTTGCGTTGGGCCTGTTCCGGCTTGTGTACCTGGATGTCTTTGTCGTCGTCGACGTGAACGCCACCGAACGGTGGTGGACGGCGTTTTCTAATTCCAAACATAGCCAGTGAAAACTTAGCTTTGCGTACCGGAGTTGTCAAACTGCATTCGTTATCTTCATCCCTTTGCAATCCCGCGAAGCGGCCCTTCAACTCTCAATGTCGCTTTCCAACTTCCTTGACAGGCTTTGCTGACGCTCTCTATCATCCTCGCCTGCGTTTGCGCCCAGACACTCGTCAGTGCGGCGGACCAGAAAAGAGGCCTTTAGCCGTGATCAAGCTCGATATTATCAATCGCGTCGCCGACAAAACCGGCGTGCCGAAGATGAAGGCCGAACAAGCCGTGGAGGCGCTCTTTCATTCGATGAAAGAGGCGCTGACCCGAGGCGAGCGAATCGAACTTCGCGGCTTCGGCGTCTTCGTCGTGAAACCGCGGAAACGCGGCGTCGGCCGCAATCCGCGGACGGGCGAGGAGGTGGCGATTCCGTCGGGCAAGACGATTCGTTTCAAGCCGGGCAAAGAGCTCCAGGCGCACGACAACGGCGAAACGGAAGCCGATGAAGTGGATGACGACGACGAGTTTTAGTGTTGTATAAAAAGCAGGTTTTACGTAGAGGCTAGAGATGGAAACGCAAGAGCATCCAGACTCTAGCCTTTCGGCTTCTAAACGAGCGCGTTTCGCAAAACCCCGTCTCTTTGTGGGTAGTTTGCGCGGTCTGGGGTAAGGAAGTTTATGGCTGAGTCGTATCGAGCAGTGCCGCAGAATTTCGAGTTGCCGAGGGCGCCCGGCTTGTCGATCTCGGCGCGCGAGTGGCGCCTGCACGGCGGCCTGTTTCTGCTGACGGTCGTGACGACGACGCTGGCGGGAATGGTGCTGGTCGCACCTGATTTACCGTCGTACGAGCCACCTTTGGCGGGGCTACTCGATTACGTTCTGTATGTTCCGCGCGGCTACTATCACGCCATCGGTGAGCTGATCGGACTCGGCTTGACGCAGCCTCACGTGCTGGCGCAGGGCGCCACGTTCTCAGCGTCGCTGCTGGCGATTCTGTTTTCGCACGAGATGGGCCATTACCTCGCGTGCCGTTATTACAAGGTGAGCGCCACGCTCCCGTATTTCATTCCGGCGCCGCCACTGTTTCTGACCGGAACGTTTGGCGCGTTCATCAAGATTCGTTCGCCGATACCTTCGCGACGCGCGTTGTTTGATATCGGACTCGGCGGGCCGCTGGCGGGATTTGTGGTGGCGTTGCCCGTGTCGGTGGTCGGCTTGTTAACGATGGCGACTCCGGGCGGGCCGGCGCCGGATCACGCGATCTTCTTCAACGATCCGTTGCTGTTTCGTTTGCTGGCGAGGCTGCTGCACGTGCCGCTCGATCCGAACGCGCCGACGAATCCTTATTACATGGCGGCGTGGATTGGGTTGTTGGTGACGAGTTTGAATTTAATGCCGGTGGGCCAACTGGACGGCGGGCACGGAACGTTCGCGGTGTTTGGGCCACGTGCTCATCGTGTAGTGGCGCGCGTGGCGTTTCTAAGCATGGCGGTGCTGGCGTTTCTCGGTTTCTGGTGGCACCACAGCCCGAGCGGATTTCTCTACACGGTACTGCTGGCCATCATGCTGCGCGTCCCGCACCCCGCCCCCGCGGTGATGGAACCACTCGGCGCCAAACGCACCATGATCGCCATCCTGACGCTCCTCGTCTTCATCCTCTGCTTCTGGCCGTTTCCGATCACGATTACTTAACTCACGCCGGCAGCCGCCGGTAACAGGCCTTTGATCTCCCGAACCACGCGGGCGACTTCGTCCTGGTTGGCGAGCGCGATCATGAAGAATTTGTAGCCCTGGTGGAAGCAGATGACGCCGTTCGCAAAGAGCCAGACGCCGTCGAGGAACGGGTTACCGCCCAACAACCAACTGATCGGCGCCCCCACGATTGGGCCACCCGAAAAAATCTGCGCCCACATCGCCGCTCCCGCCGCACAGCTAAACGCGCCAAGCAACGGCGCCCCAACGTACTTCGCGATCTTCCGCTCGAACTCGATTCGCTCGCGCTCAGCTTCGTCAACCTCACCGCGCGCGATCAGCTCTTCCCGCTTCTTCAAATATCCATCAAACTTCTCGCTCGCTTTGCGCAAGCCGTAAACGGGCAGCGCCGAGTGCGTCAGCCAGTGTGGATGCGCACCCAACAACACGGCATCCAAACCCGGCAGCGCCGCGCCGGCGCGAATCCCCAACACCAGCGAAACTGAAACAACAGCCGCTTTGCCCGGATTCTCCTTGATCCAGTCACGCGCTTTCAGCACGCCCGCGGTTGCGGCGGTTGACGCACGCGTGAGCCGCGCGCCCGCGCCGTAAAACTGCGAAGCGCGATCGTAGTAAGTCTTCGCTTCGCCAAACACTTCCTCGGCGCGCTTGCCCGCTTCGCCCGCGACGTCGCGTGCGACCTTGCCGGCTTTCTTCACGCCACTCGCGGCCCGACGCGCGGTCTCGTTCATCTCTTCGTCATCGGCGATCCGCTCGGCTTCTGTCCGCAGTCGTTCGGCGCCATTCGCCATCGTTTCCGCGCCACGTCGCGCGGCTTCACCAGCGACGCGCGCGCCCTCGCCAACGAGATCGGAAATCGCAAACTTCTCGTCGAGCTCGCGAGCCTTGCGCCGCGCCGCCTGCTGCCATTCGTCGAGCTTATCTTTGTAATCAGCCATGCCTGCCTCTCGATGCTACGCCCAGATTGCCGTCGCCTTGTACGTCGCCGGCCACCATCGAGTTCGAGCGCCCGCCTGGCGTTCCGACCACGCGATCGCGCCCTTCTTTCTTGGCGTCGTACAGGGCAACATCCGACGCCTTTAGGATGCCGGCAGCAGTTTGCGCGTCTGCCGGGCATTCCGCAACCCCGAAACTCGCGGTCACCTGGGCACCCGACGGAATCTCCAGCGCGCGAATCGCCACCCGCAGGCGCTCGGCCACCTCAATCCCGGCCTGCTTACTTGTTTCGACCAACAGCACCGCAAACTCTTCTCCGCCGATCCGAGCGGCGAGATCGATGCCGCGGGTGCCCTCGCGCAGCACCCTGCTGATCCGGCGAATCGCGTCGTCGCCGGCGTCGTGGCCAAAACTGTCGTTCAGATTTTTGAAGTTGTCGATGTCGATCATCAACAGACTGAACGGGTGGCTAAAACGCTCCGTGCGCCCGACTTCTCGTTCCAGTTGCCGCTCGAACCGCCGCCGGTTAGCCAAACCGGTCAGGTGGTCGGTGAAAGCGGCTTCTTCGCATACATCGAGGTACGCCTTGAATTCGAGCAGCGTCCGGGTTCGGGCCAGCAGCAGATCGAGGTCGGTCGGGTCGGTAATGTATCCTAGGGCGCCGACTTCGGATGCGCGCCGCAGGTCCTCCGCCCGCCGTCCGGCGGCGGTCTGCATGATGACGGGAATGAACTTCGTCAGCGGATTGGCCCGGATTCGTTGGGCCAATTCGTAGCCGTTGATGCGCGGCATCATCACGTCGGTAATCACCAGGTCAGGCTGATACGACTCAATGGCCGCCAGCGCCTCGTCGCCGTCCGTAGCCGTGGTTACGCGGTAACCAGCGAGGCACAGCGCGGCTTCGAGCAGGCTGAGTTTATCGGGATTATCGTCGACCACGAGAATGTTCGCTTTGGGCTGCATAAACGAGAATATTGGACCGTAATTGTTCTTTATTGTTCTTGCGCGGCTATGAGCTTCATGCTACATTGCCGCAACTCGGTAACCGTTTCGGCGGTACTCGCCCAAGCATCGTCAAGATTCAAAGTCGAGAGAGTACACAAGCCCAGGGGACATCGCGCGGCCTTTCCTTACAGATTTGAAGACTAACCCGCGCACGACCACTTTGAGTAAACGCAACCACGCTGCCAAAGGCGATTCAATTTAGTAACTTTGACTCGACGCCCCGAGGGACATGTAGATGAACGCCCTGCAGGAACAAAAGCGCGCCAGAGACTTAAATGCTGACGATCGCGCCCAGATAATCCGCCGCCTGGAATTTGGTTCATCGTTGAACGAAGACCTCGTAATGGATTTGGCTCGCAGCTCGGTCGTTTTGGATTTCCGCCGCCGCCGCTTCGTATACCGCGCCGGCGAACCAGCCGATTGCCTGTATGCGATTATTCATGGCCGAATAAAACTTTGTCGCATCGAAAGTGATACGGGTCGCGAAGCTGTAATAGACATCCTTCCAGAAGGATCACTATTTGGTGAGTCAGCTCTCTACTCCGCTGCGGGGCAACGTGCGAATTCCGCGATCGCCTACGAAAATTCCAGGCTCCTGCGAATTCAGGTCGGGGATTTCAAACGGGGGATGCTTGAGGAGGACCAGCTTCATGATTACACTTTTCGCCTGATCGGTCAACGACTTGAACACGCCGAAAGACGGCTCGCCGACTTCGCTCTCAACGCTATTCCGGCCCGCCTGGATCGTTTACTCGAAGATTTCTCCGTGCGTTACGGGGTCAGCGAACCGGAGGGCGTCCTCATCGATATTCCCCTGCCTCACCGCGAAATCGCGTCGATCGTAGGTTCGACCCGCGAAAGCGTTACTGTCCGCTTGAACGCCATGCGTCGCGAAGGTACGATCGCATTCGTCCGACGACGAATATTGCTCAAAAGACCGGTATCGCTTTAGCTCTACGCCGACGCGTGTGTTTCGAGATTCATGAAGTGCCCAACCTGCGGTAAACCAGCCGAGTGGAAAGACAATCCCTTTCGTCCATTCTGTTCTGAGCGCTGCCAACTGGTTGACCTCGGCCGTTGGGTCGAAGGCGAGTATCGCGTGCCGGGCGAGCCGCTTCCCCGCGATCCGAACGAGCCTTCAAGTCACGACGATCTGGAGAAAGATGTTTAGACGATTGAAGCCACGCGTTGTTCTGCTGGTGATTCTTCTTTGCGTGCCGGCTGCGTGCAACAGCAATGATAACGACCTGTCCAGCAGCTCGAAGGTAGCAACTGCGCCGCCAAGCACAGCGCTGCCGATGCCGCCAATGAACGGCACGATTAATAATCTCGGCTGGAATGTTGGCGGCGGCCGCCGCAACGTGTTCTCCGATTTCAGAGGCAAAGTGCTGGTGTTGGACTTCTACGCGACGTGGTGCGAACCCTGTCAGAAAACGATTCCGCACTTGATCGGGTTACAGAACAAGTATGAGAGCCAGGGGCTGCAGGTGGTCGGCTTGAATGTTGGTGGTGCGGACGACGAAGAGAAGGTCCCGGCGTTTGCGCAGCAGTATGGCATCCAGTACACGCTGGGCCAGCCGGATGAAGAATTGGTTACGTTTCTGATGGCCGGCAACGATGCGATTCCGCAAACGTTCGTTTTCGATCGTCAGGGCCAGCTTGCGGCACGTGTCGTTGGTTACACATCGAATTACGAGCAAAGGATCGACAGCGCTATCGAGGCCGGACTGAAAACCCCCGCTCCTTGAAATCGACCTGGCAGGGCTCCACTTTGAGAAAAGCAAAAATTCTGATCACGCTTGGTCCGACGTCGCGCGAGCCGGAGGTGGTGGAAAAGTTAATCGCTGCGGGCGCGAATGGCGTGCGCGTCAACATGTCGCACGGCACGCAGGAAGAAAAGGCGGAAGATATCGCGCGCGCGCGCGAAGCGGCGAAAAAGGTGGGACTCCCGCTCGCGATTCTCGTGGATCTTTCCGGACCGAAGATCCGCACGCGTCGTTTGATAGATGGCGAGCCGGTTCAGCTCACGGCCGGTTCGGTGTTTGTTCTGACAACCGAAGACATCGCCGGCGACGAGCATCGCGTCGCCACAAACTATCCCGACCTGCCGCGCGTGGTCCAGCCGGGCACGCGCCTCCTGCTCGATGATGGCGCCATTGCTCTGACCGTCGAAAGCACGACGGACACGGACGTCATCTGTAGAGTCGTCGATGGTGGCGAGCTTGGGGAAAGAAAAGGAATCAACCTGCCGGGCGTCGCCTTGCCGATTGACTCGCTCACCGAAAAAGACGTCGACGATCTGAAGTGGGCCGTCAAACAGAACGTCGATTACATCGCGCTGTCGTTCGTGCGTCGCGCGAGTGACTGCGAACGCGCGAAGCAACTGATTGGCGAGGCCGGTGGTCATGCGCCGTTGATTGCCAAGATCGAAAAAGCCGAAGCCATCGATCATCTCGATGCGATTGTCGAGGCGGCTGACGGAGTGATGGTGGCGCGCGGCGATCTGGGCGTGGAAACGAGCGTCGAACTCGTTCCCGTTTACCAGAAACGAATCATCGAGACGGCCATCGAGAAGGGAAAGATGGTCATCACGGCGACGCAGATGTTGCAGTCGATGGTCAATAATCCGCGGCCGACGCGCGCGGAAGCTTCGGACGTCGCGAATGCTGTTTGGGACGGCACGGATTGCGTGATGCTTTCCAACGAAACCGCCACGGGCGCGTATCCGATTAAAGCGGTGGCCACGATGGCGCGCATCATCGAATCGGCTGAAACGGGGGAAGAGAAACGCGTCGAGCGGCTTGATAGCTGGACCGGCCGGCAAACCGGACGCGTGAGTCGGGCGTTGTGCGAAGCCGCGGCGTTCGCTTCGGAAGAGATGGGCACGACGGTGACGGCTGTGTTCACCGACTCGGGCTTGATGGCCCGGCGGCTTTCTTCACTGCGTCACAACCAGCGCATCGTCGCCTTGACGCACCGGCCGGAAGTACTTTGTGAGTTGTCGTTGATCTGGGCGGTCGAGCCGTTGCTGATCACGCCGGCGCAGTCGACGGAAGAGATGCTCAAGGTTGGCGAGAAAGCGTTACTAGAGGCGGGCGTCGTCGACAGAGGCGAGACGATTGTGGTGATGGCCGGACGTCTTTCCGGTCTGGGACTTTCCAGCTCTGTTACGATCTACACCGTCGGCGGCAGTCTCGGCCCAACCAAACAGTGACTCCGCGAATGAACATGCCGGCTGGTGAGTTTTTCGATCTCATCAGGCCGGCTTTCGTTTTTATCTCTGTCTTTCTTTCGGCGTGGGTACTCGCTTCGGCCCGCAAACGATTCTCAAGCGTTGTGGCCTTTGCGTGGGCCATCGCCACGCTGTTTCTGCCGTTAGTCGTACTGCCGCTTTACCTCGCAGTGATTCTGCTCTGGCGACGGCCGGTTCGTTTCCGGCGCTGGCGTTTGCTGCTGCCGCTTGCGTACAGCTTGTCGTTGTTGGTCGCAATTAGTATCTACCTGTATTGGGAAAGCCAGGGCGTCGATGCGCATCTCGCGCGCGCGACGCAAGCAAAACTCATCGACGATCACACCACAGCGATTCGCGAATATCGCCAGGCTCTCGCCATCGAGAACAACGCGCACACCCGCAAACTGCTGGCGATCGAGTTGGCGGAAAACGGAGATGCGAACGAGGCGATTTCGGAGTTTCGCCTGGCCCAACAGGCGGGCGAGCCGATTTCCTGTCCGGCAAACACGCCGAAGTGTGCGCAAACGCTGAGGCAAATTAGCGGGTTGGGTAACGACTGAAGGCTTAATCGGCTCCGATCATCTCGCCGACGCTCTTGCCGTTCTTTTGTTCTTCGGCCATTTGGGCGGGAGTCTTCTGCGGATCGCGCCAGTTGTCGAGGATGCCGACCTGGTGGACGCACTGTAACGTGCATGTCGGCGCACACCATTTCTCGGTCTTGTATTCGCGATCGAAATCTTCCATCGTGTACTGCTCGAGCGGAATGCCGGGATAGCCGCGCTGCTGCGAGCACCAGTGAACCAAGCCTTCTTCGCAGATGTAGAGGTAACGCGCGCCGGCGCGGCAACGCCAGTTGTAAGCCTTTCCTTCCGCAATGCTGTCCTGAAACCAGTTCAAGCGGGCGTGGTCCTTGTTGCCCATCTTCTTCACTTGCTGAAAGATGTCTTTCTCTTTTTTCGAGAGTGGCTTGAGGGTGCCGTCGTTGTCGTGAATCACGCCGACGGTGGTTGAGAAGCCCAGCTCAGCGGCGCGTTTCGCAACCGCCAGAGCGTCTTCTGGATTCTTGATCCCGCCGCCAATGACAGAGTTGATGTTGACGTGGAAGTCGGCGTACTCGGAAAGGTAACGCAGCTTCTTGTCGAGCACACGCAAACTCTTCCGCGACACTTCATCCGGCTCGACGTTATCAATGCTGATCTGCAGATACTCGAGACCGGCTTTGTTCAGACGTTTTATACGTTCGGGCGTGAAGTAGTAACCGTTGGAGATCAATCCGGCGATCATGCCGCGCTGGCGGATGTGGTGAATGATCTGATCGAGCTCGGGATGCATCATCGGCTCGCCACCGGAGATCGTCACGATCGAAGTGCCGAGACTCGCGAGTTTATCAAGACGGTTCTTGATAACGTCGAGATCGATCGGTTTCGAAGTGTGATCGTATTCGTTGCAATACCCGCACGCGAGATTGCAACGGCGCATCGGAATCAAATGGGCGAGAACGGGGTGGCGGCTCGATAACAACGCTCGGCTGATAAAGCTTGCCTCGCGCATCTTCAGCTTTACAAACGTTGTCTTCTTCATTAGTCGTGGCGAAGAATAAGAAACCAAACCAAAGAACGCAAGCAGAGGCGCGCGAGCGGGGCCCAATAAGAAAGGCCCTGTTGATTAGACAGAGCCTTTCTTGCTCTTACAGGGCAGATGGTTCTGCCGTTAGCTCTTGACGATCTTTACGTTCGGATCGAGTTTGATATCAAAATCGCCCGCATTAAGCTTCTGGTTCTTTTCCAAACCAGTCAGCCGCACGGTGGTTGAATCGTCGTTCTTTTCGACGATCTTCGTTTGCACCGGCATACCGGCGGAGTCGATCCAAACTTCCGCCCACTTGTAACCAGCATTGCCCTTCGGAACCAGCGTCAGGTGGATGGTGCTCACACCACCCCACAAAGTCTCTTCGCGCACGTCTTTCACCGGCTGAAAGCGCGCTTCGAGCTGCTGGCGCGACATGTTCATCATTTCCATCAGCCCGTTGGCCTTGTTGTCTTTCATGCGGCGCGAGTCGCCCGTGTAGGCAACGTTCAGCGCCGGCCGGAAGATCGTGTACTTGTTGTTGTTGACTGCCAGCACTTCGCGGCGCGGGCTGCTCCAGTCGATGCGCACCGCGGCTTGGCGACCGGCGGTCGGCATGTAAATCACAACGCCGCTGTATTTGTCTTCAACCCCGAGCTGCGAATTGTATTTGACTACGTTGATACCGGCGCGCAGAGTCTTCAACGTCTGCCGGTTCTTCTCCAGCCGATTTAGAACGGAACTTACCAGGCCTGCTCCCTGGCCGTTGGTGCGGGCCGGGAACACAATCAGTGCGGAAACTATGAAAGCCACCAACAGGCCCGCGGGAATCAATCTCTTCATACTTGCTCCTTACTAAATTCTCCTTTCCCTCGGAACGCAAAAAACCTCGCAATTATAGGGAAAGGTCATCGTATGTCAACCTCGAAGCTGGTCGTGCGACCATCAGAGTCGACCACTTTTCGAACATCCAGAACCTCGACTTTACTGCGTCCCGTCAACGTCTTTACCTGCTGTTCGATTTGACCCTTATCCGGTTCGTTACCAACAACTTGAGCACTCAAAAGCACGGTTTGCGCGTCTGGCCTTTGATGCGCCGTATTTCGGAGCCGTTCGCTACCATCAAACCAGCGTTGGGGGGTCAAAAAAATGAAAATTAAAATCACCACACACAGAAGATCCCACTGCCAGGTGTTCCTTGCGTAATTCCAGAAGAAGATCTTCTTCAGTGTGGAAGTCAGGGCTCGCACGTCTTCAAGCTTGCAAGTAAGCAGCCACAAGATGGGTGGCTGGCGGGTCAGTAGATTCTAAACGTTTGACGATTCGCGTGTAAATCGGATTTTGCGTGCGGCCTAAAGCCGCACAGACGGCGCGTTCTCGACGATGTGGCCGTCGCGCATCTGGACGATGCGCTTACACATCGCCGCCGCTTCGGGGTTGTGAGTGATCATCACGATGGTTTGATTGAAGCGGTAGTTCAACTCCTGGAACATGTTGAGCACGAGCGCCGAGTTTTCCGAATCCAGATTACCCGTCGGCTCGTCCGCCAGCACAATCGCCGGACGCGTCACCACGGCGCGGGCAAGCGCCACTCGCTGCTGCTCGCCGCCGGATAATTCCAGCGGTTTGTGATGCAGTTTGTCTTCGAGTCCGAGCAGGCGCAGCACCTCACGGCGTCGCTGCGGATCACCGCCGCCGTTGCCGTGAATTCGCTCCGCCAGTCGTAAATTTCCTTCGGCGGTGAGGGTTGGAAAAAGATTGAATCTTTGAAACACGAAGCCGATCTTTTTGCGGCGCACGGCGGTGCGCTTGGCGTCGGATGCAGCGGTGATGTCTTCGCCGTCGATCACGATGCGTCCCGCGGTCGGCGTGAGCAGTCCGCCGAGCAAATGAAGCATCGTTGACTTGCCGCAACCCGACGGACCCATGATCGCGACGAACTCTCCCTCCTGCACTTCCAACGACACGCCACGCAGCGCCGGCACGTCGACCTTGCCGATCCGGTAAACCTTCTCCAGTTTTTCAGCGAGCAGAATCGTTCTCATCGACTACTGATTGGCGGTAACTTTCTTGTTCTGGGCGTCGAGATCGACTTCCGGCAACTGCCACTTGTTTTCCAGGACAAATGCTTTGGGCTGGTACTCGCGATTGAGCTCGACGGCCGCGGTGTCCTGGTAAGTGATGCTCAGTTTGTATTGATCGAGCGGCCGCGTGATCTCGATGCGGCTCGGCAAAGAGGCGGTCATACCGCTGCCGATCGGTTTTTCGTTGAAGTAAGAAACATCCGTCACGATGCGTCCGCGGTCGTCGTAAGTCTGCACGCGCGCCAAACGGATTTTTTCCACGCGGTCGAACCAAAAACGCCGCAGCATCTTCGCTTCGCCTGTCGACGGGTGCGAGAACTCTTCCAGCAAATAATAACCGCGCATCACGCGGTCGCTCTTCTTCGCCGGCCGAGTGTCTGCTTCTTCCTGAAAAAACTCGCTTTGCACGTAGATATTCGAATCGTTCGGCTCGATCGGGCGGATCATGAACGCGTCGGTGAGATGTTGCGGACGCAGGTTCGAAAGCGCACTGACGGTCTGTTTCTCAGTCTTCTGTTTCTGATTCTCCGTGTTGTTGCGGTGATTCGCTTCCGCACTGGTGAGTTTTCCGTAGTCCGCGCTGTTCGTGCCCTTCACGAAGCGCTTGTACTTCTCGTCGCCCTTCAAAACCGCAACGCTGAAATGCTCGCCGTCGGACGCCATCTGCGCGATATCCACAAACGTAAACTGAATCACTAAGTAGATCTTGCCCGGACGCTGCAACGTAATCGTGCCGTCAACTAATCGATATTGATCGGCGATACCGTAGGAGGCGAAGGACGTGTCTTCGAATTGAATGTCGACTTTTCCATGAATCGACTTCACGTTCGAGAGACGATTTACCTCCTGAATCAGCCGATCTTTGCTGGCGTCAACGAGCGGCGTCAGGACTGGCGGGACACTTATCTTCCGCTTAGCGCCAAACAGACCGCAACCCGTATTCAGCAGCAGGATCGAAGCAACGAAAACCGGCAGTAGAAAACGAGTTAGTCGGACGCTGGACGGGTCGAGTTGTTTGAGCATCAGCCTTAAGGCGCCAATCATACGTCAAATATTACAGAATCGCGAAATTCGTCGTTCAATTCAGTTCGAGCGGTGGCTTGTCGAAGCGTGCGCGCAGCCCGTTGATCGCATTGACGATGCTTGGTCGACTCAACAACTTCTGTTCCAAGCGCCGCCGCCCCGGAAAATCGAGCAGCATGAGACCGAGTAAGACGGTCAGCAACCCCTGACCGGGAACCCCCGGCAGCGACAGCACGATGCCGAGCGCGACCAACAACACTCCGCCGATATTTTTGCCGACGACGCCGGCGGCATGAAGCAGCGGACGCGGTCCCGACCAGAATTTTGTCTTGCGAGACTTGCTGAAATGGTTGGCGGGAATTTTGACCAGGATGAACGAAACGATGGCCAGGTTAATGAAGAACGTGCCGACAAAGATCAGCGCCCCGATCAAAAATCCGCGCCACGACATCGATGCGAACAGGTCCGAGATTGAGTCAAACATCAGCAGTGCGGGCAGACAGGATTTCAGAGCGAGCTTTCAGTAAGGATTGTAATAAGTCGTCGACGATCTGTTTTGCGGGGCCGTCGAGTTGAAGTGGCGGGTTTTGCGCGACTTCCCAGAATTCGTCGAGCCCGCGCCCGCCGGCGCGTTCGAGCGCCAGCGCCTCAACCAGCAAATCAATCACGTCGGCGGCTTTAACGAGCCGCGCTTCGAGAGTGTTTCGTTCTTCGTACTCGTGGTAAAGGTTCGCATAAAACCGGCTTTGTTTGTCGACCGGTTCCGTCAAATCTCGAAAAGCCGCGGTTTCAGCCTGCTTGCGCACATCACTGCCGAAATACAACGTCGCCGTGCGCGGCATGTCGCCGACGCGCGCTTCCGCCCAATCGTGCAACAACGCGATGCGCAGCACCTTTTCAACGTCGACCGCTGCGCCTTGCGCGCGCAGCTCGTCAGCCAGCAACATGGCCGTGACGCCGACGCCAAACGAATGCGCCGCCACCGATTCCGTGCCGTTCGGAAACCCGCGCAACACCCAACCAGTGCGGTCGAGACGTTTCAGTCGTTCTAATTCGATCAGTGTGTTCAGCATCAAACACTCAAGCGCTCCGATGGAGTGGTCAATCACCCCAACCGGAGCGTTTGAAATAAGAGTTTCTGCGATTACTTGCAACCGGCGTGTTGACAGCCGCAGGCTATCTCACTAACGCCCGTATCTTCCGCGTTCTCGCAGTACTCACTACAGTAATCACTGTCTCCTTCTGCCCTACAGGTGCAAACACCGTGCGCGCACTTATCATCGTCTGCCATTACGACTCCCCTGCTGTTCGATCCGTTTGTGACTTGGAGGCTGAGCTCCATGCTAGAGCCGTCGCATCGACTGGTCAAGCAGGTTTACGGCGCCGCGCGCACCACCAGCGTGCGTCGTCGTTCGCCGAGCGTGAGCACCAACGGTTTGTCCAGTTGAATCGGATGCGATTCGCCGTCGATAACTATCTCGAGGTTTGAGTTCGGCCGCACGATCGGCGCGATCAGCTGGTTCGGAGCGATTCGCGGCAGCAGGTTGGTGGCGACGATGCGCCAGGTCGCGGCCTCGCAGCGAATGCGCAAACCCGGTGCGTCGGTTTCAAACGTTTCGTTCGCCATGAGTGCGTCGCCTTTGAAAACTCCTTCGCCACAGCGCACGCCGGCTGCGTCGTAGAACGTCGCGACGCCTGACACGAACGCGTAAGGAATCGCACTCACGTTCTTAACGACCAGGCGAACGTTTGTCACCGGCGCGTCCGGCGAGCCGTTCAAAGCGGTGGTGCGCAGCGTCGCTTCGAGCGCAGCCGCGCCAGTGCCGTCGAAAGCCACTGCGGCTTCGTTCAACGACACGCGCTTCTCGCCGGTTTCGGCCGGCGTGACCTGGGCGTTTGCTATCAAGGCGCTGCATAACACAACCAGGAACGCAGCGAGTTTTTTCATGGTCTGGTCTCCTTCGAGTGTCATTAACTACTCGCGAATGATCGCGTACATCAACTGGTCGATTGTCTGGCCGTCTTTGGTGACGCTTTTCTTCAAACGACCCTCAAACCTATATCCCGCTTTCTCCAGCACGCGCGCCGAAGCTCCGTTCCAATCAAACACGTGCGCGTACAGGCGGCAGACATCGTAATTGCAAAACGCATAGTCCGTCACGGCAATTAATGCCTCAGTCGTGATACCGCGTCCCCAAAACGTCTCCCCGAGCCAGTAGCCAATCTCCGCCGAACGGCGCGCGACGTCGTGTTGCACAGTGAAACCGATTCCACCCACGGCTTCGTCTTCAACCGCGATCGCGAAGTTCGTTTCCGGTTTCAATCCGATAACGCTTTCCAGCCAGCGGCGCGCATCGCTCGTCGTGTACGGATGAGGAAAACGATCGCGCAGGTTGATCCACACGTTACGGTTATTCGCATGACGAACGATCGCGTCGCGATCGCGCCACTCCCAACTCCGCAGACTGCACGTGTTCAGCTTCAGTTCCACCTAAGTGTTTCCGATACGCGGCAACACGGCGGCGCCGCGCGGCATAACAAAGCCTGTTTTGCCGGCAACGCGTTCAAGCGCGTCCGCCAGTGAACGCGCGGGAATCATATGCATCCGCGTCACCTCCTCGTCCGGCAACTCCGAAATCAAACAGACGCGATACTTTTCTGCCTTCGTCAACAACGCCCACGCAGTCTGCCCGTTGACTTCGTAGCCATTGCGCAAACGCTCAGCCAGCGCGCGCGAGTTAGCACACTCAAACCATTTCATGAAATCCGGACGTCCTAAGCCGTCCGCACACTGCGCGAGCAGAACAATCGTGCCGCCATCGTTACAGGCGTGGCTCGCCATGTCGAGAGCTTTGTGCGCCTGAATCAGATTGATGTCGTAAGGAAAGCCGCCACAACTCACGATCACGACGTCACGTTTGGCCGGAACCGCGAAAGAATGCTGGTCGAGGTAATGTTCACAAGCCGCACGATGCGCCACGCGCCAGTCACCGCAGAACAGTTTCACCGCACGCTTCTCGGCGCCGACAATCGTGTTGACGCCAAACGCCGGGTTCACCAGTCCTGCGATGCGGTCGCATTCTTCGTGCACCGCGTTGCCGTCGAGCAGCGCGGTGCCGACGCCTGCCTTGCGCGTGCCGGTCGCAAAATCGAGCGCCAGCATATGCGTCGCTTCGATCGTCTGCGCCGACGCCAAACCCGGACAAATAGATTTGCGTCCACCGGTGAATCCCGCGAAGTAGTGGAAGTTGATGCCGCCGGTAACGATCACGCGCGCGTACTCGCGCAACGCGCTGCTTAGCTGGACCTCGACGCCGCCAACCGTTTTGCCGAACGAACTGAGCCGCGCCGGATCGTTTGCATCGTATTCAATGATCTTCAGCCGTTGCACGATGAACGGCGTCAGCAGTTCACGCTGTTCCTGCTCGCTGACGCGACGATGGATCCCGGTCGCGAAAATCACCGCCATCCGCGAAGGCGACACGCCGACCTGCACGAGACGCCGCACGAGCAAGTTAACGATCTGCGCGCTGCCGGTAGGACGGGTCGCGTCGGAAACGACGATCAGCACCGAATCCTCGCTGTTGATGATTTCGTCCAGCGGCGGCGATCCGATCGGCGCGTCGATCGCCGCACCGACCTCGAAGTCGCTCAATGGCTGCTCGGACGTTACGTCGGAAGAGATTACGGCGAACTGATCCGCGTCCCACGAAAACTTGACCGTGTCCCGTCCGTAGGCGAGTTCGAGCTGCGTGTTCATAAGCGCGCGTTTACAAGCCGAAGTCGATCATGGCGCGTTCTATGACGTGCAGCGCAGCGAAATCAGTATCGCCTGCCGTGCGCGCTTCGGCGAGCCACTTGCGCAGTTGCCGCGCTTCTTCGAGCGAACTGATGCGACACGCGCCCGTGAGTGCGAGCGTCACCAGCGCGTCCGGCGCACCGTGAGTCACCAGCGCTGCTTGCAACGCCGCCTGTTCGCGCAGATCGAGTGTGAGCAAGAGATTGAGTTCCATCGCCGGCTCAGTTTCTTTCAGAACGGAAGCACGCCGTTCCGGCATGACAAAAATGGAATGTCTCGTCTTCGAAATCCGGCGTCTCCATCTGGATCGTCAGGTGGTCAACGCCAAACCGATCGTGCAGTTTCGTGCGCAACTCTCGCAGCAGGTCCGGCTGCGAAATACTGTCGGCATGAATCACGTGCGCACTCAACGCTTCGCGACCCGACGTTATCGTCCAAACGTGTAGATCGTGAACCGCAGCAACGCCCGCAGTCGCGAGAATCTCATCCTCGACCGCCGCCAGATTGATATGTGCGGGCGTGCCTTCCAGCAGCACATTCGTCGACTCGCGAATCAACCGCACCGAGCCCCAGATGATCAGCAAACTGATGACGACGCTGAACACCGCGTCGGCCGCGTACCAGCCGAACAGCCACATACAAACGCCGGCCAGAATCGCCGCGACCGAGCCCAGCGCATCGCCGATCACGTGCATCGACGCACCGCGAATGTTGAGATCGATTTCGTTGCGCGAGTGTAGTATCCACGCGCAGATCAGATTGATTGCGAGACCGCCGGCGGCGACCAGGATCATCGGCCCGGTGCGCACAACCGGGGGCGCCAGCCAGCGCTCGTAAGCGCCGTAAAAAATGAACAGCGAGATGACCACGAGCGCGACGCCGTTCACGAGCGCCGCGATGATCTCGAGACGGTAGTAACCAAAAGTTTTTTTCGAAGTTGCCGGTCGCGAGCCGAACCACACCGCCGTCAACGCGAGCGCCAACGCGGCGACGTCAGTGAACATGTGTCCAGCGTCAGCGAGCAACGCCAGCGATCCCGTCCACCAACCACCAAACGCTTCCGCCACCATGTACACAGCGGTCAGCAACAACACCAGACTCAAACGCCGCCAGTTGTCAGACGAACGGTGAAGCTGGTGACTGTGATTGTGCGCCAGATGGACGTGGGGTGCTTTCGACGTCGCGCTCATCGCGACAAAATAATGCCAGCGACGACGGCGAACTACAAAGCGGTGAGACCGGATGCGGAGAAGAACTCGCGATAGAGCTCGTTGAATTCGCGAAGGGCGATATCCATCACACGCACGAGATCATCGAGATCGTTGACGTTGACGATCGCGTTCACGTTGTTGAGAAAAGCGGCGTGCGCATCCATCGTGCGGAGCGAAGGCGACAAGAGCACGAAGAACAGGCGCCGGCGTTGGGTCGGCCTGAGCACATTCACTTCACGAACGACGAACGCCGAGCCTTGCTCAGCCGGATCGAACTGCGGATCGAGCAACACGACGTCCATGTGCTTCGAACGCATCGTTTCGACTGCCTGGCGCGTGTCTTCGGCGACGTAAACTTCGTAGCCTTCATCACTCAATTTTCGCGCGACGGGGTCGCGATAAGTTTCAGCGGCGCAAACCAGCGCCTTGCGCTTGCTCCAAGCCGGACGCGCGCCCGGATTCTCATTCGCGCGCCCACTCTTCGCCAGCAACTCCGCCAGCATTTGCAGCGCTTCGTTTGCCGAACCTGCTTCGACCGATTGCGCCGGCTTGTCTGCCGACTCGTACTCACGCGCGGTCGGTTGTTCGAAACGTGGGTGATCCGTAGCGGGGGAACCACCGACTGCCAGCGCGCTCTGTTCCAACGCCGGACTCGCGCCGCCCGCATTGATCGTGGCGTTGCACTTCGGGCAGCGAACGTTGAACGGACGATTTGGTGACTTTTCCTGATCCACCTGCAGACGCGTCGAACAGTTTGGACAAACGATGATCATGAGCTTTTATTCGATGAGACCGAGCATCGAGCCAGAGTCTGAAAACGAGTTCGCCGGCATGGGGTCCTGCCGGATGAAATCTTCCGCCGCGGTCATGCCCTTGAGCGAGAGGAGCAGGTTGTTTTGATTAGTCGCGAAGGCGAGACCGTCTTCCAGTGAGACGACATTTGATTCGATAAGACCTTTGATGACCGTGTCGAAATCCTGCATGCCGTCTAGCTTGCCATCGCGCATCGCATCGAGCAGCGACTTGCCTTCGACTTCACCCACTTCGATGTACTCGCGTGTGCGCGGACTCGAACGCAGAATTTCGACCGCTGCGATGCGGCCCGAGCCGTCGGCCTTGGGAATGAGTCGTTGCGAGATGATGTAACGGAACGTTTGCGCCAGGCGCGTTCGGATTACGGGTTCTTCGTTTTTCGGATACAGACCGATGATTCGGTCGACGGTTTTCGAAGCGTCGATCGTGTGCAGAGTCGAGAGTACGAGGTGCCCCGTCTCGGCGGCTTCCAACGCGATCTCCGTCGTTTCGAAGTCTCGCATCTCGCCGATCAGAATCGCCTTCGGGGCCTGGCGGAGCGCGGCGCGCAGCGCTGAGGGAAAGTCGCGCGTGTCGTGACCCACTTCGCGTTGATTGATCGTCGAGCGTTTGTGGAGATGGAGATACTCGATTGGATCCTCGATCGTGACGATGTGGTACTGCTTTTTTTCGTTGATGATATCGATGATCGCGGCTTGGGTGGAACTTTTGCCGGAACCGGTTGGGCCTGTCACGAGCACGAGTCCATTGCGAAGCTCGGCGATGTCGGCTAACTGCGACGGCAAACTGAGCGATTTCAGCGTCGGGATCTCGGTGGGGATCACGCGCATGACGATCGAATAGACGCCGCGTTGCTGAAAAATATTGACGCGAAAGCGGGCACGCGACGGGAGCGAGTAGCTCAAGTCGGCGGTGCCGGTACGAGCCAGACGTTCGGCCGCATCAGGAAGGCCGTGCATGAGCGTCATGGCGATGATTTCGGTTTGATAGGGCGAGAGCTTCTGCATGCCGAGCGGTTGCACCGGCGTGAGTTTGCCGTTGATTTCGACCTGCGGCACCTGGCCGACAGAAAAGTTGAGGTCGCTGATTTTGTCGGAAACCAGCAACATTCGCTCGATTATGGGCGGTAACTCGAAGAAGCTCATTAGTAGGGTGGGGATCTCCGCAGGAATGGTCATGCGCGACCACCGCCGATTCTCGCGCATAACTTCGGCAAACGCAAGAAAATAATGTTTGTCACTCGAGCGTGGGTAACGAAGCGAGGAACGAGCGAAAGTTATCGGAAATCCGCTGTGGCTCGGCCAAAAGTCCGTGGATCAGCGCCACCGAATCGGCCCCGGCGGCAATGACTTCGAGAGCGTTTGTTGCCGAGATTCCGCCGATTCCTACCAGCGGCGTCGTATCGCCGATGGCCTCGCGACAGGCGCGCAAACCCGCCCAGCCGACAACTGGATCGGGGTTCTGTTTGGTGGCAGTCGGGAAGATCGGGCCGATAGCAAAGTAGTCGACGGGTAATTCGCTGGCTTCGAGCAGTTGCGACCGGGAGTGAGTTGAATAGCCAATCACGGCGTCATCGCCGAGCAAACGTCGCGCGGCTTGCGGGGGAAGATCGTCCTGGCCGAGGTGTACGCCGCCGGCACCGATCGCGAGCGCGATGTCGACGCGGTCGTTGATGATGAGCTGCACGCCGCGTTTATTCGCCACCTCGAGCGCCGCTTTGGCCTCGTCGTAAAACTGCGACGGCGAGGCATGTTTATCGCGAAGTTGCACGAGGGTGGCGCCGCCGTCCGCCAGTAATGCGACTTGCTCGGCGTGCGACAGACCTGAGATTCGCGTGTCCGTGATTGGGTAAACCCGCGGCAGGTGGAAACCGCTTCGCATGCTACTCTACTCCGCCGGCTCTTTCTTCTTCGGCCGCTGGTTCGCCGGCAACACGCGCTTACGCAACCTGATCGTCTGCGGCGTCACTTCGACGAGCTCATCGTCGGCGATGAATTCGAGCGCCTGTTCGAGCGACAGTTCTTTCGGCGGCACGAGACGCATCGCTTCGTCAGCCGTGGACGCGCGCATGTTCG
>Ga0081539_10002143_pt1 | contig 29165 bp, 33 predicted proteins | sample TabmetS4T2R2_FD_71023 | JGI IMG/M metagenome (GOLD analysis project Ga0081539, IMG submission 71023) | Tabebuia heterophylla rhizosphere microbial communities from the University of Puerto Rico - S4T2R2 | ecosystem: Host-associated > Plants > Roots > Rhizosphere ... | reverse complement strand
AGATGCGGGCGATCCCGTCGCCGACCTGGAGGACGGTCCCGACCTCGGACAGGTCGGTCTCGACGTCGTACTGCTCGATCCGCTGCTTGAGGATCGAGGTGATCTCTTCCGGGCGAAGCTTCACTGGCTCAACTCCTTGTCGTCAGCTCTTGTCGAAGTCGTTCGAGGCGGCCGCGGACGCTCGCGTCCACGCGCAGCGACCCGGCCTGGAGGACGACGCCGCCGATCAGGTCGGGATCGACCTTCCGCGTCGCGTCGACCTTGCGCCCGCTCGCGCGCTCGATCTGCTCGAGGATCCGCTTCTCCTCGGCGGCGTCGAGCTCGACCGCGGTCGTCAGCTCGACCTCGAGGCGCCGCTCCTCCGCGAGCGCGAGCCGCTCGAACTCCCGCTGGATCTCCTCGACCTGGCCGGCGCGGCCCTTCTCCGCGAGGAGGAGCACGAAGTTCCGCACGAGCTCGTCGGCGTCGCCGAGGACGGCTTCGAGCGCGGCGCCCTTCGCGCGCGGGTCGAGCTGCGGATTGCGCAGGAGCTCGCGCAGCTCGGGCACCTGCTCGACGGCGGCGACGAAGTCGGAGATCTCCTCGCGCACGCGCGCGAGCCGCCCGGCCTCCTTGGCAGCGCCGAAGAGGGCCTTCGCGTAGATGCGGTGCGCGACGGCTATGTCGGCGTCTCCTGCTCGAGCCGGCTGAAGTCGAGGGTCGCGACGGCTTCGTCGATCAGGCGGCGGTGGTCGGCGTCGTCGAGCACCTTCCCGGTCACCTTGGCCGTGGCCACGAGGGTCAGCTCGGCGACCTCGGCGCGGATCTGGCCGAGCGCGCGCTGCGTCTCCGCCTCGATCTGGCGGCGCGTGTCCTCGAGGCGACGCTGGCGGTCGGCCTCGGTCTCCTCCTTCACGCGCTCGCGCTGCGAATCGGCGACGCGCCTCGCCTCGGCGAGGATCTCCTCGGCGTCGCGCCGAGCTTCGCCGATCAGGCTGCGGTGCTCCTCGAGCAGCTTCCGCGCCTCCTCGCGGGCGTGCTCGGCCTCGTCGATCGACTGCCGGATCCGCTCGCGGCGCTGGTCGATCATGGTCTGGATCGGACCGAACGCGTACCGCTTCAGCACGAAGAGCGTGATCAGGAAGCAGACGATCGTCCAGATCATCAGCCCCGGGGTGACCGAGATGAGCGGGTTGGCGGCAAGCATCGTCGGCTCCTAAACGAGGACGTACGCGAGGATCGAGCCGAGCAGGCCGTAGAAGACGACGGCCTCGGTGAGCGCGAAGCCGAGCCACTGGATCCCCTGCAGCTCGCCTCGGAGCTCGGGCTGCCGGGCGACCGACTGGATCATCGAGCTGAAGATGTTGCCGATGCCGACGCCGGCGCCGAGCGCGCCGAGGCCGACGCCGAGGGCGAGCCCGACGGCCTTCCCGGCCTTCGTCACGTCGCCCGAGGTGGCGGCGAGAACGGTTGCTAGCACGGATTCCTCCTAGTGTTCGGGCTCGATGGCCGAGCCGATGTAGATGGCGGACAGGGCAGCGAAGATGAAGGCCTGGATGCCGACGACGATCACGACCTCGAAGAGGTAGAAGATCGTCGCCACGGCCACGACCGGCACGAGTGCCAGGCTCTGCAGGATGAACATCAGGCCGATGAACGTGAGGATCAGGATGTGGCCCGCGAGCATGTTCGCGAAGAGACGGACGGAGAGCGAGATCAGGCGCATGAACTGGCCCAAAATCTCGAGCGGCACGATCAGCGCGAGCAGCGGCTTCGGCGCCTCCGGGATCCAGCTCTTGAAGTAGCGGACGGGTCCGTTCCAGCGAATGCCCTCGAAGTGGGTGAAGACGAACGTGAGGATCGCGAGCGCGAGGGTGACCGAGAGGGACGACGTCGCCGCGTAGATGCCCCAGACCGGGACGCCGTGCCACTTCTCCCCCGTCAGTGGCAGCGGGATGAACCCGATCAGGTTGACGATGAAGATGAAGAGCATCAGCGACGCGACGTACGGGAACCAGCGCCCGATCGCCTTCGAGGGCAGGCCCTGCTCGGCCACCTGCGTCTCGGCCACGTCGTAGATCAGCTCGCCGGTCGTGCCTCGGCGGGTCAGCGTCGGCCCGCGCATCAGGACGAGCCCGGTCAGGATCGTCAGCGCCGAGCCGATCATCAGGTACACGACCGCCTTCGTGATCGACAGGTTCAGCGGGCCGAGGTGGATCGGGATCCACTCGTGCTGCTCGAACTCGGTCGTCGGGTCGAAGTGGCCGCGTGCGTAAGCCGGCGCGGGAAGCGCGAGCGCGAGGAGGACGAGGGTCGTGAGGCGCGTCCTCATCGCGGCGTTTCCGAGAAGTAGGCCAGCAGCGAGAGCCCGAGCTGGAGCGTGTAGGCGAGCATGTACGTGACCGCCGCGCCGAGCGCGAGGTCGCGGTCGGTCACGGCCGCGGCCAGGAGGACCACGAGCAGCCCGATCGCCTTGAAGAAGATCCCGAACGCCTGCACGCCTGAGGCGGCGAGATTACTGGTCCGCGACTTGAGCCGCTGGAGCAGCAGCTCGAGCGCCTGGACGCCGATCCAGAGGGTGGCCGCGAGCCCCCACGCGGCGACGCGCCAGCCCGCGACGAGGAAGACCGGCAGCGCGAGCGCGATCACGAGCAGGCCGCCGAGGGTCGGCACGAGGCGGCTCGGGACCGGCCGCGGGGTGTCGAAGACGCTCATGAGAAGGCGCCCCGGTAGCGCCGGTAGACGGCGAAGACGCCGGCCGGAATCCCGACGACCGCGCCGCCGAGGCAGCCGAGCCCGACGGAGCCGGCCGCCCAGCCGATCAGCGCGCCGACGGCGATCACCGCGGCCGTGACTCCGATCAGGATGCCCCCGGCCCCGGCAGGCTCGAACGTCTGGCGAGGGCCTCGCTCCATCCGCCGCCAGCATACCAGCGACCGCTGAGCTTGTAACAGCGAAACCTCTCTTTGTTCGCGGGATTGCGCTTACTTTGTATGCTCGCCGGATGCGAGTCGAAACCGTCGGCTCGGGGCCGCGCGTCGTGCTCGTCCACGGCAGCGTCGGCAACGGGCGGAGCACCTGGGAGGCGCAGCTCGCGCTCGCGGACCGGTTCACGTTGGTGATCCCGGATCGGCCGGGATCCCCGCCGAACCCGCCCGTCGAGCGGGTCGACTTCGAGGAGCAGGCGCCGCTCGTCGCGGAGCTGTTAGCGGACGGGGCGCACCTCGTCGGCCACTCGTACGGCGGCGTGATCTCGCTCTACGCGGCTGCGCTGCGGCCGGAGGCGGTGCGGTCGCTCGTCGTGATCGAGCCGCCGGCGTTCGGCGTGGCGCGAGGCGTGCCGGCGGTCGACCGGCTCGTCGAGGAGCTCGCGTGGCTCTGGGGGCCGGACGGGCCGCGCGATCCCGCCGCGTTCCTCGCCGAGTTCTCGAGCCGCGTGATCGGCCGGCGCGTCGCGCCGGAGCGCGAGCTCTCGCCCGAGCTGGAGCAGGGCGTGCGGACGCTGATGGTCGAGCGGCCGCCGTCGGAGGCCGACCCGCCGCTCGACGCGCTGCGCGCCGCGCCATTCCCGAAGCTCGTCGTCTCGGGAGCGCACTCGGCCGCGTTCGACGCCGTCTGCGACGTGCTGGAGGAGCGGCTCGACGCGGAGCGTGCGGTGCTCCCCGGCGCGCAGCACAACGCGCAGCGCGCGGCGGGGTTCAACGAGCGGCTCGCGACCTTCCTCGACCGCCGCTGACGGCGAGGTCGGCCGCGTCCCGGACGAATTCGGCCGCCGCGAGCCGCGCCATCAAGTCGAGCGCATCCGCTCGACCGGCGAGGACGGACTCCGCCTCACGCGCCGTGGTCGTTCCGTCGCACAGCAGGGCGAGCTCGAACTCACCCGCCGACAGCCGAAGCGCGTCGCCGAAGCCATTCAGGCGACCGACCGCGACCTGCTCGTCCGAGAACGCGAAGTCGACGTCGAAGTCCAGGTACGGGAGCGGTGGTTCGGCTCGCGACACCGGCAGACGGTCCCACGCGTGCTCCACGGCCGCCGGAGCCGCAAGCCCGGCACGTCGCTCGGCCCAGGCGAACATCGCACGGGCAAAGCTCGAGACCCGCAGTGCGTGCTCGAGGCATTCGCGGGCCTCGGGGCGCTCGGGGGCGCGGTGTAGCTGCCACACGCGCTCGACGGCCGTCGCGCGCTCGGGCCGGAGCGTGACCGAGGCGTCCCAGTCGGACGGGAGCAGGCTCAAGAGCCTCGGCCGCCACTTCTGGTGAGGGTTGCTGAACCCGTAGCCGGCGACGAGTGCGTCGACCCCGTGTCCCAGCAGGTCTTGCGCGGCGAAGACCAGCGACTCGTAGTCCCCCGTCTCCGCATGTCCCGCGAGATCGACCTGCACCGTCCGCGACATCTGACGGGCCACGTGCAGCTTGAGGCGCGCGAGCCCCTCTTTCGCCGGTCGCGGCGCCAGCCGCGACGCGTCGTTCCAGAGCGTGCGCGCGTGCGCCAGACGGTGCAGCAGGACGCGATCGGCGAGGTCGAACGGGGCTGCGTGGACGATGTCCCACGGTGCTCGGCGCCATTCGTCGAACCGCGCGAGCAGCTCGTCGAGCCAACCGGTTCGCAGGATGCGCACGTCGACGACGGTCTGTCCCGCGACCAGCGCGATCTCGTCGCGCGCGGGGAGCCGACCCTCGGCACGCGGGGTGATCAGCAGCAGGTCGACGTCCGACCTGGCATCGCCGAGGCCCTCGGCTAGCGAGCCCGTCACGAGCAGCATGTCGTGCGGATCCAGGCCGATGGCCGTATCGACGTCGGCGGCCAGCGCGGCCAGATCGACGCCTCTGGCGCGACAGAACTCGTCGAGGGTCATACCCCGCTGACCCGCTTCGGGCCGCATCTTCACCCCAAGGACGCGGGTGCTACCCCGCGATCTGGATCAGCTCGAAGGTGGACGGGACGCTGGTCGACGGAACCTTCGACCGGCAGGTGGGGTGCCGTTCGCAGCAGGCGACCGAGCAGTCGAAGATTCCCGCGCCCTCGCCGAGCTCGTCGAGCGTGATCTGGTTGAAGTCGCGGAAGCGGCGCCGGAAGAGACCTGCCAGCTCCTCCTCCGTCAGCGTCTGCGCGATGCGCTCGATCAGCGCCGCGGTGTAGTTGACGTGCTTGAGCTCGTCGCGGAGGAGCGAATCCTGGATCGACCTGATCCGCCGCTGGTTTTCGACCGTGAAGTACCTGGCCATCGCCGGCCGCTGCATGATGTGATGGATCGCCGTCCGGATCTCGGCGATGTTCATCTGGATGAAGTCGTCGATCGAGGGGTCCTTCGCGTACGGGGACCCCTCGACCGGGATGAGCTCCTGCTTCAGCGAGTAGCGCGGCGAGAGCTGGTTCAGCTCGACGCGGAAGTCGCCGTCGACGTTGTCGGCGAACGTCAGGTCCAGGAGCGCCAGATACAGGAGCGCATGGCGCGCCTCGTCGACCGCGTGCCGCTTGAGCAGCTGCTGGACCTCGGCGTCCTCGGAGCAGGCCGACAGCGACCAGAGCCGTTTCGCGCCGTCGCCCTCTCGTTCGGCGTTCGTGATGAGCGAGACGGCCATCCACGCCCAATCTGCCGATTTGTCGACGTAGATCTCGGCGTACGTCGACGTGTCGAATGGAGGAGGCTCCTCCTCGACGGCCCGGTCGAGAGCCTCCAGGTAGAGAGGGCACTGGACGGTCTCACCGCCGTGCGCCAACGCCACCCTTGCCGCCAGCGCGACGCGGCCGCTGGCGGCGTCCGTGGTCAAAAACGCGTCGACGTCCGTCGTCCGCACGTCCTGCGACCGCATGTGTGACCCCGAGGCTTCGACTCGAGCGACGCTGCTACGCCGGCTGCGAGCCAGGATCGAACGGAGCGTTGACGGCGACGAACGCCCTGTCCGCTCCGGCGAACTTGCTCTCGAGCGCGCGGAGCGTCGACTCGTCGAGCTCGACCTTGCCGTCCTTGATGCGACCGCTCAGCACGACTCCGGAGCGGTGGTGCTCCAGCCTCCGCACGGTGTCGGCCAGCTCCGCGTGCGCTTCCTTTCCGTACCCCTCGCTCATGGATCGACCCACCTTTCGGCTGTGGTTTGACGTCCGGGTCGCGCTCACCCGTCGTGGTTCGCGGCGCGCGCTCGGGTCCGGTGGCCGCTTATAACATCCGTTACTTTCTTTGTCAAGAGTCCGCTTGCGGTCGGAACGTTGTCGCGCGCGGGCGATCCTCCGGGCGCGCGAACTCTGGCTCATCCGGTTCCTCCGGCGTGGGGGTTGACATAGCGCGGTTGCTATGCCATATCGCAAATATGCTATTCGACGAGGTTCGCCGAGAGACGGTGAGGGTGCTGCTCCTCGCGGGCGCCTTCGCCGCGCCGCTCTCGCTCCACTTCGCGCAGCCGTACCCGCTCTTCGTCCTCGCGATCTGGCTCGCGACCGCAGCCGCGATCGCGGTCGCCGCGCGGGAGCTCTGGCCCGACCTTCCCTTCGGCGGCGGCGTGGCGACCCTGCTCGTGTCTGCGGTCCTCGCGTGGGGCGCGGCGATCGCGGCCTTCGTCTCGACGTGGGTGCTCGCGTTCGCGATGTCGCTCTGCGGCAAGGATCCGGGATGGTCGTGGGCCGGGCCGGTCTTCCTCGCCTACGGCCTGATCGGCTCGTGGGCGCTCGCCGGCCGGCCGCGGCGCGCGCTGCTCGGGTGGCCGCTCGCCGTCCTCGTCGCCGCGGCGGTCGGGCTGTTCGTGCTGAACCTCCTGCCCGACGCGACGACCTACTGCGAGAGCTGACCCGGCGGCGAGCGCCTCGAGGTTCCGCTCCCAGCCGCTCGCGAAGCTCCAGTCGCGGTAGCGCTCGGGCATCGGCGCGTCGGTGCTCGCCGACTCCACGAGGTCGGCCAGGTGGGCGTCCATCGCGTCGAGGTCGTCGCGGCCGCCGACGTGGCCGTGGCCGGGGACGAGCACGTCGAAGTCGAGCTGTCGCATCCGCTCGAGGATCGCGCGCCACGAGCCGACGTCGCCGTCGCCGACCCACGCGTGCGACCGGACGAGGACGAGGTCGGCCGCGAAGAGCACGCCCGCGTCCGCGACCAGGAGGAAGGCGTCACTCTCGGTGTGACCGCCGCCGTAGGTGAGGAGCTCCGCTCGGCCGATCGTTCGCCGCTCGTCGAAGAGCTCGTCGGGAAGGCGCGTCTCGATCTCCGCGACCGCCTCCACCACCTCGGGCGGCGCGTCGGCGGTCGTCTCGAGCTCCTGCCGCAGGCCGGCGAGCCGCTCCTGGCCGGTGGTCGCCATTAGCTCGCGCGTTCGCCGTCGCGACGATCGTCGCCTCCTCGAAGACCTGGTTGCCGCGGACGTGGTCGCCGTGCCAGTGGCTGTTCGCGACGAGCCGCACGGGCCCGAGCCCGAGGCGCTCAGCCTCCGCGACGAGCCCGCGCGCCGCACGCGGCGTCCAAAACGTGTCGAACACGAGCGTCTCGCCGCCGAGGTCGACGATCCCGGCGTTTCCCAGGGCGAGGTCGGAGGCCGAGATCGCCGCCCACGCGCCTTCGGCGACCTGCTCGAGGCGGAAGTCGGTCAAGCGGTTCGCCGCGCCGCCTCGCGCGCCTCGGCCTCGCGGCGGCGGATGCGCGGGTTCGCGAGCTTCACGATCTCGAGCAGGTAGACCATGTAGATCGAGGCGGCGAGCGCGAGTGCCGCGATCGCGGCGACCGCGGCCGTTCGGCCCGGGTGCCACGCCCCGTGCGCGTGCGGCCGGATGAAGCGCGTGCCGAGCGCCGCGAGGGCAAGCGTCCCGCACCAGGCGTAGATGTAGACGACCGCGCGCCGCTGCGAGAAGCCGATGTTGAGGAAGCGGTGGTGGAGGTGCGTGCGGTCGGCGACGTAGATCGGCTGCCGGTGCTTGAGGCGCTTCACGACGACGAACGACGTGTCCAGGATGGGCACGGCCAAGACGAGCAGCGGGAAGAAGAGCGACGCGATCGCGGCCGTCTTGAGCAGCGACTGAACCGAGATCGCCGCGAGCAGGAAGCCGAGCAGGAGCGCGCCCGAGTCGCCCATGAAGATCCGCGCCGGGTAGAAGTTGTGGCGCAGGAAGCCGAGCGTCGAGCCGAGCACGATCGCGGTCAGGATCGCCGGCTGCGGCTTCGCCAGCGAGAGCGCGATCAGCGAGAAGGTGCCGGCCGAGATCGCGCAGACGCCCGCGGCGAGCCCGTCGAGGCCGTCGAGGAAGTTGACCATGTTCATGATCGCGACGATCCAGACGACGGTGAGGGGCACGCCCACCCACTCCGGCAGCTGGTGGATGCCGACGATCGGGAACGTGAACCGGTGCACCCAGACGCCGAAGATCGTCGGGATCGCGGCGGCGACGGCCTGGCCGGCGAGCTTCTCCCACCACTGCAGGCCGCGGAAGTCGTCGACGAGCCCGACGGTGGTCGCGACTGCCGCGCCGAGGAGGAGGCCGCGCGTCTCGCGGCCGAGGTCGAGGAACGCGAGCGCCGGGACGAAGATGCCGAGGAAGAGCGCGAGGCCGCCGAGCCGCGGGACCGGGCGGCGGTTCGCGCGGCGCGCCTCGGGCCGGTCGACGACGCCGAGGAGCCGCGCCATCCCGCCGACTGCGGGGGTCAGCAGGACGACGATCGCGAGCGCGACGGCCGCGCCCCAGACGACGTCGAGGTTGTGCTCGAGCGTCCGCCAGGCGACTTCCACGGTGCGCTACTTCGTCCCGTAGAGCCGGTCGCCTGCGTCGCCGAGGCCGGGGACGATGTAGCCGCGCTCGTTCAGCTTGCGGTCGATGGCGGCGGTGACGATCGTCACATCCGGGTGCTCGGCCTGCAGGTGCTCGATCCCCTCGGGTGCCGCGACGAGGCAGACGAGCGTCACCGACTGCGCGCCGGCCTCCTTCACCGCCGCGATCGCGGCCGCGCTCGAGTTCCCGGTCGCGAGCATCGGGTCGAGGACGATCGCGTCCCGCTCGGCCAGGTCGGTCGGGAGCTTGACGTAGTACTCGACGGGCTCGAGCGTCTCCTCGTCGCGGTAGAGGCCGATGAAGCCGACGCGCGCGCTCGAGACGAGCGAGAGCACGCCGTCGAGCATCCCGACGCCGGCTCTGAGGACCGGGCAGACCGCGACCTTCTTCCCCGAGATCCGCTCGGCGGTCATCCGCTCGAGCGGCGTCTCGATCTCGACCTCCTCGGTGGGCATGTCCTTCGTGGCCTCGTACGTGAGCAAGAGCGTGAGCTCGTTCACGAGCTTGCGGAAGTGGACGGTCGGCGTGTCCTTGTCCCGCAGGTACGAGAGCTTGTGCTGGACGAGCGGGTGCTGGACGTGGATCAGGCGCCCGGTGCCGACGGTCTGGCTCACCGCGGCCATCGTAACCCCGCTCGGCCGACCGGCTCTGCCCTGTCCTCGCCGACACCGTCCTTCGTCTTCTCCGGACCTGTCCGCGCGCGCCGGGTCCGGGTGGCAGCCACTCATGAAGAAGCGTGACGGATCGTCCCCTTCCCGCTTTCGGTGCCGCGTGGCGGCCCCTGTCTCGGTGGCAGCCGCCGTCGCGGAAGCGTCGCGGACGTTCCTCGGAGGCACGCGACGGCCGAGTCGCTTCAGCGCCTGGACGCGGTGGACGGGCGAGAGCCGCGAGCGACGCGCGCGATCGCCTCGGCGGCAGGCGCGGCGCCGTCGCGCAGCACCGTCGGCGGCTTGGTGGTGAAGTCGATCACCGTCGACGGCGTGCCCGGCAGCTCGCCGCCGTCGAGCTCGGTTGCGACGCGCGACCGAAGCTCGGGCGGGACGTCGTCCAGGCGCCTCGGGTCGGGGCCGCCGGGAAGGTTCGCGCTCGTCGCCGCGACCGCGCCGACGCGCAGCAGGACCGTCGCCGCGTCGCCCGCGAGCACCGGCACGCGCACGCCGATCTTGTCCGGCGCCGGCCCGGTCAGCCAGCGGTAGCGGCGAGCCGGGTTCGCGAGGACGAGCGTGTACGGGCCCGGCAAGAGCGCGCGGACGATCGTCCCGGCGCGGCCTCGCAGCTCGGGCACGCACTCGAGGAGCATGTCCACGTCGGACGCGAGCAGCGCCGTCGGCTGCGTCGGCGGCCGGCCCTTGAGCGCGTAGAGCCGCTCGGCCGCGTCCGCCGAGTACGCGGTCGTGCAGAGGCCGTAGACGGTGTCGGTCGGGAGGATCACAGGGCGGCCGGCGCGGATCGCCGCCACGACGTCGTCGATCACGCGCGCTCCGCCTCGACGACTCGCTCGATCCCGGCCAAGTCGCGCGTGATCCTCGTTCCGCGGTAGCCGGCTTCCGCGAGCGTGGCCGCGACCGCCTCGGCCTGTCCGGCCCCGACCTCGAGCACGAGGAACCGCGTCCGCGCGACGCGAGCGAGTCGCTCGTGGAGGCCCGTGTCGAGGAGCGCCGCCCGCGGCTCCCAGTCGCGCACCTCCGGCTCAAGCCCGTCGAGCTCCTCGGCACCGACGTACGGCGGGTTCGAGACGACGAGGTCCCAGCCCTCGGCGGCGACCTCGACGCCGCCCTCGCGGAGCTCGACGTCCAGGCCCGTCAGCTCGGTGTTCTCGCGCGCGAGGGCCAAGGCCTCGGGAGACATGTCTACGCCCGTGACGCGAGCGTCCGGCTTCTCGTCCGCGAGAGCGAACGCGATCGCGCCCGTTCCCGTGCCGAGGTCGAGCACGCACGGCCGCTCGAGCGCGCGCAGGAGCGCGAGGCACCGCTCCACGACCACCTCGGTCTCCGGGCGTGGCACGAGCGCGCGCCGGTCGGTCCGCAACGTCAGCCGCCGGAAGCCCCACTCGCCGAGGACGTAGGCGAGCGGCTCGCGCGCCTCGCGCCGGCCGACGAGCGCATCGAAGACCGGGCGCGAGACCTGCCGGTCGGGGTCGGCGGCCAAAGCCGTCGGCGTCGCTCCCGCCGCATGCCCGACGAGCTGCCGAGCCTCCCAGTTGGCCGAGTCGATCCCCGCGGCCGCCAGCCGCCGCGCCGCCTCGGCGAGCGCTTCCCGGGCCGTCACTCGAGCGAGCGCCGGCGTTCCTCCGCCGTCAGCGCCTCGGTGAAGTCGTCGAGCTGCCCCTCGAGGATCCGGTCGAGCTGGTGCTCGGTCAGCTTGATCCGGTGATCGGTCACGCGGTTCTCCGGAAAGTTGTACGTGCGGATCTTCTCGGCGCGGTCGCCGGAGCCGATCTGCGAGCGGCGCGCCTCGGAGAGCTCGGCCTGCTGGCGCTCGCGCTCGAGCTCGAAGAGCCGCGCCCGCAGCACGCGTAGCGCCTTCGTCTTGTTCTGGAGCTGCGACTTCTCGTCCTGCATCGCGACGACGAGTCCCGTCGGGAGGTGCGTGACCCGGACGGCCGAGTCGGTCGTGTTCACGCTCTGCCCGCCCGGGCCCGTCGAGCGGTAGACGTCGATCTTGAGGTCGTTCGGGTCGATCTCGACCTCGACCTCCTCCGCCTCGGGCATGACCGCGACGGTCGCCGTCGAGGTGTGGATTCGCCCCTGCGACTCGGTCTCCGGGACGCGCTGGACGCGGTGCGTCCCGCCCTCCCACTTGAAGACCGAGTAGGCGCCGTCGCCCTTGACCGCGAACGCGACCTCCTTGAAGCCCGAGCCGTCGTTCGGGCTCGAGCCGAGCTCCTCGACCTTGAACCCGCGGCGCTCGGCATAGCGCGTGAGCATCCGGTAGATGTCTCCGGCCCAGAGTGCGGCCTCGTCGCCCCCCACGCCCTGGCGGATCTCGACGATCACGTCCTTCCGGTCGGCGGGGTCGGTCTCCGCCAGCGCGAGCTTCAGCTCCTCCTCGAGCTGCGCCGCGCGCTCCTCGAGCTCCGGCACGAGCTCGCGGAGGTCGTCGTCGCCGCGCGCCGCGTCGAGGTCGGCCTCGCTCGCGCGCCACTCCTCCGCGAGGCGATACGGGCCCTCGAGCTCCTTCAAGCGCCGCCCGACCTCGGCCGCCTCGCGGCGGTCGCCGTAGACGGACGGGTCGCTCATGCGCTCCTGCAGCTCCCGGTAGAGGCGCTCGAGCTCCTCGATCAGCTGGCGGATGTCGGCCATGCCGGCAAGAGTAGTGCCAGCTAAGCCATGACCTCGACCTTGCGCTCGTCGCCGCTCAAGCGGCCCTCGAGCGCGAGCACCTCGCGCAGCGCCTCGATCGAGACTTCGAGCTGGTCGAGCGTCGGCTCCCGCGTCGTCAGCCGCTGGAGCCAGAGGCCCGGCGCGAGCACCGTCATCAGCGCGCGGTTGCCGGTGTGCTTGCCGGCGAAGCGGATCAGCTCGTAGGCGAGCCCGGCGATCACCGGCAGGAGCAGGATGCGCGTCGCGACCAGCCAGTACCAGGCCGGCCGACCGAAGAACGCGAAGACGAAGATCGCGATCACCATCACCCAGAGCAGGAACGCGGTGCCGCAGCGCGGGTGGATGAGCGAGAAGCGCTGGACGCGCTCCGGCTCGAGCGGCTCGCCCGCCTCGTACGCGTTGATCGCCTTGTGCTCGGCCGCGTGGTACTGGAACACGCGCCGTAGGTCGGGGAGGAGCGAGATCAGGCTCAGGTACGCGACGAAGATCGTGACCCGGATCAGCCCCTCAACGATCACGAACCAGCCGGTGCCGCTGATCGGGAGCGCGTCGGTGATCAGCGCCGGCGTGACCTTGAAGAGCGCGATCGCGAACCCGATCGCGACGGCGAAGGCGAAGATCAGGCTGCCGCGCGAGAGCTCCGTCGACGGCTCGCCGTTCTTCGCGGCCTCCTCGTCCTGCGCCGCGTAGTTGGCCGAGATCGCGAGCGCGCGAAACCCGATCGCGAGCGACTCCCCCAGCGCGATCACGCCGCGCACGATCGGGAGCCGGAAGACGCGGTGCCTGACCATCGCCGACTCGACCCGCTTCGAGACCTGCGCGATCGCCCCGTCGGGCTTGCGCACGGCCACGGCCCAGTTGGACGGGCCGCGCATCATCACGCCCTCGAGGACCGCCTGTCCTCCGATCGGCTGGGACACGTGGCTGGTGCCCTAGCCGCGGCGGGCGCCGCCGGCCTTCTCGAGCCGCCGCTGGAACCGCTCGACGCGGCCGCCGGAGTCGAGCAGCTTCTGCTTGCCGGTGTAGAACGGGTGGCAGGCGGAGCAGATCTCGACGTGGAGCTCGGGCTTGGTCGAGCGCGTCTCGAAGGTGTTGCCGCACGCGCAGGTCACCTTGGCGAGGACGTACTCGGGATGGATGCCGGCCTTCACTGCGCGGCCAGGATAGCAGCGGCGGTTTCGGGAGCCACATTGCCGCCCGAGACGACGAGCGCGACGCGAGAGCCCGGCTCCAGCTCGACCTTTCCGGACAGGACGGCCGCCGCCGGCCCGGCGCCTGCGACCTCGCACGCGAGCTTCGCGCGCACGTACATGAAGCGGAAGGCGTCGCGCAGGTCGTCCTCGCTGACCAGCACCGACTCGACGCCGAGCGCGAGGCAGGTCTCGACGCAGTTCGCGCCGGCGTACGGGCCGTTCATGCCGTCCGCAATCGAGCGCGGCTCGACGGTCACCGGCTCGCCCGCCTTCAGGCTCTCGTGCAGCGCGCAGCTCAGCTCGGGCTCGACCGCGACCACGCGCGCGTCCGGCTTCGCGCCCTTCACCGCCGTCGCGACCCCGGAGACGAGTCCCCCGCCGCCGACGGGCACGACCACCACGTCCACGTCCGGAAGGTCCTCGACGATCTCGAGCCCGACGGTGCCCTGACCGGCGATGACGTGGAGGTCGTCGTACGGGTGGACGAGGGTCCGGCCGGTCTCCTCGATCAGCTCGTCGAGCCGGACGAAGGCGCTCGGGATGTCGCGAGCGGACGTGTCGATCGTGGCCCCGTACCCACGCGCGGCCGCGATCTTCATCGCGCTGGCCGTCTCCCACATGACGACGAGCGCGTCGATGCCTTCGACCGCCGCGGCGTAGGCGAGGGCCCCGGCGTGGTTGCCGGCCGAGATCGAGATCACCCCGCGCCGCTTCTCCTCGTCCGAGAGCGTGGCGAGCTTGCTCAGGACGCCCCGCGGCTTGAACGCGCCGGTCCGCTGGAGCAGCTCCGCCTTGAAGGCGATCTCGGCGCCGGCGCGCTCGGAGAGCGTTCGGGAGCTGAGCATCGGCGTCCGGTGCAGCCGCCCCGCGATCCGCTCGCGCGCCGCGCGCACGTCGTCGAGCGAGACGGGCGCCGGCATGGTCACGCGATCGTAACTTTGCGAAGATCCGGACATGGCGGAGGCAGGCGTGCCGGCGAGGGTCGTCGTCCGCGACGACCTCGCGCGCTCGAGGGTAACGGTCTTCTTTCGCCTCCTGCTCGCGATCCCGCACCTGATCTGGATCTCGCTCTGGACGATCGCGGCCGTGCTCGCCGCAATCGCGAACTGGTTCGCGACGCTCGCGATCGGCCGCCCACCCTCCGCGCTCTATCGCTTCCTCTCGGCGTACGTCCGCTACGCCGTGCACCTGAGCTCGTACCTGCTGCTCGCGGCGAACCCGTTCCCGGGCTTCACGGGCGAGGCGGGGAGCTATCCGATCGACGTCGAGATCGCCCCGCTCGAGCGGCAGCATCGGCTGAAGACGCTCTTCCGGATCATCCTCGTCATCCCGGCGGGGCTGGTGTCCGCGGTCGCGGCGGGCGGCGGTGGCGGAGGCGGGGGCGGGCGCTCCGGGTCGGGCCACGGCGGGCGCGTCTGGACCTCGTTCGTCGGCTCCGGGGTGTGGATCGGCTTCCTGACGTTCGTGATCGCCTTCCTCGCCTGGTTCGCCGTGCTCGCGCGGGGCCGGATGCCGCAGGGGTTTCGGAACACGATCGCGTGGGCGCTCGGCTACTCCGCGCAGGTTCACGCGTACCTCTTGCTGCTCAGCGACCGCTATCCGAGCTCGGACCCGGGCGCGACGGGCGTCCTCGGCGTCCCGCCGCCGCACCCGATCTCGCTTCGGGTCGAGGACGACCTCCGCCGCTCGCGCGTCACCGTCTTCTTCCGGCTCCTGCTGGCCATCCCCCACTTCGTCTGGCTGTACCTGTGGGGGGTCGCGATCGAGGTCGCGATCATCATCAACTGGTTCGCGACCCTGATCCTCGGACGGACGCCGCGCTGGCTGCACCGGTTCATCTCGGCGTACGTGCGCTACCAGACGCACCTCTGGGCGTTCGTCACGCTGGTCGCGAATCCGTTTCCGGGCTTCGTCGGGCGACCAGGCATCTATCCGATCGACGTCGAGATCGAGGGACCGAACCGCCAGCACCGCCTGAAGACGCTGTTCCGTGCGTTCCTCGCAGTGCCTGCGGTCTTCGTCTCGTGGCCGCTTCTCTTCCTGCTCTTCGTCGTCTCGTTCCTCGGCTGGTTCGCCGCTCTCTTCACCGGACGCATGCCGACCGGCTTCCGCAACCTCGGCGCCTGGGTCCTCCGGTACACGGCGCAGACGAACGCGTACCTCTACGTCATCACCGACCGCTATCCCTATAGCGGCCCCGAGGCGGGCGAGGCGGCTCCCGAGCCCGTCGAGGAGGCCTCGCCGCTCGAGGGCGACACAGCCGAAGCCGCTCCACAGCTGGCGTGACGCGGCCGATCCGGGTCGTTCTCGTCGCGGCCGCCGCGGGCGCGTGGTCGACGGCCGCGATCCTCCTCTGGACGAGCTCCGTCGAACCAGGCGGGCTCCACTTGGGCGGCCTCGACCCGCACCGCTACTTCGCCGCGGGCGATCTCGGGCGTGCGGCCGGCTTCGAGCGGTTCGAGCGCTGGGACTTCGTCGCCTCCCAGGTCGTGCTCGTTGCGGTGCTGGCGGCCTACGCGCGTTGGGGAGCCGGATACGCGCGCCAGTCGGCGGCGGGGCGGATCGGCACGGGGATGTTCCTCGGGATGATCGGCTTCGCGTTCGTCTGGCTGGCCGAGATCCCGTTCGGGCTCGCCGAGCTGTGGTGGGAGCGGCGCCACGACGTGTCGCAGGTCGGCTACGTCGAGTGGCTGTTCGGGAACTGGGCGCAGCTGGGCGGCGAGTTCGCGTTCGTGTGCCTCGCGCTGCTGATCGTGATGGGGCTCGCCGGCTGGCTCCGCGACCGCTGGTGGATTCCCGGTGCGGCGACGTTCGTCGCGCTCGGCGCGCTGTTCGCGTTCGTCACCCCGTATCTCCTGACGGACGTCCACTCGCTCGCGTACGAGGATCCCGGCCTCGCGCGCGCAGCGCACCGGATCGCGGCGGCCGAGCACGTCGGCGACGTTCCGATTCGCGTCGAGCGAGTCAGCGGCGAGACGAGCGCCGCGAACGCGATGGCGGTCGGGATTGGCCCGAGCCGCCGCGTCGTGCTGTGGGACACGCTGCTCGACGGGCGGTTCGGGGCTCGGCAGATCCGATTCGTGATCGCGCACGAGTACGGACATCAGGCGCGGCAGCACGTGCCGAAGGCCATCGCCTGGTACGCGCTCTTCGCGCTCCCGGGGGCGTACCTGATCGCGCGGCTGACTCGGCGGCGCGGCGGGATGGCGAATCCGGGCGCCGTGCCGTTCTCGTTGCTCGTGCTCGTCGTCTTGCAGCTGTGCGCGCTACCGCTCCAGAACCTCGTCACGCGACACATCGAGAGCGAGGCCGACTGGATCGCCTTGCGGACCACGCACGACCCTGGTGCCGACCGGCGGCTCATGCAGTCGTTCGCTCGTACGAGCTACGCCGACCCCGACCCGCCGACGTGGGCCTACCTCCTACTCGAGAACCACCCGACGATCATGCAGCGCATCGCGCTGGCGAACGCTTGGGCTGCGCGCGAGCGTGGCGGTGGGCGCTAGTACTTGCTCTTGCCGCAGCCGACGACGAGAAGCACGAAGACGGCGAGCAGGATCAGCGTCGGCAGATATGCGCGGATGAGTCTCATGTTGGGGAGTACGCGCTTCGGGCGCCGGCCGGTTTGGCCACGGCCCGGCCCGCAGCGCAAACCCGGGGTCTGACCCCGGATCGGCGCGCGAGCGTGACGATTCGTCCCCGCCACCGTCGAGCCGAGCCGCTCGGCGCAGATCGGGGTCTGACCCCGGTTTGGAACGAAACGCGCGCCGAAGAGCGACGATTAGGTCAGCGTGTACTCGGGCCCCGAGCCGCCCTCGGGCGGGGTGAGCCGCCCGCCCTTGGCGGAGATCGCGCCGCACTGGACGCAGTTCGAAGGCGTGACGCCGACGGTCACCTCGCCGTCGCCGCGGCCGAGGTCGTAGACCTGCGCCGGGCACATCCGCACCCAGAGCTCGCCGAGGTCGCGCGGCACGCGCCGCTGGATCCTGAGGTGGCTCGGTTGGTCGTCGCGCGTCCGGTTGCCCGAGGCAAAGACCGACGAGAGCTTGTCGAACGTGAGCTTCCCGTCGGGCGCGGGATACGAGCGAGCGCGGGGGGTGCGAATCAACTCCGCCTCGGAGTCGGGCTCGGTACGCGCGTTCCCGGGCGGGAAGCGGCCCTTCGTCGCGGTCATCGCTCCCGCGAGCATGCCGCCGAGCCAGAACCCGCGCCCGAACGCCTGCCGCATGTTCCGCACCTCCTGGAGATCGGTCCAGATGAAGCTCTGCCGCACCGCTTCGTCGTAGGCGGAGAGCGCGCCTGGCGTCCAGGGCGTCCGCCCCCGCTGGAGGGCCGCAAAGGCGGCCTCGGCTGCGAGCGAGCCCGCCTCGATCGCGTAGTGGATCCCTTTCAGCGCGGGCACGTTGACCATCCCGGCGCCGTCGCCTGCGATCAGCAGGCCGGGCGCGTGGAGGCGCCTTGGAAGCGCGAGGAAGCCGCCCTCCGGGATCGTCTTCGCGCCCCACGCGAGCCGCTCGCCGCCCTGGAGGATGCGCCGGATCTTCGGGTGCGTCTTCAGCTCCTGGAGCAGGTCGTGGACGGACAGGTCCACGTCGCGGTAGTCGAGGCCGACGACCATGCCGATCGAGACCATGTCCGGTCCCATCGGGTAGACGAACGACCCGCCGAACTCGCGGTAGCGCGCGGCCGTCCGGAGCGGCCAGCCCATCGTGTGGATGACGCGGTCGAGCCGCTTCGCGACGCGCCAGACCTCCTTCACGCCGAGCGCCCAGACCTGCGGGTTCTCGCCGTGCAGGCCGAAGCGGTCGAGCGCCGCCCCCGTCAGGTGCCCTTGCGTCCCCTCAGCGAGGACCGTCACCCGCGCGACGATGTCGGCCCCCGGCTCGAAGTTCGGAAGCGGCTTGCCGTCGCGGCCACGTCCTTTGTCGCCGGTGCGGATGCCGCGGACACGGCCGTCGGCGACGAGGAGCTTCTGGGCAGCCGTCTCGGGAAGGATCGTCACACCGAGCGCCTCCGCCTCCTCGGCCAGGAACCGCCCGAGCTGCGAGAGCGACGCGACGTAGTTGCCGTCGTTTCGCATCGTCGGCGGGGTCGGGATCCGCCACGCGCTCCGGGATCGGAGGAAGTACACCGACTCGTGCGTCACCCGCCCGAAGAACGGCATCTCGTCGATCCGCTTCCGCCCTTTGAACAGGCGACGCAGCGCGCGCGGGTCGACGACGGCGCCCGAGAGGAGGTGCGAGCCCGGCTGCTTGCCCTTCTCGATCACCGCGACCGGCACGTCGCCCAGGCGTTCGGCCACCGCAGGCGCGTTCTCGAGCAACTGGCCCAGCCGAATCGCGCATGCGAGCCCCGCCGGTCCTGCGCCGACGATGCAGACGCCGACCTCGATCCGCTCGTCGGACGGGTCGGACGGCTCGGCGAGCGCGTCCGCGGCCGAGAACGGCGGCGGGTGGTCGGCGGGCCGGGTCATGCCGCGCGGCGTGCGCGCACCAGCTCGGTCAGCTTGGGGATGATCTGGTGCAGGTCGCCGACGACGCCGAGGTCGCAGAACTCGAAGATCGGCGCGTTCGGGTCCTTGTTGATCGCGACGATCGTGCCCGAGCTCTGCATCCCGACCTTGTGCTGGATCGCGCCCGAGATCCCGCAGGCGACGTAGAGCTTCGGCGAGACGCTTCGCCCGGTCTGGCCGACTTGCGCGGCGTATGGGTACCAGCCCGCGTCGACGACCGCGCGCGTCGCGGCGACAGCGCCGCCGAGCGCGGCCGCCAGCTCCTCCACGAGCTTGAAGTTCTCCGGCTGGCCGAGCCCGCGCCCGCCGGCGACGATGACGTCCGCGTCCTCGATCGACGGGCCGCTCGCCTCCTCGTGTGCCTGCTCCACCATCCGCGCCTTCGTCGAGAAGTCCTGGAGCTCGACGGACACGTCCTCGACGGCCGCGTCCCGACCGGTCTCGGCCGGATCGAACGAGCCGGAGCGGAACAGGGCGAGACGGGGCTCGGACGTCCAGCCGACGTCGACGTAGACCGAGTCCTCGAGCGCGGGCCGCTTCCCGACGAGCCGGCCGTCCTCGCGCGCGATGTCCGTCAGGTCCCAGTTGAGCCCGGCGCCGAGGCGGGCAGCGAGCCCGGCGGCCACGTCGGCGGCGAGGACCGAGTTCGCAAAGAGGACGGTGTCGAAGCCGCCTGTCTCGACGAGCTGCGCCAGCACGTCGACGCGCGGCTGCGGCAGCGGGGCCTCGAGCGCGGGGTCGTCGGCGACGTAGACCTTCGCCGCGCCGAACTTCCCGGCCTGCGCGGCGAGCTCGGCGACGCCCGAGCCGGCGACCACGCCCGCGACCTCGTCCACGAGGGACGCGGCCTTCGAGAGCACGCCGAGCGAGCCCTTCTGGAGCTCGTCGCCGTGGTGCTCGAGGAAGACGAGCGTCGGCACTAGATCAGCCTTTTCTCCGCGAGAAAGGCCACGATCTCCTCCGCCGCGCTGCCGTCGTCCTCGATCTTGCGCGTCTCGCCGCGCGGCGGCGGGTCGCCGAGGGCGTAGACCTCCGTCCGCGAAGCCGAGCCGCCTTCTTCGAGCTCGAGATCCGCCAGCGCGAGGGTCTCCTGCGGCTTCTTCTTCGCGCCCATGATCCCCTTCAGCGACGGGTAGCGCGGCTCGTTGATCGCGTCCGAGACCGCCACGACGGCCGGCAGCGGCGCCTCGATCACGTCGTAGCCGAACTCGGTCTGTCGCTTGGCCGTGAGCGACGCGTCGTCGATGGTCAGCTCCGCGACCTGCGAGACGAGCGGGCGCCGCAGCCGGTCGGCGACGGCGGCCCAGAGCACCGCGCCGTCGGAGTCGCTGCCCTGCTGGCCGAAGAGGACGAGGTCCGGCGACTCGCGCTCGAGAGCCTTCGCGAGGACCGCGCTCGTCACGACCAGGTCGGATCCGGCCAGGGCCTCGTCGGACACGAGGAGCGCGCGGTCGGCGCCCATCGCGAGCGCCTTGCGCAGCGCGTCCGCCGCCTTCTCCGGCCCCATCGAGACGACCACGACCTCGCCGTCCCCGGTCGCCTCCTTCACGCGAAGCCCCTCCTCGACAGCGTGCGCGTCGTACGCGTTGAGCGCCGCCTCGCCGGAGCGGTCGAGCCGCTTCGACGACGGGTCGATCCGGGTGCGCGGCCCCTCGGGAACCTGCTTGACGCAGACGGCGATCTTCACGCGCCGGACTCTAACGGCGGGACGTTTTGTTCGAGAGTTGGCACATTTCGTGCGGGCCGCGGGGTTACCCTACGAGGACGATGGAAGCCGAGACGGTCTACTCGGACTACGCTCTGCCCAGAGGCCTCGACCGATACGCCGGCAAGTGGGTCGCGATCAGGGGCGATGAAGTAGTGGCGAGTGCCGATTCGCTCGCAGCGCTGCGCGAGAATGAGCGAGTCTCGCGCGAGGACACCGTGTGGGTCGTGCCCGAGCCGGGCGTCCCGTTTCTCTAGGTCACGCGCCTTACGGTCCCATACCGACGGTTCGGCGGCCCGGTCCTGAGGCTGGCGGTCGTCGCCGATCGGCCGCGAGTGTCGCCTCCGCTCTCACAGTCGCTGCGATCGTCGACAGCGGCGCGCACCAGACGACGTTTCCGTTGACGACCGCGCTGGATCTCGGGATCGAGGACGACGAGCTGCTCCCTCATCCGACGGGCGGACGGGGAGTCAGGTCCCACTTCGATCTCTGGACGACGCCGGTCGCGATCAAGGCCGTGGTGCGCCGGCAGGATCCGGTCACCGGCACGTATCGGGTATGGGGACCGGCGTTTTCTCTGCGCCCGTGGTTCGTCGAGGACGACATGTTCCTTCTTGGCCGCGCCGACTTCTTCAGCGTCTTCACGATCACGTTCGAGGAAGGCCGCGGCCGGGTCTTCCATCTCGACGTGTAGGCGCGCCGCGAGCAGCCTGCTAGGGTGCGCGCCTTCGGACGCGAACCGGAGCCCATGGCAAGCCACCGGACGACAGCCCGAGGGATCCTCCTCCTCCTCCTCCTCCTCCTCCTCGCAGGCGCCTGCATCGCAGCCGCGCCGACTGCCGCGGCGCGGCCGCTGAACGTGCCGCCGCCTCCGGCAGGCTCGCCGGCGAAGGGGCCTCAGCCGGAGGAGCCTCCCACCGCGCCGAAGCCCCCGCCGATCGTCTTCCCGGTCGTCGGGCCGGCGAAGTACTACGACGACTTCGGCGATCCGCGCGCGGGCGGGCGGCATCAAGGGAACGACATCTTGGCGCCGAAGCGCGCTCTGGCCGTCGCGGCCGAGGCCGGAAAGGTCAAGCTGTGGACGACCTCGGCGAGCGCCGGCTGCATGCTCTACCTCTACGGGCGGAGCGGCACGACCTACCTCTACATCCACCTCAACAACGACGTCACGAGCGGGAACGACAACCGCGGCAAGTGCGTCGCCGGAACCGCCTACGCCAAGGGAATCCGCTCCGGCACGGTCGTTCGGGCCGGGCAGCCGATCGGCTTCGTCGGCGACTCGGGCGACGCGAACGGCCTCCACGCGCACCTCCACTTCGAGGTGCACCCGAAGGGCGGGAACGCCGTCAGCCCGTTCCCGTACCTGAAGCGGGCGCGGCACCTCCTCTACGCGGCGGCGCCCGGCTCCCTCGTCTCGCTGACGCTCAAGGGCCGGATCGCCGCGACGCCGGCCGGGACGCTCGAGCTGACCGTCGACTCGCTGCGCACCTCCACCGGCCTCCGCATCGCGGACGTCGGCGTGACCGTCTCGCTCGACCTCCCGTCCGACGCCGTCGTCACGGCGACGTCCAGCCTGATCGGCGCGCCTCGGCTCTCCCGTGGAAAGTCGGTGACGGTCACGACGCTCCCGACCGAAACGACCCTCGATGCCGAGCTCGCGAAGCCCGGCGCGCTCACCGTCGCCTCGGTGAGGCTCTAGCGACCGACGAAGCGAGGCTCCCGCTTCTCGGCGAAGGCGGCCATCCCCTCCTTCGCGTCCTCGGTCGAGAAGAGCATCGCGAAGAACGACGCTTCTTGGTCGAGGCTCGCCTCGTGCGAGCCCTGGAGGGCGAGGTTCAACGCCTCCTTCGCGTAGGCGAGCGCGACCGGGCTCTTCGACGCCAAAACCCGCGCCGTCTCCGACACCCGCTCCATCAGCTCGCCGGGCTCGTAGACGCCGTTCACCAGCCCGCGCCGCTCCGCCTCGGCGGCGTCGACCATCCGGCCGGTCAGGATCAGCTCCTTGGCGAAGCCGAGCCCGGCGACGCGCGCGAGCCGCTGCGTCCCGCCCCAGCCCGGGATGATCCCGAGGTTGATCTCCGGCTGGCCGAGCCTCGCGGTCGACGCCGCGTAGCGCAGGTCGCACGCGAGCGCGAGCTCGCACCCGCCGCCGAGCGCGAACCCGTTGATCGCCGCGATCGTCGGCTTCGGCATCGTCTCGAGCAGTTGCGCGCACGCGTGCCCGAGCCCGCCCCACTCCCGCGCCTCGAGAACGCCGAGCGAGCTCATGTGCTTGATGTCCGCGCCCGCGACGAACGCACGGTCGCCGGCGCCGGTCAGCACGACGACCCGCGCCGCGTCGTCGTCCGCGAGCTCGCGCAGCCGGTCGTGCAGCGCCTGGAGCGTCGCGACGTCGAGCGCGTTCATCGCCTCCGGGCGGTCGACCGTGACGGTCGCGATCCCGCCCTCGCCCGAGACGGCGACGCTCAGACCGGCACCCTCTCGCGCAGGAACTCGACGATCTCGCCCGTCGGCGCGCCCGGGGTGAAGACCTCCGCGACGCCCTTCTCCTTCAGCTCGCGCGCGTCCTCCACAGGGATCGTCCCGCCCACGACGACCAGCACGTCGTCGAGCCCGTTGTCGCGCAGCCCGTCGACGATCCTCGGCACGAGGGTCATGTGCGCTCCGGACAGGATCGAGATCCCGACCGCGTCGGCGTCCTCCTGGACCGCGGTCTCGACGATCTGCTCGGGCGTCTGGTGGAGCCCGGTGTAGATCACCTCCATCCCCGCGTCGCGCAACGCCCGGGCGATGATCTTCGCGCCGCGGTCGTGTCCGTCGAGACCCGGCTTCGCGATCACGACCCGGATCTTGCGCGCCATGGGCGGCAGTCTACGGAGCGAGCGCCCGGTACGCCCTGTCGACGCGCCTCCGCGCACGCCAGCCGCGGAGCGCAAGGACGATGGGCACGAGCAGGATCAGCCCGAGCAGGCTGCCGATCACGACGAAGATCCACTCCGCGCCGAGCTGCGGCTTCGCCGACACGGGCGGTCCCTGGAGCGCGCGCCGCTGTGCCTGCGACAGAACCTCTTGGCCGAGCGGCGTCCAGTAGCTGACGAGCCAGCGGTGGTGCGCCGCGGTGCCCACGTTCTCGAGCTCGATCGCGTAGACGATCCCGCCGACCTTGGCGTTCTGCTTCGGCATGAACGCGACGCGCATCCCGACGCGGTTGCGGTACGAGTAGTCGAGCTTCCACCGCAGCAGCGCGACCGCGTCCCCCGGGTACGGCGAGACGGGGATGTTCCCCGTTCGCCACTCGGCGCGGGTCAGGCCCTGGTGGAACGACGGCATGACGAGGTCGTACGAGTCGTCGAGGTGGTGCCGGTAGACGGCGCTCGAGATGAACCGCCCGGCGACGTCGGCGACCGCCTTCCGGTCCTGGGCCGAGAACCTCACGGTCGCGGGGTTCGGTGCGACCTTCTGGACCGGCGCCTTGGTGAACGGCGCCGAGTGCCGCGTCGGCGAGGTGTTCGGGTAGAAGACGCCGAGGATCGCGATCGTCGCGGCGACCGCGGCCACGGCGACGAGCCAGAAGGCCCGGCGGCGACGGCGGGGCGACGACAGCAACCCCTTCACGCCACCAACAGTAGTCGAGGCCGGCGCAAAGGGGGAGTCGGCGCTAGTTCACCGGGTTGGCGCGGATCGGGTTCGGGTCGCGCGGGACCCACTGGTCGACGAGCCACCGCGCGTGCTTCCCGCTCCCGAACTTCTTGAGGACGATCACGAAGTAGTCGGGCTTCGTCTTCTCGCCCTTCGCCGGGAGGATCGCGACCGTGAACTCGACCTCGCGCGCGAGCGAGTAGTCGACGGCGAGCGGCGTGACGCCGATCTTGCCGAGCCACGGGACGACGGCGATGTTCCCGGTCATCCACTGCTTGTGCGTCTGTCCCTGCTTGATCGAGGGCGTGACGAGCTTCCACGCCTCGTCGAGGTGCTTCCGCTGGACGGCGGTGAGGATGAACCGGCCGGCGACGAGCTTCGCCGCCTTCGAGACCGGCGCGGTCTTGTCCGGCTTGACGACCGTCGGAGGCTTCGCGACCGGCGCGGCCGAGGACGTCAGCGGCTTGGCGGTGTTCGTCCCGAAGTGGACGACGACGAAGGCGACGATCCCCGCGACCAGAATCAGCGCGGAGAACCACGGGACCACCCGGTTCATCCGGTTCGCGTTCTTCAGGGCAGCGGGAGTCGTGCTCATCGCTCCCAGGTTAGACGCGATTTCGGTCGATCGGTTAGACGTGCGTCAGAAGACCGGCGTCTCGCGCCAGACGCCCCAGACCTCGCGGAGCGCGTCGCACATCTCGCCCATCGTCACGTAGGCGCGCGCGGCCTCGACGATCGGCGGCATCAGGTTCGCGTCGCCCTCGGCCGCGGCCTTCAGGTCGGCGAGCGCGGCCTCGACCGCAGCGCTGTCGCGGCCCTCCCTGACCGCCCGCACCCGCTCGATCTGCTTCGCCTCGAGCGCCGGGTCGATGCGGAGGATGTCGAGCTCCGGCTCCTCGTCGAGCTCGTAGCGGTTGACGCCGACGACGATCCGGCTCTCGGCCTCGAGCTCGGCTTGGTACCGGAACGACGCCTCGGCGATCTCGCGCTGGAAGAAGTTCTCCTTGATCGCCGGGACGACGCCGCCGAGCGCGCGGATCCGCTGGAAGTAGTCGTAGGCCTCCGCCTCGAGCCGGTTGGTCAGATCCTCGACGTACCACGAGCCGCCGAGCGGATCGATCGTGTTCACGACGCCCGTCTCGTGCGCGATCACCTGCTGCGTGCGGAGCGCAAGCCGCGCGGCGTCCTCGGTCGGGAGGGCGAGCGCCTCGTCGAACGAGTTCGTGTGCAGCGACTGCGTGCCGCCGAGGACGGCGGCGAGCGCCTCGAGCGCCGTGCGGACGATGTTCACCTCCGGCTGCTGCGCGGTCAGCGACACGCCCGCGGTCTGCGTGTGGAACCGCATCAGCCACGAGCGCGGGTTGCGGGCGCCGTAGCGCTCGCGGAGCTCGCGCGCCCAGATCCGCCGCGCCGCGCGGTACTTTGCGATCTCTTCGAAGAAATCGAGGTGGGCGTTGAAGAAGAAGCTGAGGCGCGGCGCGAAGTCGTCGACGTCGAGCCCCCGCGCTAGAGCCGCCTCGACGTAGGCGAACCCGTCGGCGAGCGTGAACGCGAGCTCCTGCGCCGCCGTCGAGCCGGCCTCGCGGATGTGGTAGCCCGAGATCGAGATCGGGTGCCAGCGCGGCATCTCCTCGGCGCAGAACTCGACCATGTCGACGACGAGCCGCATGGACGGCTCGGGCGGGAAGATCCACTCCTTCTGGGCGATGTACTCCTTGAGGATGTCCGTCTGGATCGTCCCCCGGAGGTCGGCGCGCGGCACGCCCTGCTGCTCGCCGACGCACGCGTAGAAGGCGAGCAGCATCGCCGCCGGCGCGTTGATCGTCATCGAGGTCGAGACCTCGCCGAGCGGGATGCCGGCGAAGAGCGTCTCCATGTCCGCGAGCGAGTCGATCGCAACCCCTTCGCGCCCCACCTCGCCGAGCGATCGCGGGTGGTCGGAGTCGTAGCCCATCAGCGTCGGCATGTCGAACGCGGTGGACAGGCCCGTCTGGCCGTGGTCGAGCAGGTACCGGAAGCGCTCGTTCGTCTCCTCGGCGGTGCCGAAGCCGGCGAACTGGCGCATCGTCCAGAGCTTGCCGCGGTACATCGACGGATAGACGCCGCGCGTAAAGGGATAGACGCCCGGGTAGCCGAGGTCGCGCTCGTAGTCGGTGCGGACCGTGTCCGGCGTGTAGAGCGGCTCGTTCTCGAGCCCCGAGATGGTCGAGAAGAGCTCGCCTTCGCGCTCCGGGGTCGCGTCGTAGAGCTCGTGCCGCCACTCGGCGGTCGAGTCCAGCCCGGCGCGCGGATCCTCGGTCGTCGCCATGGCCGCATTGTAGGTGCGGAGGCCGCCCGCGCCCTCGCACGCCTAGGAGGCGTGCGCGCTCCGTCATCGACCTCGGATAGTCGCCCGTAGGCATCGGCTGAGCTGCCACGGCGGCGCCCTCCGTCGAAGTAGGCTCGAATGATCCGTATGGGTCAAGTGAGTCGCGCGACTGCCGATCTAAGCCACGTGTATCTCGATCGCGGAAGGTGGCTCCGCGCCGAGACGGCCCTGTGGTTTGGCCGTCTGCGATGGAGTTTTGCCGTCGCCGTTTGCTCGGTGGGCGCCGGCGCGCTCGCAGGTGGCGCCGCCGGGCACGGCGGCAATCCGAGGCTAATCCATTCGTGCGTCAGGAATAGCAACGGCGCGATCAGGATCGTCAAGCCGGATCAGACCTGCAAACGTGGCGAGACCGCGGTCGATTGGCCGAAACGCGCGACTCGCGGGCGAACCGGAGCACGAGGTCCGACGGGCGTCAGAGGGCCGACCGGAGTGCGCGGACCGACGGGTCCGAGCGGAGCGGCGGGGGCGAAGGGAGCGACGGGCAGCCGCGGTCCGACGGGCGCGAGCGGTTCTCGCGGCCCGACCGGGCCCAAGGGAGCAACGGGCGCTCGCGGCGCCACCGGCGCCAGGGGTGTGACAGGCGCCGCGGGAAGCACCGGAGCCAGCGGGGCCAGAGGCGTAACGGGTGCAAAGGGATCGACCGGCGCTACCGGCGCGACGGGCGCACGCGGTTCGACGGGAGCGAAGGGTGCGACGGGAGCGAAAGGTGCGACGGGAGCGACCGGAGCGAAAGGCGCAACCGGCGTTCGGGGCCCGACAGGCGCGCGCGGTCCCACCGGAGCGCAGGGAGCGACCGGAGCGAAGGGCACTACGGGAGCGAAGGGTCCAACGGGATCGACAGGAGCCACCGGCGCGAAAGGCGCGACCGGCTCACGCGGTCCGACCGGTGCTCGCGGCCCCACCGGAGCGACGGGAGCAACCGGCGCGAAGGGCGCGACCGGCGCGAAGGGCGCGACCGGCGCGAAGGGCGCAACTGGGGTGAAGGGGGCGACCGGCGCCAAAGGCGCCACCGGAGCCAAAGGCGCCACCGGCGCCAAGGGAGCCACCGGCGCCAAGGGAGCCACCGGCGCCAACGGCGCCACCGGCGCCAAGGGAGCTACCGGCGCGCGTGGTCCGACCGGTGCTCGCGGCCCCACAGGAGCAACCGGCGCGAAGGGCGCAACGGGAGCGAACGGTGCGACCGGCGCAAAAGGCGCAACTGGGGCGCGCGGCCCGACCGGCGCGAAGGGCTCGACTGGCGCCAAGGGCGCAACGGGAGCGAACGGTGCGACCGGCGCAAAGGGCGCGACCGGCGCAAAGGGCGCGACCGGAGCCAAGGGCGCGACCGGCGCCAAGGGCGCGACCGGCGCCAAGGGCGCCACCGGCGCCAAGGGCGCGACCGGCGCCAAGGGCGCCACCGGCGCCAAGGGCGCCACCGGCGCCAAGGGCGCCACCGGTGCCAAGGGAGCTACCGGCGCGCGTGGTCCGACCGGTGCTCGCGGCCCCACCGGAGCGACCGGAGCAACCGGCGCGAAGGGCGCCACGGGAGCGAACGGTGCGACTGGAGCCAAGGGCGCGACCGGAGCCAAGGGCGCGACCGGAGCCAAGGGCGCCACCGGTGCCAAGGGCGCGACCGGCGCGACCGGCGCCAACGGCGCCACCGGCGCAAAGGGCGCGACGGGAGCTAAGGGAGCAACCGGGGCCAAGGGCGCAACCGGAGCGCGCGGCCCAACGGGTGCGCGTGGACCGACCGGCGTTCGAGGCCCGACCGGCGCGAAGGGCGCGACTGGCGCAAAGGGCGCAACGGGAGCAAACGGTGCGACCGGCGCCAAGGGCGCGACCGGAGCCAAGGGCACGACGGGTGCGAAGGGCGCGACTGGAGCCAAGGGCGCCACCGGCGCAAAGGGCGCCACCGGCGCCAAGGGAGCCACCGGTGCCAAGGGAGCTACCGGCGCGCGTGGTCCGACTGGTGCTCGGGGTGCGACAGGCGCCACGGGTGCAAAGGGCGCAACAGGATCGACAGGCGCCACCGGCGCAAAGGGCGCGACGGGAGCTAAGGGAGCAACCGGGGCCAAGGGCGCAACCGGAGCGCGCGGCCCAACGGGTGCGCGTGGACCGACCGGCGCTCGGGGCCCGACCGGCGCGAAGGGCGCGACCGGAGCCAAGGGCGCCACCGGCGCCAAGGGAGCCACCGGAGCCAAGGGCGCCACCGGCGCCACCGGCGCCAAGGGAGCCACCGGCGCCAAGGGAGCCACCGGCGCCAAGGGAGCCACCGGCGCCAAGGGAGCCACCGGCGCCAAGGGAGCTAGCGGCGCGCGTGGTCCGACCGGTGCTCGCGGCCCCACCGGAGCGACCGGAGCAACCGGCGCGAAGGGCGCCACGGGAGCGAACGGTGCGACCGGCGCCAAGGGCGCGACCGGCGCAAAGGGTGCGACCGGCGCCAAAGGCGCCACCGGAGCCAAAGGCGCCACCGGCGCCAAGGGCGCCACCGGCGCCAAGGGAGCCACCGGCGCCAAGGGAGCCACCGGTGCCAAGGGAGCCACCGGTGCCAAGGGAGCCACCGGTGCCAAGGGAGCTACCGGCGCGCGTGGTCCGACTGGTGCTCGGGGTGCGACAGGCGCCACCGGCGCAAAGGGCGCGACGGGAGCTAAGGGAGCAACCGGGGCCAAGGGCGCAACCGGAGCGCGCGGCCCAACGGGTGCGCGTGGACCGACCGGCGCTCGG
>Ga0081539_10002142_pt1 | contig 29165 bp, 32 predicted proteins | sample TabmetS4T2R2_FD_71023 | JGI IMG/M metagenome (GOLD analysis project Ga0081539, IMG submission 71023) | Tabebuia heterophylla rhizosphere microbial communities from the University of Puerto Rico - S4T2R2 | ecosystem: Host-associated > Plants > Roots > Rhizosphere ... | reverse complement strand
CTCGCTCTTTCTCCCCTTTGGGGTTGGGGATTGTTTCGCGCTTTTTAGGGTGGCGCTGCCCTTGGTCCGTTTCGGGATCTAGGGGGGGCCGGAGCCGCGCGCTCCCATCAGCCCTGCCCCAGCACCGGGAGGGCGCCGGCGACCAGCGGAACGAACCGGACCGGCATCAACGTATCGCGCTGCAGACCGCTTTCGCTTTTCACGATGCGCTCGACGACCTGCGCCGTCGGATCGCGGCCGACGGGCACGATCAGGATGCCGCCCAGGGCGAGCTGGTCGATCAGCGCCTGCGGGCGCTCCTCGGCGGCGGCGGTGACGATGATGCGGTCGAACGGCGCCTGGCCCGCCCAGCCCTTGCTGCCGTCGCCGACGTCGAACACGACGTTGTAGATGCCGAGGTTGATCAGAAGCTTTTCGGCTTCCTTGGACAGGGGCTTGAAGCGCTCGACGGTGTAGACGCGGCGCGCCAGCTTGGCGAGCACGGCGGCCTGGTAGCCCGAGCCGGTGCCGATCTCGAGCACCTTCATGCGCGGGCCGACGGCGAGCGCCTCGGTCATCGCCGCGACCACCAATGGCTGGCTGATGGTCTGGCCGAACGCGATGGGCAGCGCCGTATTCTCCCAGGCGCGCTCGGCGAAGGCCGGCGTCACGAAGCGCTCGCGGTCGACGTTGGCGATGGCGCCCAGGACCCGTTCGTCGGAAATGCCCGACTGCCGCAATTCGGCGATCAGGCGTTGCATGGCCGGGGTGTTCACGGCCGGGCCCCGGTCAGTCGGCGAACTGCGCGGCAAGCTTGCGGCGCGTCGCCTCGTGGGTGAGGTCGAGATGCAGTGGCGTCACCGAGACATAGCCCGAGCGCACGGAGGTGAGATCGCTCTCGTCGTCATGCTCGTGCGCGCCCGGCGCATAGGCGATCCAGTAGTAGGTGCCGCCGCGCGGATCGGTGCGTTCGACGATGTGGCCGCCGAAGCCGCGTACGCCCTGGCGCGTCACGCGCGCGCCCTTCACATCGGCCGCCGCCACGTCGGGGAAGTTGACGTTGATCAGCACGTTGCGGGGTATGCCCATGGCCAGCGCGCGACGCGCCATGTCGGCGCCGAACGTCGTGGCCGTATCCCACTTCACCGGATGCGGATGGGTGTAGGTCTGGCTGAAGGCGATCGAGGGGATGCCGAGCAGGCAGCCTTCCATGGCACCCGCGATGGTGCCCGAATAGGTCACGTCGTCCGCCATGTTGCCGCCGCGGTTGACGCCCGACAGCACGATGTCGGGCTTGTGGTCCTTGAGCAAGTGCTTGACGGCGAACAACACGCAGTCGGTCGGCGTGCCCTCGACGGCATACTTGGTTTCGGTGATCTGGCGGGCGCGCACCGGATGGGTGAGCGACAGCGAATGGCCGGCGCCGCTCTGGTTGTACTCCGGCGCCACCACCCAGACGTCCGGGGAGAGCTGCGTGGCGATGTCGATCATCGCCTCGAGGCCGGGCGCGTTGATCCCGTCGTCGTTGGTGACCAGGATGCGCTTGCGGGCGATGTCGGCTGGCGTCATTTGCGCTTGCCTGCCGGAGCCGGCAGCGCCGCCAGGCCGCCCATGTAGGGCCGCAGCGCCTCGGGGATCGTCACCGAGCCGTCCTCGTTCTGGTAGTTCTCCAGCACCGCGATCAAGGTACGGCCGATGGCGAGGCCCGAGCCGTTCAATGTGTGCACGAAGCGCGTCCCCTTGCCTTCCTTGGGCCGGAAGCGCGCGCCCATGCGGCGCGCCTGGTATTCGCCGCAGTTCGAGCAGCTGGAAATCTCGCGATAGGCGTTCTGGCCCGGCAGCCAGACTTCGATGTCGAAGGTCTTCCGTGAAGCGGGCCCCATGTCGCCGCCGCACAGCACGATGGTGCGGAACGGCAGGCCGAGCCGCTTCAGCACCTCTTCCGCACGAGACGTCATGCGCTGGTGCTCGGCGTCGGACTGCTCGGGCGTGGTGATGCTGACCAGCTCGACCTTGGGGAACTGGTGCTGGCGGATCATGCCGCGCGTGTCCTTGCCGGCGGCACCCGCCTCGGAGCGGAAGCACGGCGTGAAGGCGGTGAAGCGCAGCGGCAGCTCCTTCTCCTCGACGATGCTGTCGTTCACCAGGTTGGTGAGCGGCACCTCGGCCGTCGGCACCAGCCAGAAGCCGTTGTCGGTGTGGAACATGTCCTCGGCGAACTTGGGCAGCTGGCCGACGCCGTAGGCGGCGTTGTCGCGCACCAGCAGCGGCGGATTGACCTCGGTGTAGCCGCCCTCCTCCGACGTGTGCAGGTCGAGCATGAACTGCGCGAGGGCGCGCTCCATCCGCGCGAGGTGCTTCTTCAGGAACACGAAGCGCGCGCCGGAGATCTTGGCGGCCGACGCAAAATCCATCTCGCCGGTCGCCTCGCCCAGGGCGACGTGGTCCTTGGGCTGGAAGGCGAAGTTGCGCTGACTGCCGACGCGGCGGATTTCCACGTTGCCGGTTTCGTCGGCGCCGTCGGGCACGTCATCGAGCGGCAGGTTGGGCAGCACCTCCAGGCGATGCGTCAGTTCCTCATCGAGGCGCGCCGCCTCGGCCTCGCCCTTCTTCAGGGTCGCTTCGAGGGACGCGACCTCGGCCATCAGCGCCTCGGCCGGCTCGCCCTTGCCCTTGGCGATGCCGATCTGGCGGCTGAGCGCCTTGCGCTGGGCCTGGGCCGCCTCGCTCTCGGAGATGGCGGCGCGGCGGCGCTTGTCGATCTCCAGCAGCTCGGCAGACAAGGGCGCGAGGTTGCGCTTCTTCAGGCCGGCGTCGAACGCCGCGGGGTTCTCCCGGATGAAACGGATGTCATGCATGCTCAGCTACCGGCCGAATCGGCCTTGTTCTCTTCTTCCTCGGCCTTCTTGTCCTCTTCCTCGCGCTTCCGCTCGATCCAGCGTCCGATCAGGATGCTGAGCTCGTAGAAGGCGATCAGCGGGGCGGCGAGCGCGAGCTGGCTCACCACGTCGGGCGGCGTCAGCACGGCGGCGACGACGAAGGCGATGACGATGGCATAGCGCCGCTTGGCGCGCAGCGCCTCGGTGCTGACGATGCCGACCCGCACCAGCAGGGTCAGCAGTACCGGCACCTCGAAGGCGAAGCCGAAGGCGAAGACCAGCTGCAGCACGCGTTCGAGGTAGTCGGACGAGCGCAGCGTCTTTTCGATGTCGGGCGGCACGTACTGCGTCAGCATGAAATTGATCACGTACGGCATGACCACGTAGTACATGGCCGCGCAGCCGGCATAGAACATGAACGGCGTGGCGATCAGGAACGGCAGGAACGCCTTCTTCTCGTGCCGGTACAGGCCGGGCGCCACGAACAGCCAGATCTGCACGGCGATCAGCGGAAAGCCCACGATCAGCGAGACGAAGGCCGAGAGCTTCACCGTGACGAAGAAGAACTCGAAGATGTCGAGGACGACGACCTTGTAGCCGTCGCTCAGCGCCGGCTGGATCAGGAACGAGAAGATCGGCTTGGCGAAATAGAAGGTGACGAAGAAGACGGCGAAGAAGCCCAGCAGGGCATAGATCAGGCGCTTGCGCAGCTCGATCAGGTGATCGAGCAGCGGCATCGGCTTGTCGTCTTCGGGTCCGTCGTGAACTTGGGTCAAGGGAGGTCTTCGCGGCCTGGGTGCCGCGTTATGCCGCCCTTTGCAGGGCAATTCAAAGCGCTAATTGGCGCCACTCTTTCAGCTCCCGCGTCATACGGGGGAGGCCGGGAGGGGGAAGGCACCAGTCTCGGTGCGCGGGAATGATGAGATCATGAGGTCGGAATCTTCGAGATCGCGTGTGCGGCCTGCCCCCTCCCTACCCTCCCCCGGATGACGGGGGAGGAAAGAGTCAGCCGGCGGCCGCAGCCTTGGCCGGCTTCTCTTCCTGTGCAGGAGGCGACGACGCAGGTTCAGGCAGCGGCTCGCTCGCGATCGGTGCCGGCTCGGCGACCGTCGGCTGCGGCTCGGCCGCGATCTGCGGCGCCGATTCCGGTTCGGCCAGCGGATTGTCGAAGGTGCTCTTGGCCTCGTTGAAGGCCTTCTCGCCCTCGGCCATGCCTTCCTGGATGGCGCTCTTGATCTGCTTGGTCGGATCGAGCGACTGCAGGTCGAGCCCGGAGCTTCCTTCGAGCTGCTTCTTGACCTCATCGAGCTCGGACTGGCGCACCATCTCGTCGACATGGCCACGGAACTCCGCCGCCATGCCGCGCATCTGGGCCATCCATTTGCCCCAGCTGCGCAACATGCCCGGCAGCTCCTTGGGGCCGATCACGACCAGTGCCACGATCGCGATGACCAGGAGCTCGGGACTGTCGATACCAAACATCGCCGTACCTGCCGCGAACCGACGAGACCGCCGGTGCTAGACCTTGGCGGCGCTGTCCTGGTGAACCTGCTGGCCGCCCGGCGGCGGGGTGGTGGTGGCCTGGGCCGAGATCGGCTTGGCAGTGTCGCCCGGCTGACCCGCGGCCTGGGCCGGCGGCTGCTCGCCTTCCTGGCCACCGACGCCCTTCTTGAAGGCCGACAGGCCCTTGCCGAAGTCGCCCATGAGCTGCGAGATCTTGCCGCGACCGCCGAACAGTAGCAGCACGACGGCCAGCACGATCAGCCAGTGCCATATGCTCAAGCTACCCATGACGAATTGCTCCCAAAACGATTGCGGTCGGCGTGAGGCCGATTATGGCACCCCGCCGGAAGGCCCGGCAACAGAACGAATAAGGCTCTTTATGGGCCTGATGGGCCCTTCAGCGTCCCGTTTCGTCGACGGCCAACGGTTCGTCGGCCTCGTCCTCGCTCGGCTCAAGCGGCAGGTCGGGCTCCTCGGGCCGGAATATGGGGGGCTGCGAGCGCGGGTCCAAGAGGCCTGCGGCCTTTAGCTCCTCGTGGCCGGGCAGGTCGTCGAGGCTGGGCAGGCCGAAATGCTCGAGGAAGAACTCGCTGGTGCCCCAGGTCACGGGCTTGCCCGGCGCGCGCCGGCGGCCCATCGGCCGGATCCAGTTCTGCTCGAACAGCAGATCGAGCGTGCCCTTGCTCAGGCCCACGCCGCGGACCTGCTCGATCTCGGCGCGCGTCACCGGCTGGTGGTAGGCGATGATGGCCAGGGTCTCGACCGCGGCGCGCGACAGCTTGCGCGTCACCGGCCGTTCGATCTTGAGCTTTTCCGAAAGATCGGGCGCGGTGCGGAAGGCCCAGCCTCCGGCGACCTGCACCAGATTGACGCCGCGGCCGGCATACATCTCGGTGAGATCGGCGATCAGCCGCTTCACGTCGGCGTCGTTGGGCAGGCGGTCGGCCAGCTCCTTCTCGTCGAGCGCCTGCGTCCCGGCAAAGACCAGCGCTTCGAGCAACCGCAGATGCTGGGCGTGGTCGGGCGAGATGACGTCAGTGACGTTCTCGGGGGCCGCTTTTTCTTCGGTCTCTGATTCTGACATGAGGAGCACCGTCATCGTTGCTCGGTACGTTTACGCAAATAGATCGGGCCGAAGCGTTCGGTCTGGCGCAGCTCGAGCTGGCCATCCTTGGCAAGCTGGAGGCCCGCGACAAAGGTCGAAGCCATCGCCGAGCGGCGCTTGGTCGGATCGGTGAGGCCGGCCGGCAGGAAGGCTTCCAGCGTCTGCCAATCGATGGCGATGCCCAGCATGCGGCCCAGCCGCTCGGCCGCTTCCTCGACCGAGAAGAACTGCATGGGCTCGATCTGGTAGGTGTCGGCGTCCTTGGGCCGCACCTGGTGACCGTAGGCGGCCAAAAGGTCGTAGAGCTTCACGTCCCACACCGCGCGGCGCACGACGACGACGCCCTCGGGCTGGCCGCGGGAGAAGATGTCCTTGCCGAGCTGCGGGCGGGCCATCAGGCGAACGCCCGCCTCCTGCATGGCTTCGAGGCGGCGCAGCTGCCATTGCAGGGCGTCGGCCATCTCCTGGCCCGACGGCTCCTCGCCGGCCGGCGGCTCCGGTAGCAGCAGGCGCGACTTCAGGTAGGCGAGCCAGGCCGCCATGACGAGATAGTCGGCAGCGAGCTCCAGCCGGAGCCGACGGGCCTGGGCCACGTGCGCCAGGTACTGGTCGACCAGGGCCACCATGGAGATGCGGCGCAAATCGACCTTCTGATCGCGCGCCAGGGTGAGCAGCAGGTCGAGCGGGCCTTCGAAGCCCTCGAGATTGACGATCAGCTCGCCCTCGCCGGGGGCGATCACGTCGGGACCGGCGGCGGCGAAGTTGTCGTTGGGCGGGCTTGGAGCGTCACTCATGTGAGACCCGTTTATGCCATCGCCGCCGTGCACCGCCACAGGATTTGGCCACGCCTTATCCCCATTCCCCCAACATGGTCGCCAGCCGGGCGGCCGCGTCGGCCAAGCCTGCCTTGCCGGCAGGATTGCGATGGCGGGCGAGGAAGGAACGTCCAGCCGCAAAGCGGACTGCCGCCTTTTCGGTCATCGGACCGGTGCGGGCCGCGATGGCGGTCATCTCGTCCATGCGGCCGTTGCAGTGCAGGGCGACATCGCAGCCCGCGGCCAGCGAGCGCTCGGCACGCTCGGCCAGCGAGCCGCCCAGCGCCTGCATGGAGAGGTCGTCGCTCAGCAGCAGGCCATCGAAGCCGATATGGCCGCGGATGACCTCTTTCACGCCCCGTGCCGATACCGTGATGGCGGCCGTGGGATCGATGGCATCGAACAGCAGATGGGCGGTCATCGCCCAGGGCAGGTCGGCCAAAAGCTTGAACGGCACGAAGTCGGTGCGCTCCAGCTCGGCACGCGAGGCGCTGACGCGCGGCAGCGATTCGTGGCTGTCGACAGTGGCGCGGCCGTGGCCGGGCATGTGCTTGATCACCGGCATGACGCCTTCGGCCAAAAGACCTTCGGCGGCGGCACGGCCGAGTGCGGCGACCGGCTCGGGCCGATCGGCGTAGGCGCGATCGCCGATCGCCGCATGAGTCTCGGGGCAGGCGATGTCGAGCACTGGCAGGCAATCGACGTCGACGCCGATCGAGGCGACGTCGGCCGCGAGCAGGCGCGAGTTGAGCCGCGTTGCCTCGAGCCCGCGCTCGGCATCGCGGGCGTAGAGCTCGCCCAAGAGCCGCGCCGGCGGCGCCTTGCGCCAATGCGGCGGGCGCAGGCGCGCGACGCGGCCGCCTTCCTGGTCGATCAGCACCGGTGCATCGGCGCGCGCCACCGACGAGCGCAGCTCTTCGACGAGCCGGCGCGTGCGCTCGGGCGTGTCGACGTTGCGCGCGAACAGGATGAAGCCCAGCGGATCGGCATCACGAAAGAACGCACGCTCGTCGGCCGTGAGGTCAGGACCGGCGCAGCCGAAGATGACGGCACGACTCATTTCACCTCCCCCGTCTTACGGGGGAGGCCGGGAGGGGGAAGGCACCAGGCATGGTGCACGTGAATGATGAGATCATGACGTCGGAATAATCGACACCGTCGTTGAGGCTCGCCCCCTCCCTACCCTCCCCCGTGTGACGGGGGAGGAGCAAGCGTCGTGAGGTCAGCGTGCCGGCGGGACGAGCACGCAGTCGGCCTTGCGGGTCTTCAGCGTGCTGCAGACGCTCTGGGCCTGCTTCTCATCGAGCGGGCCGCCCTGGACGCGGTACCACACGCCCTTGTCGCCGAGATCGACGCGCACGGCGGTCATGCGCAGGTTGGCCATCACGTCGCCATGGGCGCTCTGCAGGCGCGCCCAGGTCGACTTGGCGACGTCCTCGTTCTTCACCGAGGCGACCTGTACGCGCCAGCCGCCGGATGGACCCGACATGTTGTCGATCAGGCTGGCGATGCTGGGTCCGGTCTCGGTCGTGGTGGGCTTGGTCTCGGTCACGGCCGGTGCGGGCGTCGGCGTCACCGAGGCCGGAGTCGTGGCCTGCAAGGGTGTCGGGGTCTTGGTCGCGACTTCGGTATCGGCGGGCTTGGGCGCCGCCGGAGTCGGCAGGATCCCACCCGCCGGCAGCTTCGGATTGGTCGGGCCGGGCAGCAGCTTCTCCGGCTGGGGCGGCACGGTGTTGGGCTGCAGGCGGTTGAAGACTTCCTTGTCCTGGTTCGGGACGGTGAGCCCGCCGGCATTCTCGGGCTTGACCCGCGACGGGGTCGCCGGGGCCTGCACGACCAGGGGTTCGAGCCCCCGGCCACCGGCCTTCACATCCTGGTTATGCGCCCACCACACGACCGAGCCGAAGCTCGCGATGGCGGCGATCGAGACCATGACGGTGAGGATCTGGCCACGCCGTCGGTTCACCCGCATGAGCAGGGAGTCCCGCGGCGGCGGGGGAATGGAATCGGGTTCGTGCGCGACGGGCCTGGCCGGCGGATCGAGCCGTACGGAAGCTACCGACTCACTCGGCCGGTAGATGGTTGGACCGTCGCCGGAGGGGGACCGGCGGATGTGCATTTTTTCCTTATCTCATCTCTTCGACGGGTGTTACGCCGAAGACCTTCAAGCCCGATCCTATCACAAATCCGATTCCCTGTACCAACGCCAGACGCGCCCGCGTCAGCTCGGCGTCGCCCTCGACCACGAAGCGCAGGCCGGGCTCCTCGCGGCCGCGCGTCCAATGGGCATGGAAGGCGGCGGCCAGTTCATAGAGGTAAAAAGCAATTCGGTGGGGTTCGTGCGCCGCAGCGGCAGCCTCGACCTGGCGCGGCCATTGGGCGATCAGTCGGATGAGGGCCAGCTCGCCGGCGTCGCCCAGACGATCCAATGGAGCGCTGTCCAGTCCATCGATCGCGACGCCGGCGGCGGCTGCCTGCCGCAGCACGGAGCGAGTCCGTGCGTGCCCATATTGGACGTACCAGACCATGTTATCGCGTGACTGTTCTGTGGCCTTTGCCACATCGAAGTCGAACGGCGCGTCGTTCTTGCGGGTCAGCATGGTGAAGCGCACGACATCCGGCCCGACCTCGTCGAGCAGGTCGCGCAATGTAACAAATGTACCGGCGCGTTTGGACATGCGGACCATCTCGCCGTTCTTCATCACGCGCACGAGTTGGCAGAGCTTGACGTCGAGCTCGCCCTTGCCGTCGGTGACAGCGCTGACCGCCGCCTTCTGACGCTTGACGTAGCCACCATGGTCGGCGCCCCACACGTCGATCATGTCGGCGAAGCCGCGACGGAACTTGTCGAAGTGATAGGCGATGTCATTGGCGAAGTAGGTCCAGGTGCCGTCTGATTTTTTCAGAGGCCGATCCACTTCATCGCCGAACTTGGTGGCGCGGAACAGGACTTGCTCGCGATCCTCCCAGTCGTCGGGCTTCTGGCCCTTCGGCGGGTCGAGGCGGCCCGTGTAGATCAGACCCTGGCGACTGAGCTCCTGGAAGACACGATCAACCGCACCGGCATCGACCAGCGCGCGCTCGGACGAATAGACGTCCATGCGCACGCCCATCGTCTCGAGGTCGGTCTTGATCTCGGCCATCAGCGTTTCGATGGCGAAGTCGCGCATGATCGGCAGCCAGTCGGACTGCGGCTTGTCGATCCAGCGCGCGCCGTCGCGCTTGGCGATCGCCGCACCCACTTCCTTCAGGTACTCGCCGGGATAGAGTCCTTCGGGGATGGCGCCGATCGCATCACCCAGCGCCTCCTTGTAGCGCAGGAAGGTCGACTGCCCGAGCTTGTCGACCTGCGCGCCGGCATCGTTGATGTAGTACTCCTTGGTGACGGCATAGCCCGCCTTGGCCAGCAGGTTGGCGAGTGCATCACCCACCACCGCGCCGCGCGCGTGGGCGACATGCAACGGGCCAGTCGGATTGGCCGACACGTACTCGACATTGACCTTGGCGCCCTGCCCCATCGCCGAATCGCCGTAGGCGATGCCGGCCTTGAGGCAGTCGACGAGCCGCAGCCGCCAGAACGCGTCGGACACCTTGAGGTTGATGAAGCCCGGTCCCGCGACCGCGCCATCGACCACGTCGGGGTTGGCCTTGAGGCGGGCGAGCAGCGGCTCGGCGATGTCGCGCGGCTTCTTCCTGGCGGCCTTGGCCAGGACCATGGCGGCGTTGGTCGCGATGTCGCCATGCGCGGCATCGCGCGGCGGCTCGGCCGTGATGGCGGAGAAATCGAGCTCCGGCGGCAATTCGCCGGCCGCCTGCATGGCCCTGAGCGCGGCTTCGACCTCGCCGATGAAATGGCGGTACGGGTTCATGGGGCGGGGGTATTGCCGAAACGAAGGGATTTGTCATCCCACCCCCTTTCCGTCATCCCGAGCGGAGCCGCCCGAAGGGCGGCGTAGTCGAGGGACCTGTTCTTGCCGATGCAGCGACAAAACAGGTCCCTCCACTACGCCTCGCTGCGCTCGGCTCCGGTCGGGATGAGGGGTGGTCAGTTGTACAAATCAAACAGCCTTCGATGCTCGTCGAGCGCATAGCGATCCGTCATGCCGGCGATGTAGTCGGCGACGATGCGGGCGCGGGCGGGGCGTTCGGCGGCCTCGGCGCGCTCGCGCCACGGTGGCGGCAGGCAGTTGGGCTCGGCGAACAGGAGGCCGAACAGGTCCATCACGACGCGGCGCGCCTTGGAATGCGAGCGGTTGAGATGCCAGTGCTCGTACATGCGGCCGTACAGGAACTTCTTCACCGTGCGGTCGGTCTCGGCCATGTGCTCAGAGAAGGCCACCACGGGGCGGCCGAGCGCCCGGATGTCGGCGACCGACCGGGGCTTGGCATCGGCCAGCCGACGGCGCGTCTCGGCCATCACATCCTCGACCATGGCGTTGATGACGCGGCGCACCGCCTCGTGCACCAGGCGGCTCTCGCCCAGGCCGGGATACTTCTTGGACACCAGCGCGAACATCTCGCCGACCAGCGGCAGGTCCAGAAGGTCGGAGACGCCGAACAGACCGGCGCGCAGGCCGTCGTCTATGTCGTGGTTGTTGTAGGCGATGTCGTCGCTCAGCGCCGCGATCTGCGCCTCCGGACCGGCATGGCCGCCGAGTTCGAGGTCGTGGTCCTGACAGTATTCGACGATGGCCGCCGGCAGATCTTCCAGCGTGCGGCCGTCCTTGAGCAGCGGGCCGTTGTGCTTGACCGCGCCTTCCAGCGTCTCCCAGGTGAGGTTGAGGCCGTTGAACTCGGCGTAGCGCTCCTCGAGCTTGGTCAGGATGCGCAAGGTCTGGGCGTTGTGGTCGAAGCCGCCGAACGGCTTCATCGCCGCGTGCAGCGCCTCCTCGCCGGCATGGCCGAACGGCGTGTGGCCAAGATCGTGGGCGAGGGCCACGGCCTCGCCGAGATCCTCGTCGAGACGCAGCGTGCGGCAGATGGTGCGGGCGATCTGCGCCACCTCCAGCGAGTGCGTGAGCCGCGTCCGGTAGTGGTCGCCCTCGTGATAGACGAAGACCTGCGTCTTGTGCTTCAGGCGCCGGAACGCCGTCGAATGGATGATGCGGTCGCGGTCGCGCTGGAACGGGCTGCGCGAGGGATCCTCGCTCTCGGCATGCAGGCGGCCGCGGCTCTGCCACGGCAGGGTGGCGTACGGCGCCAGGGCCTCGCGTCGCCACAACTGCTCCGCCACTCGACCTCCTGAAAGCGTGCGGCGCGGTTTTACGCCTTCGCGAGGCGGGCAACAACCGAGGCTATTTCACCAATGTGACAGGCACCTTCACGTGGGCGATCACATCCTGGGCCACCGAGCCCAGAAGCACGCCGGCGAAGCCGGTATGGCCGCGCGTGCCGATCACGACCAGGCCCGCGCCCAGCTTGGCGACGAAATCGTTTGCGATCTCGCCCTGCCGGCCGACGCCGATATGGATCTTGGCCGCGACGCCGGCTTTCTTGGCGATCTCGACGGCCGAGGCCAGGGCCTTCTGGCCCTCCTCGCGATGGTGCGTGTCGATCTGCTCTCTGGACACGAACGTCGAGATGGCGCCACCGAGGTTGGGCTGCACGTTGAGCAGGTGCAGCTCAGCGGCGAGGCCCGCTTCGATCAGGTCGAGCGCATGGCGGACCGCGCGGTCGGACGTGGCCGAGCCGTCGACGGCGACCAGGATTGCCTTCATCTTGGCCATGGCGGCTACTCCTTGCGTCCTTCGGCCGCGAGGTCGACGGGCTCTTCGTGCTTCTTCGCCTTGGCGCGGCGCTGCAGCCAGTAGCCCAGCGCGACGGTGAGGACGGCGCCGCCGATCTCGAACCACATCTTGTGATTGGGGATCCTGGCCGCGAGCCACTCGACATAAGCGGGATCGGTCGCCAGGACCTCGCCCGCGATGTACCCCAGCAGGCCGCCGCCGGCGATGACGATGATCGGGAAGCGGTTCAGCAGCAGCATGATCAGGGTGGCGCCGAAGATGATCAGCGGGATGCTGATCAGCAGGCCGAGCACGATCAGGGTGACGTCGCCGTGCGCGGCAGCGGCGATGGCGATGGCGTTGTCGAGGCTCATCACCGCGTCGGCGATGATGATGGTGCGAATGGCGCCCCACACCGAGCCCGACGCCTTCACCCCGTCGCCGTGCTCATCCTCGCCCTGGACCAGTTTTACGCCGATCCACAGCAGCAGCAGGCCGCCGATCAGCTTGAGGTAGCCGATCTTGAGCAGCTGATCGACGATCAGCACGAAGATGATGCGCAGGACGATGGCGCCGGCGCTGCCGATCAGGATGGCTGGCTTCTGATGGCGCTTCTCGAGGTTGCGGCAAGCCAGCGCGATGACCAAGGCGTTGTCGCCGGAGAGCACGATATTGACGATGATGATCTGAAGCAGGCCGCTCCAGAAGGCGGGTGTCAGCTCGATTCCCATGTTTCCGCGCACTCCGTCCCTGTTATTCCCGTGCGGTCGATCTTCATTGCGCCGGTCGAAGGTGTTAGTTCAGCGTCTGCCGGTGGGCAAGCCAAACCGGAGAGGGCGGGAGACGAAATCGCATGGCGAGCAGCGCCGGATACAACAAGATGTTCCCCGTCTCGTGGACGGAACTGCATCGCGACGCGCGGGCCCTGGCTTGGCGATTGGCCGATCTCGGGCCGTTCAAGGGGCTGGTGGCGATCACCCGCGGCGGGCTGGTGCCGGCCGCCATCGTCGCCCGCGAGCTGAACCTGCGGCTGATCGACACCGTCTGCTGCTCGACCTACGACCGCATGGAGCGCGGCGCCAAGGTCGAGCTCCTGAAGGGCAGCCTGGCCGAGAAGGACGCCGGCGAAGGCTGGCTGATCGTCGACGACCTGGTCGATACCGGCGTCACGGCGCGGGCCGTGCGTGCGCTCCTGCCGAAAGCGCATTTCGCCACGGTCTACGCCAAGCCGGCCGGACGGCCGACCGTCGACAGCTTCATCACCGAGGTGAGCCAGGACACCTGGATCCTGTTTCCGTGGGACCAGGAAGCAGTGATGGCCAAGACCATCGTCGAATTGAAGGGCGGCCAATGATGTGGCGCACATTGTCGATGCGGGCACTCCTGTCATCCCGAGCGCAGCGAGGGACCTTTCCTGTGGCCCCAAAGGCCCCTCGCTTCGCTCCGGGTGACAGTCTTCGGAGAATCACATGAAGAGCTGGGTCATCCCCGCGCCCAAGGGCATCGATTCGCTGACGCTTGCCGAGCGGACGGACCCGACACCGGGTCCCCGCCAGGTGCTGGTGCGCGTGCGTGCGACGTCGCTCAACTACCGCGACCTGATCACCGTCGAAGGCAACTACGCGCGCGCTGCGCCCAAGCCTGATCTGATCCCACTGTCGGACGGCGCGGGCGAGGTCATCGCCGTTGGCGCCGGCGTGACGCGGGTCAAGGTCGGCGATCGCGTCGCCGGCTGCTTCATGCAGAGATGGGTGGGCGGCGCGATCGACGACGCGGCCTTCGGCTCGGCGATGGGCGGCGCCATCGACGGCATGCTGACCGACCTTGCCGTGCTGGAAGAGGACGGCGTGGTGAAGCTGCCGGCGGGCCTGAGCTTCGAGGAAGGCGCCACCCTTCCCTGCGCCGGAGTCACCGCCTGGCATGCGCTGGTGGAGGTCGGCGGCATCAAGTCGGGTGACACCGTGCTGGTGCTGGGTTCGGGCGGCGTGTCGATCTTCGCGCTGCAGTTCGCCAAAATGTTCGGCGCGCGCGTGCTCGCGACCTCGAGCTCCAAGGCCAAGGCCGAGCGGCTGAAGACGATGGGCGCCGAGGCAGTGGTCGACTATCGCGCCACGCCGGATTGGGACCAGGAGATCACCAAGCTGACCCATGGCCGCGGCGTCGACATCACCGTCGAGGTCGGCGGCGCGGGCACCCTGCCGCGCTCTTTCATGGCGACGCGCGCGGCCGGACGCATCGCGGTCATCGGCCTGCTGACCGGCCCGGGCGCGCAGATCGATCCCATGCCGATCCTGCGGCGCAACCTTCGCGTCCAGGGACTCTATGTCGGCAACAGGCAGATGTTCGAGGCCATGAACCGCGCCATCGAGGCCGGCGGTCTGAAACCTGTCATAGACAAGGTGTTTCCTTTCGCCGAGGCGAAGGATGCCTACCGCCATCTCAAGAGCCAGAACCACTTCGGCAAGGTCGTGATCGCGCATAAGTAGGGTTGTCATCCGGAGCGCAGCGAGGGATGACAGCGGGAGTCTTAGGAGAGCCAATGCAGAACCTGTGGTCCGACAGCGATGCCAAGGCCGCGATCGCCCAGCACGCCATCAAGGGTATCGGCGAGGATCTGGCGCTGCGCGTCTACACGACCCGTCTGCTGGGCGGCGAGCCGCGGCTGGTGCTACATGGTGGCGGCAACACGTCAGTGAAGACCAAGGTGGCGGACATCACCGGCGCACCGGTCGAGGTGTTGTGCGTAAAAGGCAGCGGCTGGGACATGGGCACGATCGAGGCGCCCGGCCTGCCGGCCGTCCGTCTCGAACCGTTGCGCGAGCTGGTCGGGCTGCAGGCGCTTTCCGACGAGGACATGGTCAATGTCCAGCGCTGCAACCTTTTGGACAGTAAATCGCCCAACCCGTCGGTCGAGACGCTGCTGCATGCCTTCCTGCCGCACAAGTTCATCGACCACACCCATTCCAACGCCGTGCTGGCGCTGACCGACCAGCCCGACGGCGAGGCGCTGGCGGCCGACGTCTACGGCAAGCGCGCCGCCCTGGTGCCCTACGTCATGCCGGGCTTTGCGCTCGCCAAGAAAACCAACGAAATCGCGCGCAAGAATCCCGACGTCGAAGGGCTGATCCTGCTGAAGCACGGCATCTTCTCGATGGGCGCCACCGCGGAAGAGGCCTATGTGCGCATGATCGACCTGGTGACGCTGGCGGAGAAGCGGCTGGCCAAGGCGACGCGCAAGATCTTCCCCGGCGTGTCGCTGCCTGGGAAGATCGCGACGGCGGCCGAGGTGGCGCCGATCCTGCGCGGGCTGATCTCGCTGCCGGCCAAGGACGGCGGGCGCGAGGCGGCGCAACGCTTCGTGTTCGAGTTCCGCACCAATCCGCAGATCCTGGCCTATGTCGGTGGCAAGGAGATCGCGCGCTACAGCCAGCAAGGGCCGGTGACGCCCGACCATGCGATTCGCACCAAGGGCGTGCCACTGGTCGTGCCGGCGCCCGAGGCCGACAAGCTCGACGCCTTCACGACAGGCGCCAAGGCGGCACTCGACAAGTTCGCCGCCGATTATCACGCCTATTTCGCGCGCCACAACGTGCGGCAGATGCCGAGCAAGACCGAGCTCGATCCGATGCCGCGCGTCGTGCTGGTGCCGGGGCTCGGCCTGTTCGGCGTCGGCAACACGTCGAAGGACGCCAAGATCGCAGCCGACCTTGCCGAGACCACGGTCGAGGTGGTGGCCGACGCCGAACGGCTCGGCACCTACGAGTGCATCCCCGAGCCCGACATCTTCGACATCGAGTACTGGTCGCTGGAGCAGGCCAAGCTCGGAGCGACGGCCGAGAAGCCGTTGGTGCGCCGCATCGCCGTCGTGACGGGCGGCGCCTCGGGCATCGGGGCGGCGACGGCGGCAGCGTTCGCCAAGGAAGGCGCGGAGGTCGTCGTGCTCGACCGCGACGTGAGCAAGGTGAAGGGCTTCGCCATCGCCTGCGACGTCACCAACCCGCCCGAGGTGCGCGCCGCTTTCGACAAGATCGCGGCGACCTATGGCGGCGTCGACATCGTCGTCTCCAACGCCGGCGCCGCCTGGCAGGGCCGCATCGGCGATGTCGACGACAAGACCTTGCGTGACAGCTTCGAGCTGAATTTCTGGGCGCACCAGAGCGTGGCACAGAACGCGGTGCGCATCATGCGCGCCCAGGGCCTGGGCGGCTGCCTGCTGTTCAACACCTCCAAGCAGGCGGTGAACCCCGGTCTCGACTTCGGACCCTACGGGCTGCCCAAGGCGGCGACGCTCTTCCTCAGCCGGCAGTACGCCCTCGACCATGGCGGCGATGGCATCCGCTCCAACGCCGTCAACGCCGACCGCATCCGCTCGGGCCTGCTGACCGATCAGATGATCGCCGAGCGATCCAAGAAGCGCGGGCTGAGCGAAGCCGACTACATGGGCGGCAACCTTTTGGGCCTCGAGGTCACCGCGGCCGACGTGGCGCAGGCCTTCGTTTCGCTGGCCAAGGCCACGAAGACGACAGGCGCGGTTGTCACGGTCGACGGCGGCAACATCGCGGCAGCGCTACGTTGACGAATCAGCATCTCTCGCCGCGGACGCCGGCGGTCTAAGATCGCTCCATGCCGATCGAGATCACTCCCCTCACGCCGCATATCGGTGCCCGCCTCAGCGGCATCGATGTGCGCCGGCCGCTATCCGCGGCCGAGGTCGAAGCCATCGATTCCGGCATGAACCGGCATGCCGTGCTCGTGCTGCCCGGCCAGGATATCAGCGACGAGCAGCAGCTCGCCTTCACGCGCAATTTCGGGCCGCTCGAGGAAGGCGCCAACTCGACGGTGCGCAATTCGGAGCTCCGGCTCGATCCCGCCTTCGCCGACGTCTCCAACCTCGACAAGGACGGGCGCAAGCTCGAACGCGACAACAAGCGGCGCATGGCGGCGCTGGGCAACCGGTTGTGGCACTCCGACGCCTCGTTCCGCGTCGTGCCGGCCAAGTATTCGATCCTGAGCGGCCGCATCGTCACGACCGCGGGTGGCAACACAGAGTTCGCCGACATGCGCGCGGCCTACGACGCGCTCGACACCAGGACCAAGACCGAGATCGAGGACCTCGTCTGCGAGCACTCGCTGATCTACTCGCGCGGCCAGATCGGCTTCACCGAGTTCCTGCCCGACGAGCGCGTCGCCATGAAGCCGGTGCGTCACCGGCTGGTGCGCACACATCCTGGCTCGGGCCGCAAGTCGCTGTTCCTGTCGGCCCACATCGGCACCATCGTCGGCTGGCCGCAGCCCGAGGCGATGGCCTTCATCCGCGACCTGATCGAGCACGCCACCCAGCCGCAGTTCGTCTATTCGCACCGCTGGACGCAGTACGACCTCGTGATGTGGGACAACCGCGCCACCATGCACCGCGTACGCCGTTTCGACGATCTCACCATCGTGCGCGACGTGCGCCGGACCACCACCAAGAGCGACGGCCCGACGGCGGCGCAGGAGGCCGCCTGATCCAACTCACGGCGGAACGGCGACGCCAGGCCGAGCCATCGGCTTCAAGGCGGCATTGTCGAGCGTGCACTCGAAGGCCGCGCTGACATAGCCAAGAAGCATTCCGAATCCGACGACCGAGCCGCGGTCGGTGAACGTCCAGTTGGAAGAGCGTTTCAGCGTCGCATTGAACAGGCGCACTGTCTTCTCGACGGACGGTGCGAGGAGCCCGCCCGCCGGCGGGCTGCCCGGATCGCCTTCGAAGTCCTTGTCGGCGAAACGCCGGTCCATCGGATAGTCCTGCTTGAACAGGGCACCGTGCCCGTCGACCGGGCCCGGCAACGCCGCGAATTGCTGCCAGCATTGGTTCGCGACCGCGGGCAGGCTGAACAAATCCTGAGGCGAAACGAGCGACCCGCTCGCGACGTCGATATTGATCGATCCGCCGGCAGATATTCCGTGGGCTCCGCAGCACAGCCATCGATCGTACGCGGCGGAGATCATCCGGCCGGAGCGATACAGCGATGCCAGAACGAGCACGTCCTCGACCTTCTCGTCCCGCGACAGGGTGATCGGCCGGTCAAAGTCCATCGTCGCGACCACACCTCTGATCCAGTCGTTGTAGCGTTTCTCGGCCGCGTCCCCGGGTTTGTCGAACTCCGGGTACGTCGCGAAGACATTGACGTTAAGCCGCGGATCGTTCCTCGCGCGAACGCGTATCGCGAGCGAGCCGCAAACCCGCCTCGCGTCGGCATCCAAGACCAGCGACAAGGCGGCAATTTGGTGTCCCCATTTGTCGTAGTCGACGCGACCGCTGATACAATCTGCCGCTTGGCCTTCGCCCGAGGCCGCGAACAGCCCGGCACTCATGAGCAGCGAGCAGGCGATGTGGCGAAATCCCATGGCGGAAATGCTGGCGCACCGTCCAGGCGATGTCGATAGTGTCGAGCACGAAGCATCTGTTGTTCGAGGAAACATCATGACCACCCTGCCCAAACGCCGCGTCGGCAAGACGAAGCTCGAAGTCACGACGCTGGGCCTGGGCGGCGCGCCCATGGGCGGCTTCCGCGCAAACATCTCCGACGCCGAGGCAGTGGCGCTGAGCGACGCCGCCTACGAGGGCGGCGTGCGCTACTTCGATACGTCGCCGTTCTATGGCTACGGCCGCAGCGAGCTGCGCATGGGCGCGGCCCTGCGCAACAAGCCGCGTGAGGAATTCGTGCTGTCGACCAAGATCGGCCGCATCCTGCACGCCATGAAACCCGGCGAGCCGAAGCCCGCCGGCTTCCGCGAAAACGGCCTGCCGGGCTTCGCGCCGGTGTTCGACTACACCTATGACGGCGTCATGCGCTCGCTGGAGCATTCGCACCTCCGGCTCGGGCTCGCCCGGATCGACATCGCCCTGATCCACGACGTCGACTTCTGGACCACCAAGGACCGCAAGATCCTCGACGAGCGCTTCAAGACGGTGATGGACTCCGGGTTCAAGGCGCTCGACGAACTGCGCAAGGCCGGGGTCATTGGCGCGATCGGCGTCGGCATCAACGAATCCGACACAAGTCTGCGCTTCATCAAGGCCGGCGACTTCGACTGCATGCTGCTGGCCGGCCGCTACACCTTGCTGGAACAGGGCGGGCTGGAGGAGTTCCTGCCCGAGTGCGTCAAGCGCAACGTCTCGGTCATCCTGGGCGGGCCGTACAACTCGGGCATCCTGACCGGCGGCGTGAAACCCGGCGCGACTCACGACTATGAGGCCGCACCCGCCCACTTGATCGAGAAGGCGCAGAAGATCGAGGCCGTGTGCCAGCGCCATGGCGTCGAGCTCGGCGCCGCCGCCATGCAGTTCCCGCTGTTCCACCCGGCGCTCTGCTCGGTGATCCCGGGCGCACTCAGCAGCGCCGAGGTGACGCAGAACATCGCGCGGCTGTCGGCCAAGATCCCGGTCGAGCTGTGGAGCGAGCTCAAGCGCGAAAAGCTGCTCGATCCAAACGCACCGACGCCGAACTAGAAGCCGCCGGCCAGCCGGTTTGGGCGCATACTTCTTGCGGCGACACTGCGGCTTTCGCCGTCTGCGTACAGGCTTGCGCTTACGGTTCCAGGATCAGAAGGGTCATGCCCAGAGCCATGACGGACGCGAACGTCGCTCCCCAGAGCAGCGCCTGACGCGTGTCGAGTTGCGCTTCTCGATAAAGGAAAGCCACCAACGCAAAGGGAAGAAGGGCTACGAGCGCCGCGATGCCGAGCGTCATGGGACAGGCCAGTCGTCGCAGTTAATGTGCGATAACTCTTACTCCAAACTAATTGCTCCCAAACTGCGGCAAATTCACACCATGAGGAGTGTCACGGCGCGTCGGCGTTCATCACGATGGCCCGAATCCGACCATCAACGGCGCCTGAGCCGAACCGGGCCGCCACGGCGTCGGCGGCCCGGTCGGTTGCCTCCTCCAGGCGCGCCGCGTCACGCTGGTCGATCTCGTTGCGCAGCGGCGTGCCCTGGCAATAGGCGACCGCGACATGGCGGGCCGAGGGTGCCCGGCTGCGGGCATCGACGACCTCGACCGCCACCTCGGCGAACCCGGCGGCCGCCAGGTCCTGGCGGATGCGCTCGACGTCATGATGGCCGTGCGGCGTGCGCGCCATGAAGCGCGGCGGATCGTCAGGGAAGAGCCCGGCCAGCGCCTCGGTCACGACATCAGCGAACTCGTTGTCGGCGATGCGATCCCAAACGTTGAACAGGAAGCGCCCGCCCGGTCGCAACATGCGGCGCGCCTCCTTGTAGCCTTGAACCTTGTTGGGAAAGAACATCGCGCCGAACTGGCAGGCGACGACGTCGAAGCTGCGATCGCCGAACGGCAAGGCAAGCGCGTCGGCCTGTCTCCACTCGACAACGCCGCCCTGCTGCCATCGCGCCGCCTGATCGAGCATCGCCTGATTGAGATCGGTCGACACGATGCGCGTCGATGGCGGGAGCCGGGATACCAGGGCGCGCGTGAGGACGCCGGTGCCCGCCGCGGTCTCCAGCACGTCGCGTGGGGCAAGCGCGGCAACGCGGCTGGCGAGATCGACGGCGTAAGGCTCGAAGATCAGCGGGACCATGAAGCGGTCGTAGATTTCGGGGATCGATCCGGCGAACACTTTGTCGGTGGCAACCATTGGCGCTCCGCGGCTCGGATGGCTGATAGTATCACCTACCGGAGGAACGCCATGAAGATCATCGACGCCCAGATCCACATCTGGTCACAGACCGTGACGCCGCCCAGCGGACTGCATCGCAAGGTCGAGAAGTTCACGGCCGAGGAGGCGCTGAAGGAAATGGACGAGGCCGGCGTCGACGCCGCCCTGATCCATCCGCCCTATAGCTGGGATCCGACCTCCAACCACCTCGCGCTTGCCGCCGCGAAGAAGTATCCCGACCGCTTCGCCGTCATGGGCCAGTTCGAGCTCGACGATCCGGAGAGCCGCAAGCGCATCGTCGGCTGGCGCAACCAGCCGGGCATGATGGGCCTGCGCTGGGCGCTGCTCTATCCCGACCAGCAGAAGGCGCTGCACGAGGGCAAGCTCGACTGGGTGTGGCCCGCCGCCGAGAAGGAAGGCATTCCCGTCGCCACCATGGCCGGGCTCTTTCTCAAGCCGTTCCGCAAGATCGCCGAGGCCCATCCCAGGCTGAAGCTGATCATCGACCATTGCGGCCTGCTGCGCCTGGAGAAAGACGAGAAAGCCTTCGGCAATCTCGACGAGCTTTGTTCGCTGGCGAAACTGCCGAATGTTGCAGTCAAGGCGACCGGAGCGCCGGGTTACTCGACGCATCCCTACCCGTTCCAGAATTTGCATGACGGCCTGCATCGCATCTTCGACGCCTACGGGCCCGACCGCTTCTTCTGGGGCACCGACATCACCCGCATGCCGTGCAGCTACCGGCAGTGCGTGACCATGTTCACTGAAGAGCTGCCATGGTTGAAAGGCCAGGACCTCGAGAAGGTAATGGGCCGCAGCCTCGCGAAGTGGATCGGATGGAACTACAAGTTCGACTGATCTCCGCTATTTCTTGAGCGGCAGGATCTGACCCCGGATCTCGCCGTCGGGATATTGCAGCGTCATGACGTTGACGTACCATTGGCCCGCCATGACCTGGGCCGCCTGCTCCTCGGTGAGCATGACGCCGTCCCAGATCGTGTAGTCGTAGATCGGGATGTTGATGGGCGCGACCTGCTGGGCGTTCTCGCCCGGACCAGCCGGGCCATGCAGATAGCCCATGGCGATCGGGCCGCTCAGGCCCTGCAGGTTGAGGCGATATTCCATCACCTTGGTCGAGGGCCGATAGACGGCTTCGAAGTAGCCGCTGCCGGCGCTCTGTGTCGGCGGCACCTCGTAGGCTCCGGCGAGCGTGGCGCGCAGGTCGGTCTTGGGCACGCGCGGCTCGCTCAGATAGAACGAGCATGACGTCACCAGCAGCAGCGACAGCAGCACGGTCGTGCGGACAACGGCGATCATGAGGCCCCCTTCTCCCGTCATACGCAGCAAGGCTGGGTGATCTCCCCTATCCATTGTGCCCAAACCGCTGGCGACACTCTAGCCGCAGTCGGACTGAACGTCGCACGGCGTGCGGCGTTCATTTTGCTACACGACCCGCGGTCAAGAGCAACGCCGCCGCCTTTTTACTCGTTGGGAGCCGCATGAAGCCCGGAAAGCCTCGCATCACCGCCAAGATCGCCGGGCGCGCCCTGCATCCCCTGCTCCGTCCCTTCGCCGTCGGCTATTTCCTCACCGCCTGCGCCGCCGACCTGGTCTACACGCAGGCGAGCGTTTTCGTGCGCCACAGCGTGCCGGAGTTCGCGGGCATCACCGAGTGGCTCCTGATCGCGGGCCTGGTCATGGCGGTGCTGGCTGCCGTCGTGGCTTTGATCGACCTCTTGGGCGAGCGGCAGTTCCGCGACCTTCCCGATCTCAGGATGTATGCCGCGGGCAGCGCGCTGGTGATGGCGCTCGAGATGTACAACCTGCATCTCCGCCTCTCGATCGGCGCCGACGCCATCACGCCGACCGGCCTCATCCTGTCGCTGGCCGCCGCGCTCGTCCTGCTGGTCACGCCGTCGCAAAACTGGGCGCGGATGTATCGCTAAGCAAAGCAGGGGGCTGGCACGGCGCGGTCCGTGGGAGGATGATCGCTCCCGGAGGAACGCGCTCATGAAATACGACGTCATCTCCGCCGACGGCCATGTCGATCTGATCTGGCTGCCCCCTGATCTCTTCACCAAGAACGCCTCGGCGGCCTTCAAGGACCGCATGCCCCATGTCGTCGAGGGGCCGAAGGGACCCGAGTGGGTCAGCGCCAAGGGCGCCAAGTTCGGGCTGATGAACGGCATGGGCTCGGCCGGACGCGAATACGTGCCGGGCGTCATCCATCGCTCGGACCGCATGGCCTCCACCGGTCTCTACGACGACGGCAAGAAGGGCATCCGCCGCCTCACCGAGCCCGAGCTCCGGCTGAAGGACCAGGATCGTGACGGCGTGCAGGCCGAGGTCCTGTACGGCGTGCTGGGCTCGAGCGGCCGGCTGAACGATCCCGAGGCGGCGCTGGAGATGCTGCGCATCTACAACGACTGGCTCCACGATTTCTGCAAAGCCGCGCCCGACCGGCTGATCGGGCTCGCCAACATCCCGAACTACAACATGGAAGAATCGGTCGCCGAGGCGATGCGCAACGCCAAGCGCGGCGTGCGCGGCTTCGACATCGCCAACCGTCCCGACATGACGCCGTTGTGGGACGAGCACTGGGAGCCGTTGTGGAAGTTCGGCCACGAGACCGGCATTCCGCTGCACTTCCACACGATCGGTGGCCGCTCGCCCGATACCAGCAAGATGAAGCCGCACATCGTGCGCCGCGTTCAGGCCGCGCACATCACCAACTTCCAGATGCACATGAGCTACATGCTGATGTCGCTGATCTACTCGGGTGCGCCCGAGCGCTATCCCAACCTCAAGATCGTGATCGGCGAGGCGGGACTGGGCTGGATCCCCTACGTGCTGCAGCACATGGACCTCGAATGGGAGGACCAGTTCCAGGATCTCGACCTCAAGATGAAGCCCAGCGACTACTGGTACCGGCAGTTCTACGCCACGTACCAGACCGACCCGATCGGCATCCGCCTGCTGGACGTTCTGGGCGAAGACAACGTGATGTGGGGCTCGGACTACCCGCACCCCGACGGCATCTGGCCGGATTCGCAGGAGTTCCTGGAGCGCGAGCTCTCCGGCGTCAGCGCCGAGGCCCGCCGCAAGATCACGCGCGATAACGCGATGAAGCTCTATCGGCTGAGCAATTGATCTTGCCGGACCGCGGACCTCCAGGTCCGCTCATGGTCTTTTTGTTCTATGACTCATGAGCGGGCCTGGAGGCCCGCGGTCCGACAAGAGCCATGAGCCCGAGCCTGCGCGTTCCCCTTCTCGTCGTATTCGCCATGCTGGCCTTCGCCGGCAACTCGCTGCTCTGCCGCATCGCGCTGCGCGACACGGAGATCGATGCGGCGAGCTTCACGGCCATCCGCCTCGCTTCGGGCGCGCTGATGCTGATCGTCCTGCTGCGCGCGCGCGGCGTGCGGCCATCGAGCGGCGGCAGCTGGCCGATGGCCTTGATGCTGTTCGCCTACGCCGCCTTGTTCTCCTTCGCCTATCGCGACCTCACGGCGGCGACCGGCGCGCTGCTGCTGTTCGGCGCCGTGCAGCTCACCATGATGGCGTGGGGCCTGTGGCAGGGCGAGCGCCTCGCCGGCATGCGCCTCGCCGGTCTCGCGATCGCGGTCGGCGGCCTGGTCGTGCTGCTGCTGCCGGGCCTCGCCGCCCCGCCGCCGCTTGCCGCCGCGCTGATGCTGGGTGCGGGGGCGGCCTGGGGCGTCTATTCGCTGCTCGGAAGAGGCGCCGGCGAGCCGATCGCGGCGACCGGCGGCAATTTCCTGCGATCGGTGCCCTTTGCAGCGCTGTTGATCCTGACCGCCTATGGCCGCGAAACCGTCGATTACACGGGCCTCGCCTATGCCGTGGCCTCGGGCGCCGTCACCTCTGGCCTGGGCTATGTGCTGTGGTACGCGGCCCTGCCGGCGCTCAGCGCAACCTCCGCCGCCACAATCCAGCTCAGCGTCCCGGCCATTGCGGCCATCGGTGGGGCAATGCTACTCGCGGAGCCGATCACCCCCAGGCTGCTCCTGGCCTCGGCGGCGATCCTGGGCGGCATCGCGCTCACGATACGGAAGAAGGGCCAATAGAGACCATGTTCGAAGTCGCCGAGCGCCTGCGCAACGTCAAGATTTCCGCCTCCGCCGCCATGACCCGCAAGGTGCGCGAGCTGCGCGCCCAGGGCGTCAAGATCGTCGGCCTGTCCTCGGGCGAGCCCGACTTCCCGACGCCGACGCACGCCATCGAGGCGGCCTACAAGGCAGCCCTTGCCGGCGACACAAAGTATCCGCCGCAGGACGGCGTGAAGCCCTTGAAGGAGGCGATCCAGCGCAAGTTCAAGCGTGACAACAACCTCGATTATGCGCTCGACGAGATCATGGTCTCGAACGGCAGCAAGCAGATCATGTACGACGCCCTGCAGGCGAGCGTGAACCCGGGCGACGAGGTCATCATCCCGGCGCCGGGCTGGATATCCTACGCCGACCAAGCGACGCTGGCCGGCGCCAAGCCGGTGTCGGTGTCGTGCCCGGAGAACAACCACTTCAAGCTGCGCGCCGTCGACCTCGAGGCCGCGATCACGCCCAGGACCAAATGGGTCGTGCTGAATTTCCCGAACAACCCGACCGGCGCGGTGTGCTCGCGCGCCGAGATGCGCGAGATCTGCGACGTGCTGCTCGCCCATCCCCACGTCTTCGTCATGTCGGACGACGTCTACGAGCACCTGACTTATGACGGCTTCGGCTTCTGCACCGCGGCCGAGGTCGAGCCCAAGCTGAAGGAGCGCACGCTCACGGTGAACGGCGCCTCCAAGGCCTATGCCATGACCGGCTGGCGCGTCGGCTTCTGCGGCGGTCCCAAGCCGATGGTCGCCGCCATGATGAACATGCAGGGCCAGATCGGCTCGGGCATCTCGACCATCAGCCAGGCCGCGGCGACCGCCGCGCTGAACGGGCCGCAGGATCTCCTGAAGGAGCGCGCCGCCGACTACCAGAAGCGGCGCGACGAGGTGGTGGGCATGCTGCGCCAGGCCAAGGGCCTCACCTGCCACAAGCCCGAAGGCGCGTTCTACGTGTTCCCCAACATGGCGGGGTGCATCGGCAAGACCACGCCGGGTGGCGCCAAGATCGCCAACGACACCGATTTCGTGACGGCGCTCCTGGAAGAGAAGCACGTCGCCACCGTGCAGGGCGCGGCCTACGGCATGAGTCCCTACTTCCGCATCTCCTACGCCACCGACATGGCGAGCCTGCGCGAGGGCTGTAAGCGCATCCAGGAGTTCTGCGGCGAGCTCAAGTAGCAGACTGCAACCAAGCCGCAAGACGCGGCGTTCGTCCGATGCGGGGGCTCACGACGCATCGGAGGACGTCATGCCACGCGGCAGCAAAGCGAAATACACCGCCAAGCAGGATCGCAAGGCCGACCACATCGCCGAAGGCTACGAGGCCGCCGGCGTGTCGCACAAGGAGGCCGAGCGGCGCGCCTGGGCGACCGTCAACAAGGAGAGCGGCGGCGGCAAGAAGAGCGGCTCGGGCCGCGGCAAGAAGGAAAGCCACGCCTCGTCACGCAAGGGCGGACGGATCGGCGGAAGAGCCGCGGCGGCGCGGCCCAAGGCGGCGCGCTCGGCATCGGCACGCAAGGCGGCAGCGACGCGCAAGCGCCGCGCAGCGTAACGAGCTTAAAAGCTCACCACGCCGCCATTGCCTGGTTCGACAGTTCCTTGATGGCAGACATCTGGCTGCGCAGGCCGATCTTGCGGGCGCACAGCGGCCAGTGATGCGGCTCTTCGAGATCGAAGATCATGTACTTGGCGAGCGCGCCGGCTCGATCATAGTCGTGCGCGAGCTCGATCGCCTCCTGACGTGAAAGCTGCGTGCCGTCTTTCCTGAGCTGGTAGCTGATCACGGTCTGCACCGTGAATTGCAGGCGCCCGAGATATGCGCCGCGGCCGCCATGGATCAGACGGTCCGACGGGCCCCAGCCGCCGCTTTCGCAGTGCGCGAGCTGGCGGATGATCTCTTCCTTGCGCTCGTCGATCTCCTTCTGACGCAGATCGACAGGCGGCTCAAACCCCGATGTTTTGGGCGGAGCCCCTCCGAGCTGACATCCGGAGATGAGGAAAGCGCTGACGACGAGGCCGACGCCGGCGAGGGTGGAGCGCAGAGCAGTCACAACCCGTCCTTGCTGCCACGATTCGTGTGACGAGGTAAACCCTGCGAAGCCGAGATTCACACAGCACGTGGATAATGTTTGGGGTGCGAACAGTCGGCGAACATCGCCATCATCGAACGCTGATACAGTCGAAACGAAACGGAATAAATGATTGTATTGTGGTGAGATAGCGGTCGCTCTTGTCACGTAGAGCGAAGCGATTCATCGCATCAGCAGCACACATCATAGCGATGCTTCGGTCGTGCTCCCGTGCGGCAATGCGCCCGTCATCAGCAGCGACTTGAGCCTCGCAATGATCGCATCGCGAAGATTCATCCCACCTGTCGTGAGCGCCCTGCCCAGTATTTCGCGCGGAGAATCTTCTTGTCGACCTTGCCGACGGCCGTGAGCGGCAGGCTGTCGACGAACTCGACCTGCTTCGGCGCGTGCGTGCTGCCCTTGCGATCCTTCACGTGCTGCATCAGCGCCTCGGCCGCGGGCTGCGCGCCGGGCTTGGCGACGATCAACGCGGCGACGGCCTCGCCCCACTTCTCGTGCGGCACGCCGATCACCGCGGCCATCGCGACGTCGGGATGCGAAGACAGCACATCCTCGACTTCGCGCGGAAAGATGTTGAAGCCGCCGGACACGATCATGTCCTTCTTGCGATCGACGATGTAAAGGTAGCCGCGCTCGTCGGCGCGGGCGATGTCGCCGGTGTGCAGCCAGCCGCCCTTGAAGGTCTCGGCCGTCTGCTCGGGCCGCTTCCAGTACTGCTCCATGGCGTGCGGTGCGCGCACGCAGATCTCGCCGGCCTCGCCTTGCTTCACTTCGTTGTTGTCCTCATCGCGCAGGGTCACCGCACAGGAAGCAATGGGAAAACCACAGGACGCGAACAGCTCCGGACGCCCGGCATCATGATCGGCCTTGCGCAGAACGCTCACCGGATAGCATTCGGTCTGGCCGTAGAGCTGGCTGAATACCGGCCCGATTCGCTCCAGCCCTTCGACCAGCCGCGTCGGCGACATCGGCGAGGCGCCGTACAGGATCAGCTCCAGCGACGAGAGATCGGTCTTGGCGAGCCGCGGATGGTCGAGCAGCACGTAGATCATGGTCGGGACCATGAGCGTGCAGTTGATCTTCTCGCGCTCGATGGTGGCTAAAAACTTCTCCGGCTCGAAACCCTTCAGGAGGCGCACCGTGCCGCCCCTGAGCAGCGACGGTGTGACCTTGGTACCGGCCACGTGGGTGATGGGGGCAGCCGCGAGATAATGCGGCACAGCGGGCAGCTCGAAGTCGGCAGCGACGGCCAACGACATGGCGGTCGTCGAGCGATGGCGACGGATCGCGCCCTTCGACTTCCCCGTGGTGCCGCCGGTGTAGCTGATGATCGCATAGTCGTCGGCGGCGGTGAGGTCGACGGGTGTGGCCGAACCGACCTGTTCGGCCGCGAGAAGAAGATCGCGGCCGAAGTCGGATGGTCCGAGGCTCAACACCGCGCCAAGCCTGTTGGCGGCACGCGCAGCGAGCTCGCCGCCACGGGTCGCGTGGGTGGCGGGATCGACGACCAGCGCCGTGGCCTCGGCATCCTCGATGACGTCGAGATGATCGGTGAGCGCGCCGAGAGGATGCAGCCAGGTCGTGATCAATCCGAGAGCGCCCGCCGCCACGCCGGCACACCACATGGGAGCGCTGTTGGCGCTGAGGAAGGCCACGGTCTGACCCTTCTTGAGTCCGGCCGCCGTCATCGCCGCCTGGAAACGCCCGATCAGGTCCAGCGTGGCGCGATAGGTGAGCCGACCGTCGTCCCACACGAACGCCAGCCGGTCGGGATGGCGCGCGAGGGCACGCAGCAGCATGGTCGTGCCGGTCGGTGCCTGTGCGATCAGCTCATCCATGACCTGCGTCCTCCCGCAACCCGACGGTGCAACGCCGCAGCACCTGCCGCATTGTTAACAGACCAGCACCGAGGGTCTGCCATGAGTGAAAGCCTGATCGTCGCCTGCCCGGCTTGCAATACCCTGAACCGTGCGCCACGCGAAAAGCTCGTGGCCGGCGGCGGCAAGTGCGGCAGCTGCGGTGCGGCCCTGTTCGCGGGCCATCCCGTGGCGCTGAGCGCCCATAGCTTCGACAGTCACGCCGCCAAGAGCGACATACCGCTGGTGGTCGACTTCTGGGCGCCGTGGTGTGGTCCCTGCAAGGCGATGGCGCCGCAGTTCGAGAAGGCGGCGGGCCAGCTCGAGCCCAGGGTGCGCTTCGCCAAGGTCAACACCGACGAGGAGCAGCAGCTTGCCGGACGCTTCGGCATCCAGGGCATCCCGACCATGATCCTGTTCCATCACGGCCGCGAGAT
>Ga0081539_10002141_pt1 | contig 29171 bp, 22 predicted proteins | sample TabmetS4T2R2_FD_71023 | JGI IMG/M metagenome (GOLD analysis project Ga0081539, IMG submission 71023) | Tabebuia heterophylla rhizosphere microbial communities from the University of Puerto Rico - S4T2R2 | ecosystem: Host-associated > Plants > Roots > Rhizosphere ... | reverse complement strand
TCTGGATCCGGACTACTTCTCCCCCTGGCGACCGGCGGACGTGTCGGTCAAGGTGGCCGGAAAGGGTGTCGTCGTGGACCTGTCGGCGGACGCCTTCAGCGCCGGAGTGCCGAGCCGCGACACGGCACGGCTTGCCGTCCAGCAGTTAGTGTGGACGGCGACCGCTGCCGCGCATACCGCCGGGCAGCCGGACAGTTCGGTGACGGTGCTGGTGGACGGCCGGAGCGGCTATCTGGCATGGGGACTGATCCGCCTGGGAGGCCCGATGGGACGTGACGCGAGCGCGCAGGCCGAGATCTGGGTCAGCGAGCCGGTGCAGGGCGGGACCGCTCGCGCCGGGGCGGTGACGGTGCGCGGTCAGGCCCGTGCGTTCGAGGGCACGCTGTCGTGGGAGGTCACCCGCCGGGGCGGCTCCAACGCCGGTGGCATCGTGAAGTCCGGAACGGCGCAGACGCGCGGAGACATCATCGCCCCGTATCTGTTCACGGTCTCGCTCCAACCCGGCAGTTACACGGTGACGGTGTACGAGGCCTCGATGGCCGACGGGTCCCGGCTGCACGCTGACTCCAAGGACTTCACGGTCACCTGACCGTCGTACCCGGCGCCCGCCGACCGTTCCCGCCGCCGATCAAGCAAACCAGCGCCGATCAAGCAACCGGGGATCAGGCCCACCGGCCCAGCCGCACAGCAAGGAGGGCTAGCGCGACCGGGCCGGCGGTGGATGAGCGCAGCACCTCCGGTCCGAGCCGCACGGCGACCCCGCCGGCCTGCTCCAGGCTCCGCAGTTCCTCGTCGGTCACACCGCCCTCCGGTCCGACCGCGACCAGCACCTCCCCGGCGTCCGGAAGCGGAATGTCGGTGAGCGGCCGATCCGCGGCCTCATGCAGGACAAGCAGCCGCGTCCCCGCGGACCGGCGTGCCAACTGCGCCGTCGTCACCGCTACCTCGATCACTGGCACCCACACCCGCCGGGACTGCTTGGCCGCCGCCCGCGCCGTCGCCTCCCAGCGCCGCCGTGATCGCTCGCCGCGCTCGCCCTCCCAGCGGACCACGCTGCGCGCCGCCTGCCACGGGACGACAGCGTCCACCCCGACCTCCGTGGCGGTCTCGACCGCGAGCTCGTCCCGGCCACTCTTGGCCAGCGCTTGCACGAGCACCAGCCGCGGTGTGGGGGACGGCACGACCGCGACGTCGCGGACCTGGAGCTCCAGCCGGCCCTTGGCGACGGCGACGACGTCGCACCGGGCCACCCGTCCCGCACCGTCCGCGATGTCGACACGCTCCCCAGGCTGAATCCGCCGGACCGTGACCGCATGCCGCCCCTCTTCGCCGTCCACGAAGAGCGGGCCGCCGGGCAGCGCGCCGTCCAGCCGGCTCGGCGACACGAGGAACAGCGGCGCGGTCACCGGGCGGTCGCGATTTGCTTGATCGACGCCGGGAAGACAGGCGACGGGACCCACGCCGGGAAGGGGAGGGGCACGGGACCGCGTCCGGGCCGGTCGGGTCAGCGGCCGGCGAAGCGGTCGCGCAGCTTGGAGAAAACGCTCTGGTGTGCCGGCGCCATCCGGGCGGCCGGTCGCTCCTCCCCGCGCAGCACGGCGAGCTGGCGCAGCAGATCCTCCTGCTGCTCGTCCAGCCGAGTCGGTGTCGCGACGGCGAGGTGCACGACCAGGTCACCGCGCCCTCCGCCGCGCAGGTGCGTGACACCGAGCCCGCGCAGCGTCGTGGTCTCCCCCGACTGCGCACCGGACCGGACGTCGAAGTCCTGCGGCCCGTCCAGGGTGTCCAGGACGAGCGTCGTACCCAGTGCGGCCGCCGTCATCGGCACCTCGACCGTGCAATGGAGGTCGTCGTTGCGCCGGGAGAAGACGGGGTGCGGCCGCTCCGAGATCTCCACGAAGAGGTCCCCGGGCGGGCCGCCACCGGCGCCGACCTCACCCTGACCGGCCAGCTGGATCCGGGTACCGGTGTCCACGCCTGCGGGGATCTTGATGGTCAGGGTCCGCCGGCTACGCACCCGCCCCTCGCCCGAGCACTCCAGGCATGGGCTCGGGATCACAGTCCCGAATCCCTGGCACGCCACGCACGCCTGCGTCGTCATCACCTGGCCGAGGAACGACCGCGCCACCCGCTGCACCTGTCCGCGGCCGCGGCACACCTCACACACCCGCGGTGAGGTGCCGGGCTGGCAGCAGGTTCCCGAGCACGTCGGACACACCACAGCGGTGTCGAGCTGTAGTTCACGCGTGCCGCCGAACGCCGCCTCCGCCAGGTCGATCTCGATGCGGATCAGGGCGTCCTGGCCGCGCCGCTGGCGGGACGCCGGCCCACGGGTTCCGGACGCCGCGGCACCGAAGAACGTCTCGAAGATGTCGCTGAAACCGAACCCCGGCCCGAAGCCGCCGCCGGTGCCCGAGGGGTCGACGCCGAGGTCGTAGGCCTGGCGCTTCTCCGGGTTGGACAGCACTTCGTAGGCGCGTCCGACCTCCTTGAACCGCTCCTCTGCCTCCGGTCCTGGGTTGACATCGGGGTGCAACTGGCGCGCCAGCCTCCGGTACGCCTTCTTGATCTCTTCGGAGCTGGCGGTGCGTGGCACCCCGAGCACCTCGTAGTAGTCGCTCACGGCGGCTGGTGTCTCTCCCATGTCGGCCCGGCCTCTGCGGCGGTTCCTTCCGGTGAACGCGGATCAGGTGATCCTGGGTTCCTCTGTCATATCCCTGCGACATCTCTGCGACAGTGCACAACGCGCGTGGTGCACGCCCCCTCTGCCTGCATCATGCCCCGCCTTCCACCGGACGACGCTCCGGCGCCCCCCTCGGCGCCTCATCGCCGGTCACGAGGCGAGGATGCGGGACACGTACCGCGCGACGGCCCGAACCGCCGCCATCGTCGTCGGGTAGTCCATTCGGGTCGGGCCCAGCACGCCGAGCCGGGCGACCACCTCGCCCTGCGAACCGTACCCGCTGGCTACGACGGATGCGTCTTTCAGCCCGGCATGCGCCGTCTCGCTACCGATCAGCACGCCCACCTCACCGGTGCCCTCCGCCATCTCGGTGAGCAGCTTGAGCAGGACGACGTGCTCCTCCAGCGCCTCCAGCACGGGCCCGATCTTCTGCACGAAATCCGGCCCGGAGCGCGCAAGGTTCGCCGTCCCCGCCAGAACGATGCGCTCCTCGCGGTCGACCGCCAGCGAATCCTCCAGGGCATCCAGGACGGCCCGGACCAGCGCCTGGTCCTCCATGCCGAAGCTGTCGGGAAGCGCCGAGACCACATCCACCACCTCGGTCAGCCGCTGACCGGAAGCCGCGGCGTTCAGCCGGGCCCGCAGCTCGCCGAGCAGGGCTTCGGGCGGGTCGTGCCGGACGTCGATCACCCGCTGCTCCACCCGGCCGGTGTTGGTGATCAGGACGACGAGAACGCGCCCGGCGCCCACCGGGACCAGTTCGACGTGCCGCACCGTCGATCGGCTCAGCGACGGGTACTGCACGACGGCGACCTGGCGGGTCAGTTGCGCGAGCAGGCGGACGGTCCGGTCGACGACGTCGTCCAGGTCCACCGCACCGTCCAGCAGAGTCTGGATCGCCCGCTTCTCCGCCATCGACAGCGGCTTCACCGTCGTGAGGCGATCCACGAAGAGCCGGTATCCCTTGTCGGTGGGGATGCGCCCGGCGCTGGTGTGCGGCTGGGCGATCAGGCCCTCCTCCTCCAGCGCTGCCATGTCGTTGCGGATGGTCGCCGGGGACACGCCGAGGGAGTGGCGCTCGACCAGCGCCTTCGACCCCACCGGCTCGCGGGTGTGGACGTAGTCCTCCACGATGGCCCGCAGCACGGCCAGCCGGCGATCCTCGCTCACATCCACCTCCCGACCTCGCCTGGCACTCCGGAATAGAGAGTGCCAGTTTACGTCTCCGTACCGATCTGGGCGCCAGCCACGCTCGCGTTCCGGGCAGATCGGACGCATGACGGCCACCCGGCGAGCCGCCACAGCCGCCGACCGGGCGGCCGCTACGGTCCGATTCATGCCTGATCGATGGCCTTCCTCGCGACGCGACCGGTACGGCGGGGACGTCCTCGCACCGGCGGCCCGCCGCGAACTGCCGGAAACGCCCGCGGAGCCCGGGTTGGTCGTCGAGGACGTCGAGACCGGCTGGGTCGGCGCCGTGCTGCGGACGGAGAAGAGCGGCGGCATCCACCTCGTCGTCCTGGAGGACCGGCACAGCCGGACGCGGTCGTTCCCGCTGGGGCCGGGATTCTGGGTGGACGGCGAACCCGTCCGGCTGGTCGCGCCTCGGGCGGTGCAGGCGCAGCGCCCGGCGCGCACCGCGAGCGGGTCCTTCGCCGTCACCGGGCGCCGGGCCCGCACGGCCCGCGCCTCGCGCATCCTCGTCGAGGGCAGGCACGACGCCGAGCTGGTGGAGCGGATCTGGGGGCATGACCTTCGGGTCGAGGGGGTGGTCGTCGAGCCGCTGGACGGTGTCGATGATCTCGCCGCGGCCGTCGCACGTTTCGCGCCTGGACCGGGACGGCGGCTCGGCGTGCTCGTCGACCACCTCGTCGCCGGCAGCAAGGAATGGCACGAGGCGAGCGCTGTCGCCCGGCTTCCGGCCGCCACCGGACACGTCCTGGTCGTGGGGCATCCGTACGTCGACATCTGGCAGGCGGTGCGCCCGCATCGGCTGGGCCTCGAGGCCTGGCCGCGCATTCCCCGGGGGACCCCGTGGAAGGAGGGGATCCTGGCCGCACTGGGCTGGCCGCACGCCGGCCAGGCCGACGTCGCCGCGGGATGGCGAAGGATCCTGGCCGCCGTCACGACCTACACCGATCTGGAGCCGGACCTGCTCGGCCGCGTCGAGGAGCTGATCGACTTCGTGACCGGCGACGAGGCGGACCGGTGACTGAAACCCGCCCGTGGCACGACCGTGAATCCAGTCGTGAATCCGGCCGTGAATCAATGACTGGACGAAACGGACAGCCACGAACTGGCGATGAACACCCGGTGATCCTCTAGGGTCTGTCTGGTAGATCAGGGCCGTAGCGAGCAGCCGCCCGGTCGGATGCCTCGCAAGGCCGAGGAGGAGCCCGTGGCGGAGCTACGCGCGACGACGAGAACGCCGCGAGGCGCCGATCCGGGTGGCGCGCAGCAGGCCTTGATCTACCAGACAGACCCTCGGGTCGCCGTACGAGGAAGGACTCCACCATGACTCAGGACCCCACGGGCCAGCCCGGCCCGGCCGACCAGCCACCCGCGGCCCCCTCCTACGGCACCCCGCCTCCGGCGGCCCCGGCGTACGGCACCGCGCCCTCGACCCCGCCATCGCCGCCACCGCCGCCTGCACCACCGGCTCCGCCGTCGACGCCGGCCTACGGCACGCCGTCGGCTGGCTCCCCACCGCCGCCCGCCGGTCAGCCGCCGTACTCCCAGCCCGGATACCAGCAGTACCCACCGCAGTCCGGCTACGCCGCGCCCGGCGCACAGCCGCTCAGCCCGGCTGAGGAGCGGCAGTGGTCGATGTTCGCCCACCTGGGGGGCATCATCGGCATTCTGCCTTCCTTGATCATTTATTTGATCTTCAAGGACCGCGGACCCTTCGTCAAGGCGCAGTCCACCGAAGCGCTGAACTTCCAGATCACGATCCTGATCGGCTACATCATCGGCGTCGTGCTCTCGTACAGCTTCCTGCCGATCCCGGTGCAACTCCTGGTGTGGATCGTCTCGATCGTCTTCTCGGTGATGGCGGGGATGGCGGCCAACCGCGGCGAGAACTACCGGTACCCCTTCGCGTTGCGCCTCATCCAGTAGGTCAGCATCCAGCAGGTCAGCCGAGCAGCGCCCGCACCACCGCGTCGGCCAGCAGCCGGCCACGCCGGGTCAGCACGACCCGGCGGGCCGGCGCCCCGGCCGCGTTCGGCTCCAGCACCAGGCCGTCCCTGATCAGGGGCGGCAGCGCCGCGCGTCCGGCGTCGTCCAGATCCTCCAGCGGCAGCCCCGCGGCCAACCGGACGCCGAGCAGCACCCGCTCCTCGTGACGTTCCCGGTTGCCGAGCACCTCACGGGCCTGCGCCGGGCTGCCGCCGCCCGCGATGTGCCGGGCGTAGGCGCTCGGATGCCGCACGTTCCACCAGCGGACACCGCCGATGTGCGAGTGCGCCCCAGGGCCGATCCCCCACCAGTCGTCGCCCCGCCAGTACCCCCCGTTGTGCCGGCACGCGTCGTCCGGCGTGCGAGCCCAGTTGCTGATCTCGTACCACTGGTAACCGACCGCGGTAAGCAGGTCGTCGGCCAGCTCGTACTTGTCCGCCAGATCGTCGTCGTCCGGCGCGGCCACCTCACCCCGTCGCACGCGGGCGGCCAGCCGGGTGCCGGACTCCACGACCAGCGCATACGCCGAGATGTGGTCCGGCCTGCAGTCCAGCGCCGCGGTCACGCTGTGCCGCCAGTCGTCCAGGCTCTCGCCCGGCGTGCCGTAGATCAGGTCCAGGCTGACCGCGAGCCCCGCGGCACGCGCCCACGACACCGCCTCCGGCACACGGTCCGGCCGATGCGTGCGGTCCAGGACGGCCAGAACGTGCGGGACGGCGGACTGCATGCCGAACGACACCCGGGTGACGCCGGCGCCGGCGAGCCCGGCCAGCGACTCAGGGCTGACGGAGTCGGGGTTGGCCTCGACCGTCACCTCGGCGTCGGGCGCGAGCCCGAACCGCGCCCGGACGGCGTCGAGCAGCCTGGCGAGATCGGCCACCGGCAGGAGGGTCGGCGTCCCGCCGCCGAAGAAGACGGTCGCGGCGGGCCGATCCGGCAGTCCGGCTGCCTTGACCACGCGAGCGGCGAGATCCAGTTCGGCCGTCGCCATGTCGGCGTAGGCCTCGCGATCGGCGCCCCCGCCGAGTTCCGCTGCCGTGTAGGTGTTGAAGTCGCAATAGCCGCAGCGGACGGCGCAGAACGGCACGTGAAGGTAAATGCCGAAGGCGCGGCGCGTCGCGTCCTCCGCGACCGACGGCGGGAGGCCGCCGTCGAGCGGAGGGGCCTCACCCCCGGGCGGTGGGCCGGGCACGGATCAGGCGGACCGGTCGTTCTGCGCCGCGACCTTGACGGCGTAGCTGCGCAGTGCCGGGCTGAGGTCGAGACTGTCGGAGTACGCGACGTCGAGCAGCCGCCGCATGACCCGCGGCTCGGCGCGCAGGAACACGTCTCCGACGGTGATGCCGTGGCCGGGACGATGCACGACCTCGACGGGGTCCCCGGCCGCGATGTCGCCCGGCTCGATGACCCGCAGGTACGCGCCGGGCGCGCCGTGATCGGTGAACCGCTTGATCCATCGCTCCTCCCCCATCCGCCCGGCGAAGGTGCGGCAGGGAATGCGCGGCGACGTCACCTCGACGACGAGGGCGCCGTTCCCGTCACCGATGCGCCACCGCTCGCCGATCTCGGCGCCCGTCACGTCCACGCCCCGGGTGCGCACGTTGTCGCCGAACAGCCCCGGCGGCACCTCCCGGTCCAGTTCGCGTGCCCACCATGCGGCGTCCTCGTCGGCGTACGCGTACACGGCCTGGTAGATGCCGCGGTGGTGCAGCCGGTCGCACTGAGTGTCACCGGACACGCCCAGCGGGCCGACCTCGACACGACCGGACACCGCGCGCTTGTCGATGGCGGTGTACGGCTCGGGCCCGAAGGGATCGGGCCTGATCTCGTGGACGACACACACCGCCGTGATGCAGGCACCCTCACTCATGGGTCCATCGTCGCATCGGGCGCCACCGGGTTTCTGGCGCCGGTCGCCGCGATGCGCCGCAACGCCGCCCGCTCACCCGGTGGCGGACCGCCCAAGGCGAGGCGCAGCCCGGAAAGCAACAGCCCGGCGCTGGCCAGCTCTGCCAGCCGGACCGGCGCCGGCCTCCGGCCGACGCCCAGGAGGTCGCCCGCCCAGGGCGGCAGCAGGTCGAAGGCTGCTCGCAGGATCACCTGATAGCCCGGCTGAGCGGGGCGGGGCAGCGGCGGGCGAGCCAGGAACCGGATGACCTCGCGGACGTCGGCGCCGCCCGCGAGTTCGGGACGCATGGCCTCGATGGCGGCGGTCAAACCACGCCGATCGCGCGGTGGGTCCGGTATCCCGAGGGCCACGGCGACGTCCGCCATCTCGCCGACGTACGCGTCGGCGTCGACCCGCCCGCCGGACAACGCCTGATAGGCGACCAGCATCGAGTCGATCAACCCGGCGTGCACCCATAGCAGCAGGTGCGGATCGCCGGCCGCATACGGGCGGCCGTCGTCGGCGTGGCCGGTGACGCGTTCGTGGGTGCGCCGGACGGCGGCAACGGCGGCCATCGCCTGGCGCGAGCTGCCGTACGTGGTGGTCGTGAGAAAGCGGTTGGTTCGATGCAGGCGGCCGAGGGCGTCGTCCCGGTAGTCCGAATGCTGCAGGACACCGGCCAGCGCGAGCGGGTGCAGCGATTGCAGGAGTAGCGCGCGTACGCCGCCGACCAGCGTCGTCACCGAACCGTGCACCTGCCAGACGGCGCTGCCCGGCCCGAACCAGCCGGCGTCACCGGGCTGCTCCAGGGCGCGTACCCAGCCGGGCGGCTGCTCGGAACCGGACAGCATGCGACGGAACCCGCGCACGAGCGTGCCCCGGCCCGGAATCGGCGGGACCAGCACGGAAGACGCCCTCCCCGATCGTGAAAGATCCGTCGGCTCACGACCGACGGATCCTTCACAGTAACCGGGCTACTCGCGGTAGAAGGAGTCCAGGACCTCGGCGTACTCCTGCTCGACGACGCGGCGCTTCAGCTTCAGCGACGGCGTGAGCTGACCCGCCTCCACGGTCAGGTCGCGGTCCAGGATCTCGAACTTCTTGATCGTCTCCCACTTGCCGAGCCGGCTGTTGAGCTGCTCGATGTACCCCTCGACGGTGGACCGCATCTGCGGTGAGGTCGCCAGTTCGGCATAGGCGGCGTCCGCCCGGCCCACCTTCTGCGCCCACACCTTCACCGCGTCGGGATCCAGCGCGACGAGCGCGCTCACGAACTTGCGGCCCTCGCCGTGAACGATGATCTGGCTGGCCAGCGGGCAGATCGCCTTGAACTCGGTCTCGATGACCTGCGGGGCGACGTACTTCCCGCCGGATGTCTTGATGAGGTCCTTCTTGCGATCAGTGATCTTGAGGTTTCCCTTGGCGGTGATGTGCCCGACGTCGCCGGTGCGCAGCCAGCCGTGCTCGGTCAGCACCTCGGCGGTCGCCGCATCGAGGTGGTGGTAGCCCTGCATGATCCCTGGGCCCTTGAGCAGGATCTCGCCGTCATCCGCGATCTTCACCGACGTGCCGGGCATCGGCTGGCCCACCGTGCCGAACTCGTAGTTGTCCGGACGGTTCACGAAGGTCCCGGCCGCGGACTCGGTCAGGCCGTAGCCCTCCAGGACGAGCATCCCCACCGCGTGGAACCACTCCGCGACCTCGCCGGACAGCGCCGCGGACCCGGAGATGAAGAAGCGGATGCGGCCGCCGAACCGCTCCCGGATGGTGCTGAACACCAGACGATCCGCCAGCCGGTGTTGGACGGCGAGCAGCCCGTTCGGCTGCCTGCCCTGCTGCTTGAGCCGGGACACCCGCCGCCCGACGTCGATCGCCCAGTTGAAGATGCGCAGCTTCGCGCCGCCTTCGGCGTTCACCCGGGCCACCACCCCGGCGTACACCTTCTCGAAGATGCGCGGAGCCCCCGCCATCGTGGTCGGGCGCACCTCAGGCAGGTTCACGATGATCCGGTCCACGGCGCCGTCGACGACGCCGGCATGACCGACTGCTATCGCGCTGGAGAGCAGCGTCTTGCCGAACGAGTGCGACATCGGCAACCAGAGGTACCCGACGTCCGCCTCGTCCACCAGGCCGATCGCGATCGTGGCCAGACCCTCATAGACCCAGCTGCTGTGCGACAGCCGGACGCCCTTGGGCCGGCCGGTCGTACCGGAGGTGTAGATCAGGGTCGCAAGCTGGTGCGGCTTGACGCCGGCCGTCGCGTCCTTCACGGCATCCGGGTGCGCGGCAAGGTGGCTGCGGCCGAGCTGGCGCAGATCCGCCAGCGTGAGGACGCTGTCGCCGGGGCGCGCCGCGTCGTCGGGCGTGCCGTCGATGAGCACGATCCGCTCCAGCGTGCCGGTCCCCTCGAGCTTCGCGAGCTGATGGAGGTTCTCCACGATGGCGAAGCGACTGCCGGAGTCGGTGACGATGTGCCGAACGTCCTCGATCGTCGACGTCGGGTAGACGGTGGTGGTGGCACCGCCGGCGCACAGGATCCCGAGATCGCTCATGATCCACTCGACCCTGGTGCCGGACGCGATGGCGACGCGGTCCTCGGGGGCGAGTCCGACGGCAAGCAGGCCGGCGGCGATCTCGCTGACGATCGCACCCGTCTCGGCCCAGGTGTACGACGTCCAGTGGCCCGTTCCGTCGTTGCCGCGCAGCGCCTCGCGCGTGGGCGACTGGGCCACCCGGTCCATGAACATGGCGGCGAGCGAGTGCGGAGCCGTCTCCTGGAGCTTGGCGAAGGCGGCCTCCTCCGCGTCACTCGCGCGACAGTGAGCTGCGGTGGTGGCCGAGGCGGTGGCGTCCATGGGCGTGCCCCTTTCGTCCGGGCATGTGACAGACGTCACCTTAGACGGCGCGCCGTCCGTGGTCAGCAGAACGCTACCTAGGAGTACGTCACAGCACAGCTATCTGCGGTTCTTCTCCCCGCCGGCGGCGGTTTCACTGGACAGAGCTGCGATGAAGGCTTCCTGCGGGACCTCGACCCGGCCCACCATCTTCATCCGCTTCTTCCCCTCCTTCTGCTTCTCCAGGAGCTTCCGCTTGCGGGTGATGTCGCCGCCGTAGCACTTCGCCAGGACGTCCTTGCGCATGGCCCGGATGTTCTCCCGGGCGATGACGCGGGACCCGATCGCCGCCTGGATCGGCACCTCGAACTGCTGCCGCGGGATCAACTCCTTGAGCTTGCCCGCCATGGCTACCCCGTAGGAGTAGGCCTTGTCCTTGTGCACGATGGCGCTGAACGCGTCCACGGTTTCGCCCTGCAGCAAGATGTCGACCTTCACCAGTTCGGCGACCTGATCGCCGTCCGGCTCGTAGTCCAGTGACGCGTACCCGCGGGTGCGCGACTTCAGCTGGTCGAAGAAGTCAAACACGATCTCGGCGAGCGGCAGCGAGTAGCGCAACTCCACCCGATCCTCGGACAGGTAGTCCATGCCGCGCAGCGCGCCGCGCCGCTGCTGGCACAACTCCATGATCGAGCCGATGTAGTCGCTCGGCGCCAGGACAGTGGCCCGCACGACGGGCTCACGAACCTCCGCCACCTTGCCCGACGGGTATTCCGACGGGTTGGTCACCGTGACCCGGGCGCCGTCCTCCATGGTCACGTCGTAGACGACGTTGGGCGCCGTGGAGATCAGGTCGAGGTCGAACTCGCGCTCCAGCCGCTCGCGAACGATCTCCAGGTGGAGCAGGCCGAGGAAGCCGCAGCGAAACCCGAACCCGAGCGCGGCGGAGGTCTCCGGCTCGTACACCAGCGCGGCGTCGTTCAGCTTGAGCTTGTCCAGGGCGTCGCGCAGCGCGGGGTAGTCGGAGCCGTCGATCGGGTACAGCCCGGAGAAGACCATGGGTTTCGGATCGCGGTAGCCGCTGAGCGCCTGCGCAGCGGGCTTGGCGGCGTTGGTGACGGTGTCGCCGACCTTGGACTGGCGGACGTCCTTCACCCCGGTGATCAGGTAGCCGACCTCGCCGGCACCCAGACCCGGAGAGGGCACCGGCTCCGGCGAGATGACGCCGATCTCCAGCAGCTCGTGCGTGGCCCGGGTCGACATCATCGCGATGCGCTCGCGAGCCGACAGGTGACCGTCGATGACGCGCACATATGTGACGACGCCGCGGTACGTGTCGTACACCGAGTCGAAGATCATCGCACGGGCCGGGCCCGCGGAGTCGCCGACCGGCGCGGGGAACTGGCGGACGATCTCGTCCAGCAGGTGCTCGACCCCCTCGCCGGTCTTGCCCGAGACCCGCAGGCAGTCCCCGGGCGCGCAGCCGATCAGGTGTGCGAGCTCCTCGGCGTATTTGTCGGGCTGCGCGGCGGGCAGGTCGATCTTGTTGAGGACCGGGATGACGTGCAGGTCGTTCTCCAGGGCCAGGTACAGGTTGGCCAGCGTCTGAGCCTCGATCCCCTGCGCGGCGTCGACAAGCAGCACCGCACCCTCGCAGGCGGCGAGCGAGCGGGACACCTCGTACGTGAAGTCGACATGCCCGGGCGTGTCGATCATGTTGAGGGTGTACGTGGTGCCGTCGGTCTCCCACGGCATCCGGACGGCCTGGGACTTGATCGTGATGCCACGCTCGCGCTCGATGTCCATCCGGTCGAGGTACTGGGCACGCATCTGCCGCTCGTCCACCACACCGGTGATCTGCAGCATTCGGTCGGCCAGCGTCGACTTGCCATGGTCGATGTGGGCGATGATGCAGAAGTTCCGGATCAGCTCCGGAGGCGTGGCGGACGGCCCGTGCGCCGTGCGAGCCCTCGGGGACACGTAGCAGCTACCTCATTCGTCGGGGGAGTCGCCGACGGTGACTCTCGGCGTTCGTCGAGCCTACCCGGGCGTTCGTCGAGCCTACCCGGGCGTTCGTCGAGAGTGTCTGCTCGTCGACCCTTTCCCTGGGGTCGATCAAGCAATCCGGGTCCAGGGCCTGCATCCGGATTGCTTGATCGACCCCGGATTGCTTGATCGACGCGAAGGGGGTGGAGGCGCAGTCCGGGGAGGCGGGATGCAGGTCAGGCGAGGCGGGTGACCTCGACCGACACGAACATGGACGAGTCGGACGGCCCGGCGTAGATGCCCTTGAGGGGCGTCACGTCGGTGTAGTCCCGTCCGCGCGCTACGACGACGTGATCGGCGCCGGCGGGGGTGAGGCTGGTGGGGTCGAAACCCACCCAGTCCCCCGCCCACCACTCGACCCAGGCGTGGCTCTCCCCCTGGACCGTGTCACCGATGGCGGCGTCCGGCTTCGGGTGCAGATAACCGGACACGTACCGCGCCGGGATGCCGAGGCTGCGCAGCGCCCCGAGGCTGAGGTGGGCGAAGTCCTGGCACACGCCCTTGCGGGTCTCCCATACCTCCGCGGCGGACGTCGAGACGGCGGTGACCCCGGGCACATAGTCGACGGCCTCTCGGAGCCGCTCGCAGATGAACCGCGCGGTCGCGTCCGGGGCGTGCCCGCTTTCCGCCTCCCGCGCCAGCGCGGCGACCTCCTCGCTGGGCTCGCTGACCGGCGACTGCATGAGGTACTCCGACATCCCGTCGGTCACCTCGGCGCGGGCGAGGTCCGCCCACGCCAGACCCGCGGCGTCAGCGGGCACCGGATGCACCTCCACGGTGCTGCTGCTCACGACCGACATCTCCCGGTGCGGCACCAGCACGTCGAACGCCGTGACCTGCGAGCCCCAGTAGTCGCGGTAGGTGTAGGTCCACGTCACCGGTTCGACGGCGACCCGTGCGGCGAACACGGTCTGGGCCGGTGTCGTCACGGGCGTCATGCGCGCCTCGTTGTACGACGCGGCGACGAGCCCGTCGTACCGGAAGCCGGTCCGGTGCACGATCCGCAGCCGCCGGACGCCGGTCGGAGTGGTCACAGGATCTCCTCCTCCAGCCAGGCCGTGGTGGCGGGCCGAGGGAAGTACCGGCGCGCCACGGCGTCGCTGGCCATGGAGCAGGCCCGCTGCACCTTCTCCATCTCGTTGGGCAGGTCGCCGAGCACCTCGTCCAGGCTGCGGTACTCCAGGCTGGTGCGCGCGCGGCCCAGTGCGCGGCGTGCGCGATCGCTCACCCCGGCCCGCTCCGGAACGGGCGCTAGGTCTTCCAGGCATTCCTCGGCCTGCTGCAGCGCGTGCCGGACCGACCGCGGGAACAGCCGGTCGAGCAGCAGGAATTCCGCCGCCCGCTCGTCGCTGGCAAGGCCGCGGTAGGTGCGCACATAGCTCTCATGCGCGCCACAGGAGCGCAGCAGCGTCGTCCACGCCGGGATGCTGCCCGCGATGGCGCTGGTCGCCACCAGCCGTGCGGTCATGTCGGCCCGCTCGATGCTCCGACCGAGCACCAGAAACCGCCACGCGTCGTCGCGGCTCATCGTGGCCTCGGCGATGCCCGCCACGAGCGCGGCCCGCTCACTCACCCAGGTGAAGAACAGGTGGGACGTCGTGGCGCGGCGCCGGGCCGGGTTGATCCCGATCCACGTGGTGTTGATGCACTCCCACAGTGTCGAGGAGACGGTCTCGCGGGCCCGGCGCGCGTTCTCCCGCGCGGCACCGAGCGAACCGATGATCGAGCTGGGGTTGGCGGCGTCGTAGGCGAGCCGCGCCAGCACGGTCTCTCTGGTCACCCGCTCCGGCAGCCGGTCGGCCTGCTCGCCGTGCCCGTTCGCCGACGCGTCCTGCGACGGCGCGCCGTCCACCCCCATGACGGACAGCAGCGCCCGGCAAGCCGACGACTCCTCGATCCAGGGATCCTCCAGGAGCAGCTGCAGGTGGACGTCGAGGATCCGCGCCGTGTCGTCAGCGCGCTCGATGTAGCGCCCGATCCAGAACAGCGACTCCGCGATGCGACTCAGCACGGCATGCCGCCGCTTCCGCGCGTCCCCCCGTGCACCCGCTGCTGTTGCTGCTGTTGCTGCTGCTGTTGCTGCTGTTGCTGTTGGACGGCCCCCGAGTCGTCCGGCGCGAGGTCGGGGCCGGACATGGCCACCACACGCGAGCCGTCGGCCAGTGCGCTGTGCCGTGCACCCTCCGCGGCGTCGAGCGCCGCGGACAGCACCCACGTGTCCTTCGACCCACCGCCCTGCGAGCTGTTGACCACCAACTGCCCCGCCGGCAGAGCCACCCGGGTCAGCCCACCGGGCAGGACCCAGATGTTGTGCCCGTCGTTCACGGCGAACGGACGCAGGTCGACGTGCCGTGGCTGGAGGTCGCCTTCGATCAGCGTCGGCACGGTGGACAGCATGACCACCGGCTGCGCGATCCACCCCCGCGGGTCGGCCAGCACGCGGGTCCGCAGCTCGGAGAGCACCGTCCTCGTCGCCGTGGGCCCGATGACGAGACCCTTGCCACCCGCGCCGTCGACCGGCTTGAGCACGAGCTCGTCGAGCCGATCGATGGCGTAGGAGAGGTCGTCCGGCTCGTCCAGGCGGTAGGTCGGGACGTTCTGCAGGATGGGTTCCTCGCCCAGGTAGAAGCGCACGAGGTCGGGCACGTAGCTGTAGAGCAGCTTGTCGTCCGCGACGCCGTTGCCGATGGCGTTGGCGATCGTGACGTGTCCGGCCCGCGCGGCGTTCACCAGCCCGGGGCAGCCGAGGAGAGAGTCGGCCCGGAACTGCACCGGGTCGAGGAAGTCGTCGTCCACGCGCCGGTAGATGACGTCGACCGGTTGCTCGCCGCCGGTAGTGCGCATCCGGACCCGGCCGCCGGAGCAGATCAGATCACGGCCCTCGACGAGCTCCACACCCATGGTGCGAGCCAGGAGCGCGTGCTCGAAGTAGGCACTGTTGTAGATACCGGGGGTGAGCACCACGACGGTGGGATCGCTGATCCCCGACGGCGCCGAGGCACGCAGCGCGGCCAGCAGGCGCCGCGGGTATTCCGAGACCGGGCGGATCCGGTGCGTCGCGAACGCCTCGGGGAAGACGGTCGTCATGGCGTGCCGATTCGCCATGACGTAGCTGACACCGGATGGCACCCGGACGTTGTCCTCCAGTACCCGGAAGCGGCCCTGCTCGTCCCGGATGAGGTCCACGCCGGCGACATGGATCCGCACGCCGTTGGCCGGCTCGATGCCGGCGGCGACGCGCTGGAAGTGCGACGACGACGCGACGACCCGGCGCGGCACGACGCCGGCCTGGACCGCCTCGCCCGGCCCGTACACGTCGGCCAGGAACGCCTCCAGCGTCTTGACCCGCTGGGCCACCCCGGCTTCGATCTCGGTCCACTCGTGCGCGGCAATCACCCGCGGCACGATGTCCAGCGGGAACGGGCGCTCCTCCCCGTGCACGTCGAACGTCACGCCCTGGTCGAGGAACGAGCGGGCCAGCGCATCGGCCCGACCCCGCAGCTCCGCGGCGGTGAGCCGCTGCAGGGTCTCGTGCATCGCCGCGTACGGGGGCCGTGGGCTGTCGAGATCGGAGAGCATCTCGTCCCATGCAGCGCCAAGGCGGTAGTCGTCGAAAAGATCCGCCATAACGAAACCGTATCGGGAGCAGGTCACGCAGACATTACGCAGCCGGTGTGATCCTTCCGGCCGACCCATGCCCGATGTCGAGAACGCGCCCGCGCCATTCGTCGTGCCGCTGAAGGATGAGCCGAGGAGGAGGAGTCATGAAGTACGTGATGCTGGTCTGCGTGGACGAGAACGTCGAGCGTAACGCCGACCCGACCGAGTGGGTCGAGGAGATGGAACGACGGGGTATCCGGCAGTGGGGCAGTCGGCTGCGCCCGGTGCGCGACTCGACCACGGTGCAGGTGCGTGACGGAGAGGTCCTGGTGGCCGACGGTCCGTTCGCGGAAACCAAGGAGCAGATCGGGGGGATCGACATCCTGGAGTGTGCCGACCTGGACGAGGCAATCCAGATCGCCGCGAAGCATCCCGCAGCCGCCTTCGGCACCCTCGAGCTGCGCCCCCTGTGGGAAGGGCGGTTCTGGGAGGAGTGAATGCCGAGGAGTCCGTGGTCGCCGCCTACCGGGCGGAGCGCGCCAAGGTCCTGGCGACACTCATCCACCTCACCGGTGACTGGGACCTGGCCGAGGAGTGCGTCCAGGACGCCTTCGAGACCGCCCTGGTGCGATGGGCGGAGGACGGCGTGCCGCGCCGGCCCGGGGCCTGGTTGACCACGACCGCCCGCAACCGGGCCCTGGACCGGTTGCGCCGCAGCACGGTCGAAGCGGCCAAGCTGCGCGATTCCATCGTGCTTCAGGAGGCCGAGAACGAGGAGTGGAGCGACGAGCGGCTGCGGCTGATCTTCACGTGTTGCCACCCCGCGCTGTCCCTCGACGCCCGCGTCGCGCTCACGCTGCGGACTGTCGCGGGCCTGTCCACCGACGAGATCGCCCGCGCGTTCCTGACGCCCCCGGCAACGATGGCGCAGCGGCTGTTCCGGGCCAAGCGGAAGATCCGGGAGGCCGGCATCCCGTATCGGATCCCTCCGCCCGATCTCTTGCCCGAGCGGCTCACCGGCGTGCTCGCCGTCGTGTACCTGCTGTTCAACGAGGGGTACTCGGGACGGCCGGAACTGGCCGAGGACGCGATCCGGCTAGGCCGGCTCCTGGTCCAGCTGATGCCTACCGAGACCGAGGCCCGCGGTCTGCTCGCGCTGATGCTGTTGCACCATGCGCGCCGGGACGCGCGCACGGACGGCGCCGGAGACCTGGTTCCGCTGGAGGAGCAGGACAGGAAACGCTGGGATCGCGGGCTCATCGACGAGGGGGTCCGCCTGCTCAGCGGCACCCCGACGCAGTACCAACTGCAGGCGGCGATCGCGGCCTGCCACGCGACCGCGCCCACCCCCGACAGCACCGACTGGCAGCGGATCGCCGCTCTGTACGGGCAGTTGGCGCAGATCACCCCCTCACCCGTTGTCGAGCTGAACCGTGCCGTCGCGGTGGCGATGGCCAGCGGTCCGCAGGCGGGCCTGGCGCTCGTCGACTCACTGGCGGCGTCCGGGACCCTCAGCGGCTACCACCTGCTTCCCGCCACGCGCGCGGACCTGCTGCGCCGACTGGGTCGGCTCGACGAGGCCGGCACGGCCTACCAGCAGGCGCTCGCCCTGACCACGGGTGAGGCCGAGCGACGATTCCTGCGCCGCCGCATCACGGAGGTCACGTCCGAGACACAGCACGGCTCGTGACTGTCGAGAATCTCCCGCCGCCGTTCGTCGTGGGGGTGGATCCGCTGCAGGGTCCATCGACGAGCGGAGGACACAGTCATGACGATCCAGGACCTGAGCTTCCCGGTTCTTCCCGAAGTGCGGGCCGGGACGCCGGGGCGATGGCCCGCGACCGCCGTCTTCTTCCTCAACGGGCTCACGCTGTCGACGTACATCGTCCGGATGCCCTCCCTGAAGGATCAGCACCAGCTGAGTGACGGCCAACTCGGTGCCATCGGCGTGCTCTTCGCGGTGTCAGCGCTGACCTGCATGCAATTCGTCGGTCCCCTGGTGGCGCGGGTGGGCAGCCGGCCCGTGCTCCGGGCGTCGCTGCTCGTCATGCCGGTGATGCTGGTGCTTGTCGGCGTCGTAGGCGGGCCGATCGGGTTGGCGGCAGCGGTGACGGTGCTGGGCGCGGTGCACGGGGTGACGGATGCGGCGATGAACGCGCACGCCGTCACGGTGGAGCGGCTCGGCGCGCGCCCGATTCTCAACGGTTGCCACGCGGCCTGGAGTCTCAGCGCTGTGATCGCGTCGCTCGCGACGGGTGTCCTCGCGCACCGCGGCGTCCCGGTGACGGTCCATTTCACCGTCGCCGCGGCAGTGCTGCTGGCCGGCGGGCTCGCACTCGGGCCGCTGCTGCTGCCCGCAGCGGCGGACCGTCTCGCGCCGTCCGCCCGCATCTGCGAGCAACCCGCCGATTCGCGCAGCTGTGCGCCGGCGCCGGGCGACCGTCACCCAGGCTGGCGCGACGGGTGGAGCCGGACGGTGATCGCCCTCGGCCTGACCGGAACCGCGATCATGGTCTGCGAAGGCGCCGCGCTCGGCTGGGGCCCGATCTTCGTTCACGAGAGCAGGGGCGGGTCGCTCAGCCTGGCCGCCGCCGCCTTCACGGCGTACACGGCCGGTGAGACCGGCGGACGCCTCGTCGGCGACCGCGCCACCATGCGCGCCGGAGCCCCGTTGGTATTCCGCATAGGTGCCCTCGTGGCCGCCTGTGGCCTTGCCGTCGTCCTGGTCGGACCCGGGCCCGCCCTGACCGTCGGGTTCGCAGTGATGGGCCTCGGCGCCTCCGTCCTGATCCCGCTGACGTTCAGCGCGGTCGGTGCGCGCGGTGCGAGCGCCGACGGCACCGGGACGGCGACCCTCGTCTCCCGGCTCACCACGTTCACCTATGCGGGCATCCTGCTCGGACCAGCCATGATCGGCTGGACGGCGGAGCTCGTGGGCCTGACGTGGACGCTGGCCGGGCTGGTCCCCGTCCTCTTCTGCCTCGCGCTGCTCACCCGGCTGCCCGATCAGCGGTCGTGAGCGGCACGTCGCCCGGACGTCGAGCGAACAGGTGGACTCCCGTGGCTGGTAACATTCCTTCCCGGTGCCGCCCGGGTCGTGCGCGCATCCGGCCCCTCCGCCACCCGGCGCCCCCACCGCCGGCGGTCCAGGGCGGGTCGACGCCCTCAACCGACCTACCCAGACGAGAGAGAACCACGTGGCGAACATCAAGTCCCAGATCAAGCGGAACGCGACCAACGAAAAGCGCCGGCTGCGCAACAAGGCGGTCAAGTCGGAGCTGAAGACGCTGGTGCGCGGCTTCCGCGAGGCCGCCGCCAGCGGCGACGCCGAGGCGACGCAGAAGGCGCTCGGCGCGGCGTCCCGCAAGCTCGACAAGGCGGTCAGCAAGGGCGTCATCCACCGGAACCAGGCGGCCAACCGCAAGTCCGCGATGGCCAAGAAGGCCGCCTCGCTCTGATCGAGTGTGTGGAGACGTCGGGGCCAGCAGCCCCGACGTCTCCACACTCACTTTGCGCCGTCGCCCCGCTCAACCCGTCTCGGCAGCGAGGATGTCCGGGGGCTGCGGCGACCGGGCCAGTGCCTTGCGGACAGCGTCGTCGACCTCCGCCGGGACGGCCTCGGCGGGCAGAGCGACCGGTTCCCCTGGTTGCCACGGCCGGGGCACGGACACCAGCCCGTGACCGACCTCGAACACCCGGCCGGTGACGTCCTTGGCGGCATCCGAGAGCAGCCAGGCAATCACGGGTGCGACCCGTTCGGCGGCCAGCAGGTCGTCCGCCTGGTTCGCCGGTGGCCGCCCGAGCCAGGGGGTGAGCCGGGTTCGCGCTGCCGGGGCGACGGCGTTGACGCGAGCGCCGAAGCGGCCGAACTCATCTGCGGCGACCCTGGTCAGCGTGGCGGTGGCCGCCTTGGCCGAGCTGTACGCCGCCTCGGCGCGAAATCCGTAGAGCCCGGCCGCCGACGTGGTCAGGATGACCGAGGCATCCACAGCGCGGGCCGCCTTCGCCTCGGCGCGCCAATACCGGCCCATGAGCCGCAGCAGCTGGAACGTCGCGGTGACGTGGACGTCGAGGATCAGTCGCAGATCGACGTCATCCAGCCGCAGCAAAGGGCCGGAACGCAGCACGCCGGCGTTGGAAACCAGGCCGTGCAGCGCGCCGAAGCCGCCTAGCGCGGCGTCGAGCAGCCGTCGTGGGGTGTCCGGCGCAGTGACGTCACCGGGGACGACGGCGATCCGCCCGGGCCCGTGGTCGGCCGTGGCCGCCAGCTCATCCAGGGCGGCAACGTCGAGGTCGTTGACGACGACCGCGGCTCCCTGCGCGCAGAGCGCCAGCGCGTAGGCGCGGCCGAGTCCGTGCGCGGCACCGGTGACGGCAACAACGCGGCCCGTGAGGGGAACCTCAGAGCGTGCACCGGCACCGGTCGTGTCCGCCCGCGGGCGACCTTCGATCGACGCCGGGGGCGCCTCAGGTTCGGGACGGGCACGCACTCGGGCGACGATGGCGGCTAGCCCGGTCACGATCTCCTGCTCGGCGGCGTACGGCCCGTAGACGCCGTCGACTCCGCGGGCCAGCAGGTCCGTCCGGTCGTGCTCGGTGAGCACACTGCCGCCGAAGACCAAGCCGATCCCGGCCTGCCGGCATCGCTGCACGAGTTCGTCGGCATAGGCGGTGAACTCCCAGGAGTGGACCGACACCCCCACCATGTCGGCGTCCTCCTGCACCGCCACGTCGACGAGCCGCTGGGGGGTGTTGAACCGGCCCAGGTAGATCACCTCGTAGCCGGCCCGGACCAGGATTCTGCTGACCGCGACCGCTCCGACCTCGTGCTGGTCGAGGGCGAGCGTGCCGATGACCACTCGGCCGGCGCGGGGGCGATGGGCCTCAGTCGTGCGTCGATCAGTAGCGTTCACCGGGCACCTGCGGCGGCGAACTCCATCGGGTCGGCGGGTAGGCCACGGCCTTCGCGCAGGCTCCCGGTGATCTCCCCGATGGTTGCCTCGGCGTCCAGGGCGGCCACGATCGGCGGCATGAGGTCGGCGTCCGGCAGGACGACGGCGGCGCGGACCCGCTCGAGTGCCTCCCGCACCGCAGCAGCGTCCCGGGTAGGCCGCCAGCGCCGGATCCGTTCGACGTGCTCGCGGTCCGGCTCGAACCGCTCCTCGGCCATCGCACGCAGGAAGGTGTCCTCATCTGGAGGCACGACGTGCCGGTTGACCCCGATGACGTTCAGTTCCCCGCTCTGCACCGCCCGCGAGTGCCGGTCCATGGCGGCGGCGAAGATCCCGCGGAAGTACCCCTCCTCGACGAGGGTGGCGACATCGCCCAACGCCTCGAGCCGGTCGACCTCCGCCCGGATGCGCCGCTCCAGGTCGTCGGTGCGGGCCTCCAGGTAGTAGGAGCCGCCCAGCGGGTCCTGCACCGCGGTGACCTCCGTCTCCAGCTCGATGACTTGCTGGGTGCGGATGGCGAGCTGGTGCGCGATGGGGGACGGCGTCCGGAACGGCTCGTCGAAGGTCGAGATCTCCAGGCCTTGCACCCCGGCCATGGCCATGGCCAGTCCCTGCACCGCCCCGCGCACGATGTTGACCGCCGGCTGGGCGGCGGTGAGCGTCAGCCCCGAGGTGTGGACGGCGATGTTGACCGACCACGAGCGGGGATCCTGGGCACCGAACTCCTCGCGCATCATCCGGGCGAACAGCCGCCGGGTGGCGCGGATCTTGGCGATCTCCTCCAGCACGTTCATCCGGCAGTTGACCAGGATGGCGATCCGGGGGGCGAAGGCGTCCACCGGCAGGCCACGCGCCAGCAGTTGCCGCGTGATCTCCCGGATCTCCAGGAAGCCCAGCGACATCTCTTCGACCACGTCGAGTCCGCCGTCGGAGATGAAGTAGGTGTCCTCCAGGTAGGCGTGGAACCGCGGCATCCGGTGCAGGCAGAAGCAGATCGAGTCCAGCGCCAGCCGCATCCGGATGTCGAACGGCAGGAACGTGGCGTAGGAGCAGTCCTCGGCGTACAGCGGGGACTGGATCGCCGAGCCGCGCATCACGGCAGGGTCGATGCCCTGGTGGCGACCGGCCAGGTACTGCCCTGCGATCGCGAACGCGGCGGGCAGCGAATGGCTCAACGTGACCCGGTCCAGCGGGATGCCGTCGAGCAGTTCGACGAAGTCCTGCTTGCGACACAGCGACACCCCGGTGGTTCCGACCGCCGGCTCGGACATCGGGTGGTCGGGGTCGAGCGCGGCCATGCTCGGGTTGTCCCCGATGACGTCAACGCCGAGCGCGCCGTGCGCGAGGAGCGTGTGCAGCTGGCGGTTGGACCGCCGCGGCGAGCCCTCGCCGGACAGCTCGCGCTGGATCCATCCCGCGCCCGGCGCGTGCCGGGAGCGCAGCCGGCCGCGGGTGAACGGATAGCTACCCGGATCCGCGACGTGCTCGGCGTAGTCCCGATCGCCGCCATCGTCAGGAGTGAAGTAGTCGCGCCGCGCTACTCCGACTCCGGCTCCCGCCCCGCCTGAGCCGTCCGGCGGCGTGCCGGACGTCACGAAACGGCTCCGGAACGGAACAGCGCCATCGCGTACCCCCGATAGCGCTCGGCGAGCCGGTCCAGCGCGAGCGGACCGTCCGGGTGGTACCACACGCGGATGCCGTCGAGCATGTCGAGCACCGCCATGGCGGTCAGCAGCGGATCATCGACGCGGAGCTCACCGGTGCCGACGCCCTCCGCGATCACATCGGCGACCGCGTCCCGGTACCGACGGCGTAGATCGGCGACAGCAGCCCGTTGTTCGGCCGTCAGGGCGTTGAGCACCGGGTTGCCGACCAGCAGCTCCTTGCTCCGCTCGACCGTCAGCACGATGTGCTCGACCACGACCCGGTCCAGCCGCTGGACCGGGGACAGCGAGGTGTCCTGCAGGACTGGGACGAGCCGGTCGGTGAACTCGAGGAGGAAGCGATGGATGATCCCGAAGAGAATGTCCTGCTTCGTCCGGTAGTAGTGGTACAGCGTGGACGTGGACAGCCCGACGCTGTCGGCGAGTTCCCGGATGCCCACCGCGTGGTAGCCGCGCAGGAAGAAGAGCTCGGCGCCGGCGGTGAGGATCTGGTCGGACATCGGAGCGGTGGTCGGCGCCGAGCCGGCGCCGCGACGTTCGCCCGGTGCTGTCGTCATGGGCCCATCATCGGCCGAGGCTGCCCTGTGCACCGCGAGGGTCACCGGGTCACCGCCGCGTCGTCCGGCGCAGTCAGTGCCAACTTCAGCACCTTGCCGGCCGGGGTGCGCGGAAGCTGCGGCACGATCGACAGCTCCTCGGGCAGCTTGTAGTCGGCGAGCAGGCCGGCGGCCCAGGTCCGTAGCTCGGGCAGGGTCAAGGCCTGCTGCGGGCGCAGCACCACGACAGCCCGGACCCGTTCACCGAAGATCGCGTCCGGGACGCCGACGACGGCGACCTCGGCTATGGCGGAGTGGCGGGCCAGCGCGTTCTCCACTTCCAGGCTGTAGATGTTCTCCCCGCCACGGATGATCATGTCCTTGAGCCGGTCCAGCACCTGGACGTATCCGTCCGCATCGATGCGGCCGACGTCACCGGTGCGCAGCCAGCCGTCCGCACGGAACGTCTCGGCGGTGGCCTCCGCGCTGTTCCAGTAGCCGGCGGTAACGCTCGGGCCGCGCACCCACAACTCGCCGTCGACGCCCGCACCGTCCGAGACCAGGTCCGACCCGTCGTGGACCGCCACCTCAAGACCGGGGGCCGCCCGCCCCACACTCCACGGCCGGTCGAGGAACTCCGTACCGAGCGCGCAGGTGGTGATCGACGTCGCCTCCGTCTGGCCCCAGACGTTGGCCGGCTGCGCCCGCGGGAACAGCTCGGCGAGTTGCGCCACGAACGGCGGTGGAACGGGCCCACCGCCGAAGCAGATCGTCCGCAGTGCACTCAGGTCCGACCCGGGAAACTCCGGGGCGTTCATCATCAGCTGGATCATGGCGGTCACCCCGGCGAAGAACGTGATCCGCTCATCGACCAGCGCCCGCAGCATGCCGCCTGCGGAGAACTGCGGCAGCATGACCGTGCTCGCACCGTGAGCGAGGAAACCGAGCCATTGCGAGTTCACGCCCGTGGCGTGGAACATCGGCGCGACGATGAGGGTCCGGTCGCGTGGACCGATCTGGAACAACCGTCCGACCGTGCCCGCGTTGAACACCAGATTGCCGTGCGTCTGCACAGCCCCCTTGGGCCGGCCCGTCGTGCCGGAGGTGTACAGCAGGTTGGCCGGCGCCGCCACGCCCAGCGCCGTCCCCGGCAAGTCATCGGCAGACGGCCCGGGCGCGGTGAGTTCCTCGACGTCCCACAGCGGGCACCCCGCAGGCGCTGCGTCGGCCAGCCTCGCGTCAACGACGACGGCTCGAGCGCCGGAGTCCTGCAGGATGTGCTCGATCTCGGGCGCGGACAGCCGGCTGTTGACCAGCACGGCGACCGCCCCGGACAGCTGAGTCCCGAGGTATGCCGTTCCGTACGGCCAGCCGTTGGGAAGCAGCAGCGCCAGCCGATCCCCGGGGCGGATCCCGCGACGGATCAGCCGGCGGGCAACCGCGGATGCCCGGTTAGCCAGTTCGGCGTAGCTCAGCCGGGTGTCCGCCTCGGCGACCGCCGGGGCGTCGCCGAGGCGGCGGGCACTGCCCAGAAACAGCTCGCCGACGTTCGCGTGGTCCTCCGGACGAAGGCCGGCCGGCGTCATCGCAAGCCCTCGTTGAGCACCATGTCGGGGACCGGCTCGTCACCGGCCAGCACCAACTCCACGCCGAGCCGAAGCCCGGTGGCCGGGCAGAGGTACTCGCGGATCAGGATCCGCGAGCCGGGCCGGTCGGGTCGGGTGGCGAACTCTGGCGCGAACGCGTTCGCAGGGGTCTCCCGGATCGCGCACCCGGCGGTGTAGGGCTGCGTCACCGGGGCGAGCCGGACCCGGCCGGTGAGGCTGACCCAGGCCACCGGCCGGCCGCCCTCCACCAGGACACCCAGGTCCCCGCCCACCGGCTGCAGCTCCGCCTCGGGCGGCAGGACCGTGAGCGGGCCGGGTGGGGTGGTGGCCGCGGCGAGCCGTTCGGCCAACCGCTCGGCCCGCAACTGGCGCGTCCCGGCCTCGTCCACCTCGCCGTGGACGGTGCAGGCGACGGCGTAGACCCGATCGGCGGTGGCGGGGTCCAGCCGGCCGGCCCGTACGTCATGGGCGACCGCTTGCGGAGATCGGGACAGCGGATCGCCGTAGCCCGGGTTGTTCGCGCCGGTCCAGCTGAACGCCGAGTCCGCGCCCAGCAGCACCATCGGGCCCTTGTGCTCGACCGGCTGGACGGTTCCCGGCAGGGAGTCCAGGTCCCGCGGCACGACGCCTGCGCCGAACCTCTCGGTCAGTCCGATCCCGTGCTTGACCAGTACTCGGCCCATGCTGCTCGGGTTGGCGCCGAAGGGCCCTGCGGTCTTCGGGAATGACTCATCGATATACAGCGCCAGCGCCATTCCCGGCACGCCCCATGGCATGTAGGTCTCTTCGATGCTCCTCCCGCCCCGGTACGTCCCGGCGCCGTCGGCGCCGCAGGGCATGGCCCGCCGGGTCAGGCAGAGCATCGGATACAGCAGTTCGGTCTCCTCGACATTCCCGGCCATCCCCTCCGGGATCCAGAAGTGGCCGCCGAAATCGACGCCGTCGCCCCGACTGGTGGCCGGCAGCGCCCCGATCATGTTGTTGGCGTTGACCGCGATGAACGGCGCTCCCGTCGGCTGCTGACCGGCCACGATGCTGCCGTACCAGTGCGGTTGCGCGGGCCCCAGAGCCAGGGCGCGGACTTCGGCAGATCCGAGGGACAGCATCTGCGCCACGATCGAACCGGCCAGGCTGATGAGCAGTTCCATCGTGAACACCCCCGACGGACTGACCGCGGCGGGGAAGTCCGCGCACGACAGGGTGCCGGGGACCGGCCGGAAGTGCACCCGGCGGTACACCCCGCCGTAGGCGCCGGCGAGGTCCGGCGTCATCGAGGCTGTGAGGGCGGCCAGGAACGCCCCGACCAGCCCGGCGTACGTCACGTTGATCGATCCCGCCTGCGGATCCGTCCCGGAGTTGTCGACGTACAGGTCGTCGCCGTCCTTGCGGACCGTCAGCTGATAGCGGTAGACGCCCGTGTCGCCGGTGTGCGCCGCCTCCGCGTACATCCGCCGGGACCAGGTCCCGTCGGGGATCTGCCGCAGCCGCTCCAGGAACACCTCCTCGCCGGCGTCCAGGACGGCGTTCATGACAGCCTTGACCGTGTCGGCGCCGTAGCGCTGCAGCAGGGACTCAAGGCGCCGAACGGTGACCCGGTTGGCGGAGACGGCGGCGCGCAGGTCCATCTGGACGTTCCCCGGCAGCCGGGACTGGCGCAGGAACACCTCCTCCAGATCCACCCGCAACTCCCCACCGTCGACGATCTTGAAGGGTGGAAAGGCGGGCGGATCGGTGAAGATGTCGGTCGCGTCGACGCAGAAGCTGCCCACGACGGAGCCGCCGATATCGGAGTGGTGCAGGACGTTGGCGACCCAGCAGAACAGCTCCGCGCCGTCGAACACCGGCGCGGCCACGATGGTGTCGGGTTGGTGCGGCGTCCCGACGTACGGGTCGTTGGACAGGAACATGTCGCCTGGACCGATGCCCGGTCGCTCGCTGCGGTTCTCCAGGATCCACTTCACGGTCAGGGACTGAGCGTTGGAGAAGTACTGCAGGTACGGGCCGAGGAACACCAGCTCCCCGGATTCGGTCATGATCGAGGGCTGGAAGTCGCGTGCCGTCATGGTGACCGGGGAGACGCAGAGTCGCTGCAGCGTCTGCCCGTGTTCCAGGTTGGCGTTCAACAGCGAGTACCGGACGACTTCGAACGTCACCGGGTCGACGGATGCCGCCTTGGTGCTGTGCAACCGCAGCCGAGGGCTGATGCGCAACGGTTCTGCCGGGATGTAGCCGCGGGCCCGGCCGTCCCAGACCGTCGTGGCGGCCGGCACGTCGATCGCTGGTGCGCTCATCGCTCACTCCTCATGGCAGCGCCGGCTGTGACCACGCCCGGCAGGTGCAGTCTCAGGTGCGGGCCGTCTCGGGTCACGCTCGCCCCGGATGGCACCGCGACCGTTGTGTGGTCGAGCTCGACCAGCGCGGGCCCCGGGATGGTGCGTGTCCCGTCCAGCGCCGCGCCGTCGATGATCTCGGTGTCCAGCCAGGCGCCGGTGTCCGGCCAGAACACCGCGGCGGTGGAGCTGCCCTCACCGGGCGCCTCGGGGATCGCCTCCGGCGGGGGCGCCGCGGCGCGGGCCGGGGCCGGGACACGGGCGCGGACCCGCAACGCGAAGATCTCCACAGCCTGGAACGCCGAGGCAGGTACGGCGTACCGGCGCTCGTACTCGGTCCAGAACTGCTCCACGACGGTCTGCGCGGTGTCCGGGTCACTGCGGTCGATCGGGATCTCGAGACTGTGCATGAGCTGTTCGCGATACCGCATCAACGCCCACACGTCGATCTCCGGCTGCTCACCGACTCCGAGCTCGGAAAGTGCGAGAAGCGCCTTGTCGACGGCCTGCGCGACGCTGCGCTCGACGGCCTCAGGGACCAGCGGCGCGAGCAGTGCGGTCTCGCTCTCGGTGACCAGGGTGATGTCACCCGCGGCGATGCCGTAGGCGGAGAGCGTGGACGCGCCGTTCCCGAGCGGGATGACGACCTCCTGCACGCCAATCTCTGCGGCGTAACCGAAGGCGTGCACCGGACCGGCACCGCCGTAGGCGTAGAGGACGAAGTCCCGCGGGTCGAGGCCGCGCTCCAGGGTCTGCTGCCGTACCAGCGTGGCCGCGCGCAGGTTGTTCAGGTTGACGATGCCGGCCGCCGTCTCCTCCACGCCGAGTCCCAGCTGGTCCGCCAGCCGCTGGACTGCGGCTCGCGCGGCGTCGGCGTCCAGGGGCATCTGTCCGGCCAGGAACCGGCCCGGACGCAGCAGGCCGAGCACCACGTCGGCGTCGGTCACCGTCGGCTCACGTCCACCGCGTCCGTAGCACGCGGGTCCGGGCTCGGAGCCGGCGCTGTCGGGACCCACGCGCAACGCGCCGGTGCGGGCGTCCCGGCGCGCGATGGTGCCCCCGCCGCAGGCGACCGTACGCACGTCGAGACGCGGCAGCCGGTAGGTGTACTGATCGATGACGGCCTCGTTGCTGACCACCGGCTGGCCGTCGACGACGAGGCCGATGTCGAACGACGTCCCGCCCATGTCGGTCGCCACGACGCGCGAGTGCCCCGCGGCCGCGGCGAGGGCCGCCACCCCCGTCAGGCCCGCCGTTGGGCCGGAGTCGATCGTGCCGAGCGCGACCTCGGCGGCCGCCGCTGCCGGGACGACGCCCCCGTGCGACTGGACGACCAGTAGCGGCGCGGCGGACCCGTGCGTGCTCAGCCGCGAGGCCAGGGAGGACAGATAGCTGGTGCAGGCGGGTCCGACGTAGCCGTTGAGCACCGTGGCGACGGCGCGCTCGAACTCGCCCAGTCGAGGCGAGACCCGGCTCGACAGGGAGACGAACACCTGCGGCGCGACGTTCCGCAAGATGCCGGCGACGGCCTCCTCATGGGCCGGGTTCACGAACGACCACAAGAACATGACGGCCACGCTGTCCAGGGCGTATCGGGCGACGAAGTGACTGAGCCGCTCCCCGGCAGTCTGTTCGTCGAGCGCGACCACGACCTTCCCCGACGCATCGACGCGCTCGTCCAGCTCCAGAACCGCGTGATCGACGATCAGTGGCGCCGGCAGCGAGGTTCCGTGCACCGTGAACACGTCCTCCAGAGAGCGCCCGGCGACCCGCCCGTGCCCTCGCATGATCTCCAGGGCGTCACCATGCCCTGCTGTGGTGACCAGCCCGACCCGGGCCCCACTACGCTCCAGC
>Ga0081539_10002140_pt1 | contig 29174 bp, 10 predicted proteins | sample TabmetS4T2R2_FD_71023 | JGI IMG/M metagenome (GOLD analysis project Ga0081539, IMG submission 71023) | Tabebuia heterophylla rhizosphere microbial communities from the University of Puerto Rico - S4T2R2 | ecosystem: Host-associated > Plants > Roots > Rhizosphere ... | reverse complement strand
CGCCCGTAACAGTCGCCGTCACCCGGGCCGTCGGCCAGGTCGGTGCCGGGCAGCACCGCGCCGGCGAGCTGGGGCGCCGCCGCGCTGACCCCGGTGTCGACCACGCCGACGATGCCGTCCCCCCTGGTCAGCGGCCACACCCGGTCGGCTGCCATCCGCTGCTGCGCCCACGACTCCTGCTCGGCGACCTCCGTCGACGGGGGCGTGCACTGCCCGGTCGGCGGCTGGGCGACGGCTGGCACCGGCACGAGCGCGAGCAGGAGCCCCGCGGCACCGAAAAGCGCCCTCATTCAGGTTCCTCCGTCCAACCGATCTGCAGGCCGGTCCCGTCGCGGCGGGTGACGAGCAGCGCGCGGCCGGGCGGCAGGGAACGGCCACGCGCCCCGTTGAGCAGCGGCATCTCGTTCGGCGGCATGGACAGCGCCAGCTCCGGCGTGTTGGACTCCTGCAGGCGCCGGATCACCGGCTCCATGGCGGTCCGGCTCGAACCGGCGGCCGCGCGGGCCAGCACCATGTGCAGACCGATGTCCCCGGCCTGCGGGATCAGCTCGACCATCGACATGAACGGGCCACCCGTCGGGCCGGTCAGCAGGTCGTAGTCATCGACCAGCAGGAAGAACTCCGGGCCGCTCCACCAGTCCCGCCTACGCAGCTGGCTCGGCGTGATGTCCGTGCCGGGCACCCGCTCCTTCAGCACCTCGACCGCCCGCCGGACGTGCTCCTCCGCCGCGGCCGCCGACACCGCGACCGCGTGCCGGTACTCCTCGGGCACCGACTCCAGCAGCGTCCGCCGCGGGTCGAACACCAGGATCCGCGCCTGCTCCGGCGTGTACACCCGGGTGATCGCCTGCGCGATGAGCCGCATCGCCGCGGTCTTGCCGCTGCTGCTGTCGCCGACGACGGTCAGGTGCGGCCGGTCGGCGAAGTCGTGCCACACCGGCTGCAGGTCCAGCTCGCCGGCGCCGAGCGCCACGCGCGGACCCGCCATGCCCGGCTCCGGCGTCGGCAGGTCCGACGCGGGCAGCACCGCCGGCAGCATCCGCACCTCGGGCGCGGCCGGTCCGCGCCAGGTCTCCCCCACCGCGGCCACCAGGTCCCGGGTCGCCTCGGCGAGCCCGTCGACACCCGCGACGCCGTCGATGCGGGGCACGCTCGCGAGGAAGTGCATCTGGTCCGGCGTGAGGCCACGGCCGGGCGACTGCGGCACCTGCGCCGCCTTGCGCATGTTGATCACCGAGTCGATCGAGTCGCCGAGCCGCAGCTCCAGCCGGGTGCCGAGCTGGTCGCGCAGGGCGCTGTGCACGTCCGACCAGCGGTTCGTGGTGATCACCAGGTGCACCCCGTAGGCGAGGCCGCGCCCGGCGAGCTGGCGGATCGTCATGTCGTGCTGCTCGAACTCCGAACGCAGCGCGCCCCAGTTGTCGACCACGAGGAACACGTCGCCGTGCGGGTCGTCGGCGAACTCGCCGCGTGCGCGGCGCGCCCGGTAGGAGGCCATGCTGTCCACGTCGTGCTCGGCGAAGCGCCGCTCGCGCTCGGCCAGCAGCGTCTGCACCTCCGCGACCGTGCGCGCCACCCGTTCCGCCTGCAGCCGCCCGGCGACGCCGCCGAGATGGGGCAGCCCGTCCAGCGCGGACAGCGTGCCGCCACCGAAGTCCAGGCAGTAGAACTGCACCTCGGCCGGCGTGTGGGTCAGCGCGAGCGAGCAGATCAGCGTGCGCAGCAGGTTGCTCTTGCCGGACTGCGGGCCGCCCGCGATGCCGACGTGCCCACCGGGGCCGGACAGGTCGACCACGTGCAGGTCGCGGAGCTGGTCGAACGGCTTGTCGACCACGCCGACCGGAACCACCAGCCGGCCGGGCCCCGACCCCTCGGGCACGGTCAGCCCGCGCTCCTCGTGGGGCACCAGCGGCGGCAGCAGCTGGTCGAGCGACGGCGGGTCGGCCAGCGGCGGCAACCACACCTGGTGTGCCGGCGGGCCCTGCCCGACCAGCTTGTCCACCACGACCGACAGCACGGAGTCCCCGGTCTCCTCCTCGGTGCTGGCCGGTGCCGGCGCGGGTGCCGCGGGGGCGGCCGCCGCGGCGAGCCGGTTGACGCCGAACGGCACGACCTGCCGGCGCACCTCCTCCTGGCGCTGCTCACGGGTGCGCCTGCGGTGCGGCCCGGAGACGTACGCGGCCTTGAACCGGATGAGGGTGGCCACGTCGCTGCGCAGGTAGCCGTTGCCCGGCGCGCTCGGCAGCTGGTACGCGTCCGGCACGCCGATCACCGACCGGCTCTCCATGGCGGAGAACGTGCGCAGGCCGATCCGGTAGGAGAGGTGGCTCTCCAGCTTGTGCATGCGGCCGTCGTCGATGCGCTGGCTGGCGAGGAGGAGGTGCACGCCGAGCGAGCGCCCGAGCCGGCCGATCATGACGAACAGCTCACCGAAGTCCGGGTTGGACGCGAGCAGCTCGCTGAACTCGTCGACGATCACGAACAGCGTGGGCATCGGGTCCAGCGGGGTGCCGGACAGCCGCGCCTTCTCGTAGTCCAGCAGGGAGCTGTAGTTGCCCGAGGAACGCAGGAACTCCTGGCGCCGCACCATCTCGCCGTGCAGGGCGTCCTGCATCCTGGTGACCAGTGTGGCCTCGTCGGCCAGGTTGGTGATCACCGCGGAGGTGTGCGGCAGCCGGTCGAGGCCGAGGAACGTGGCGCCACCCTTGAAGTCCACGAGGACGAAGTTCAGGATCTCCGACGAGTGCGTCATGGCCATGCCGAGCACGAGGGTGCGCAGCAGCTCGCTCTTGCCGGAGCCGGTGGCGCCGATCAGCAGCCCGTGCGGGCCCATGCCGCCCTGCGCGGACTCCTTGATGTCCAGCTCGACGGGTGCGCCGCTCTCGGTGATGCCCAAGGTGATCCGGAACCGGTCGCGGGTGAGTCCGGTGCGGGCCAACGACTCCGGGCGCCAGGTGTCGAGGTCGGTGACGCCGAGCAGTGTCGGCAGCTCGAAGTTCGCCACCATCGGCTCGGACGCGTCGGTCGTGCCGCCGAGCCGGTAGGGGGAGATGGTGCGGGCCAGGGTGGTCGCGCGGGCCAGGCTCAGCAGGTCCGGCGTGCACAGTGTGGTCCGGACCTCCTGGCCGGTGCGGTCGGTGCGCACCATCTGCACCAGTTCCTCGGACACGTCCAGCCGCAGCGTCGTCCGGCCCACGACGCTTTCCAGCGCACCGGAGACGTCCAGCACCACCGAGTTGCGGTACCCGGTGCCGGCGAGCCGCGACTCCGCCGGCACGGACACGCCGTCCAGCACGATCACGACGTAGGGCTCCTCGCGGCTGGGCGACGCGGCCGCCTCGAACCGGCCACGCTCCCCCAGTTCGGCGTCGAGCATCTCGGTCAGCGCGTCCACCCCGTCGGCCAGCAACCGGACCTGGCCGGCGCCGTCCTGCTCGACCGGGTGCTGCGCGTGCGGCAGCCACTTGATCCAGTCCCACAGGTGGACCCGGCCCGGCTCGGCGCACACCGCGACCCGCAGGTCCTCCGGCGAGTGGAAGGTGACCAGCTGGGCGAGCACGGCCCTGGTCACCGCGCGGACGGCGTCCTCGTCACCGGCGAACCGGATCTTGGCGAAGCCACGCAGGAACAACGAGGTCGGCAGGTTGGCGACCGTGTTGTAGGCGTTGATGAACCGGCGCAGCGCCCGCGCCGACAGCGGCTCGAGGTCCGAGATCGGCTTGGTGTTGAGCGGAGTCATGCGGATGGCGAGCCGCTGCGCGCCGGCACCGATGCGGACCTCGGCGAAGTCGGCGTGCGCGGCCCTGCGCTCCCACAGCCGCCCGGTCATGGCGACCGACCACAGACCGCTCGGGTCCGGATGGCGCCAGGCGAGCGAGTCACGCTGCTTGCCGGCGGCCGCCCGGACCTGCTTGCGGACCTGGCCGAGGTAACGCAGGTAGTCGCGCCGCTCGCCACGCATGCGAAGCTTGCGTTCGGTGCCACCGCGGGACATCTGGACCAGGAACATGACCAGTGCCATCAGCGCCATCAGGCCGAACAGCCCGAGCCCGAGCGCGGGGTTGCTCGGCGCGATGTAGATCAGCATGAACACGCCGCTGCCGAGCATCATCGGCATCATCATCAGCGCGGAGAGGAAGTCCCGGCCGCTGGTCTCGGGCAACGCGGGCGGTTCCTGCAACGACAGGTCGCCGCTGGGCATCTCCGGCGGTTGCTCCCGGCTGGGCCGGCGGAACAGTGTCGTGGACATCGGGCTCCTCGGCTGGTGTGCTCTCCGTCCCGTACACGGCACCGGCCCGCAGAAACGTTCACCACGGCCCTGCGGGACTGCCCTGAAGGACCCCTTCAGGGCATTGAGCGTCCCGAAGGGGTCCTTCGAGGCATTGGCGGGGGGGCGGGGGCGGGGGCGGTTGAACTTTTGATGGACCCGGTGCCGTGTACGGGGCATGACGGCGACGAACCCGAATCCCACGGCGCCACCGGCCATTGCCGCCGCGCCGGCGGCCGGTGGGTCTGGCGAGATGTGCCGGCTCACCATCTGCGGTCCGACGTCGCGGGTGGAGCTGGCGGTGCCCGCGCACGTGCCGATCGCCGACCTCATGCCGACGCTGCTCGGCCATCTCGACCCGTCGCTGGCCACGAGCGGCCTCGCGCACGGCGGGTGGGTGCTGCAGCGGCTCGGTGAGGAACCGCTCAACGAGGACCACGGCACGGCCGCCGCCGGGCTCTACGACGGTGACGTGCTCTACCTGCGCCCGCGCGACGACCAGCTGCCGCTGGCCGACTTCGACGACCTCGTCGACGGTGTCCACACTGGACTGTCCAAGCGCACCGACACCTGGCGACCGGCGCTGACCCGGCGCGCCTGCGTCGGGCTCGCCGGGCTCGCCGGGCTGCTCGCGGTGCTCGTCACGACCTTCACCGCGGTCGGGACGACGACCGCGATCAGCGCGGGTGCCGTCGGGCTGGTGCTCATCGGTGCGGCGGCCGCCCTGGCACGACTGGCGGGCGACCAGGGGTCGGCGATGGCGCTCGGCGCCGTCGGGGTCGTCGGGGTGGGGGTCGCGGGGCTCGCGATGCCGGCCGGCGCGGCGGGGCCGGCGAGCTGGTTCACCGGGCCCGGGGTGCTCGCCGCCGCCGTGGCGGTCGCGGTCGCCGCGGCGGTCACCCGGCCGGCGCTCGGGGTCGGCGGGCCCGCGTTCTTCGCCGTGGCCTGCGGTGGGGTGCTCACCGCGATCGGCGGGCTGGTCGGGTTGCTCACCGGGCTCGGCGGGCCGGCGACGGCTGCCGTGGTCATCACGGTGGCGCTGGCGCTGACCAGGGCCGTCCCGCAGCTCGCCGCGTGGCTGGCCGGGCTGGTCGCCGAGCCGGTGCCGACCACGACGGAGGAGTTCCAGGAAGGGCTCGACCCGTTGCCCAGCAAGGACGTGCTCGACCGCGCGGCACTCGCCGACCGGTACCTCACCGCGTTCATGGTGGTGTTCGGCGCGGTGGTCACCGGCGCGCTCGCGGTACTGGCCGCGGAGTCCCGGTGGGACGCGGTCACGCTGACCTCGGTCATCTCCGTGCTGCTGCTCCTGCACTCCCGCGAGCTGCGCGGCGTCTGGCACCGGCTCGCGTCCCTCGTGCCGGCCGCCGTGGCGCTGATCTCGCTGCTGGTGCGGTGGGCGGCGGACCTGGAGCAGGTCTGGCAGCTGTGTGTCCTCTTCGGACTGCTCGGCGTGGCCGGCGCCGCGATCGCCGGCGCGCACGTGCTGCCCGGCCGCCGGCTCGTGCCGCGCTGGGGGCGCTGGGGCGACATCCTCCAGTGGCTGTGCGCGCTGGCGGTCCTGTCGCTGGTGCTTTCCGTGACCGGCTTCTACGGCCTGGTCACCACATGGCTGTGAACTCTTTTGACGCCACGATCCGTGCACGAAGCGGGAAAGGAAGGTGAGCATGTACGGCAGGCGGGAACAGGTCGAAGCGCACTCGTTCCTCACCGGCAGGATCTCAGCGGCGGTGCTGCGCACCGATCCGGACGCCGCGGACCGCCCGTTGCGGCGCACCACCGTCGGCATGGCCGGCGGCATCGGGGTCGCGATCCTGGTGGTCGGCATCGTCTTCATCGTGGCCCTGTTCACCGGCAAGAACGGGGAGTCGTGGCGCCAGCCGGGCACCCTCATCGTCGAGGAGGACTCCGGCAACCGGTACCTCCTGATCGCCGGCCAGCTGCGGCCGGTCCTCAACTACGCGTCCGCCCGCCTTCTGGTGCAGGGCAACCCACCGGTCGAGTCAGTCAGTGCCGACGACCTGGCGGACGTGCCCAAGGGGGCGCCGGTCGGGATCATGGGTGCACCGGACACGTTGCCGTCACCGCAACCCGCCGTGCCGCCGTGGACGGTGTGCGCCGGTGTCGGCGAGCATGACCCGGCCACCTCGGTGACCGTCGGCAACGTGCCCGGCGAGCGGGTCGTCGGCGCCGGCGAGGCGCTGCTCGTGCGTAACGGCGACCAGATGTTCCTCGCCTGGCAGGAGAACCGGCTACGGATCACCGCGGCCTGGGTCCCCCGTGCGCTCGGCCTCGATCCGGCCGCGGCCGTGCCCGTCGACTCGGCGTGGCTCAACTCCCTGCCCTCCGGTCCCGACCTCGGGGCGCCGCCGGTCGAGCACGGCGGTCTCGGGCCGGTCCTCGGGGGCCGGACCACGACGATCGGCCAGCTGGTCACCGTGCCGGAAGCCGTGGGGGACAACGACTTCGTGGTGGCTCCGAACGGGCTGCTGCCGGTGTCCGAGACCGTCGCGGCGCTGCTGCGCGCCGACCCGGACACCGAGCAGTCGGCGGAGATCACCCTCACCCCGGCGCAGCTGGCCACGCAGCAGGTGCTGGCCGCCCCGGTGTGGCAGGCGGACCTGCCGGCGAAACCGCCGGTGGCGATGAACACCCGCACCGCCGTGCCCTGTGTCCGGTGGGCGGGCGACCACGCGACGCTGGTCTCGGCGCCCGCGATGGTCGGGTCCACACAGGACAGTGATCCGGCCGGCGTCAGCCGGGACGGGCGGGTCGCCGACGTGGTCGACGTCGCGCCGGGAGCCGGGCTGCTCGCCCGTACCCGGCCGGCGCCGGGTGTGCCGGGCGCGGGTGTCTACCTCATCACCGAAGCCGGTGCGAAGTTCCCCGTGGCTGATGGCGACGCCGCCGAGGCACTCGGGTTCTCGGTCGACGCCGCCGAACTGGTCCCCGCGGAGCTCCTCGCTCTGCTACCGACCGGCCCGGTGCTCGACATTCTCAAGTAGTCCGAAGAACCAAGGAGGAAAGCAATGGCAGGGAACTACGGTTACGAAGACAGCATGCTGGTGTCGGTCATCAGCGCCACGGACGAGGCACTCGGCCAGATGAACACGGTGAACACCACGGTGATCGGGATCTCCGGACAGCTGCCGGTGGTCAACAACTCCGACTCCGGCGTCAAGCTGTCCCGTCTGCTCAGCGACTGGTCCACCGACTACAACAAGATCCTCAACCAGCTGACGGAGCTCAACGGCCGGGTGAAGACCCTGCTGAACGTCAACCGCACCACGCAGTCCGACGCGTCGGCCGCGCCCCAGTAACCAGCTTTCTCACCCATTCCGGAAAGGACATTCCATGACCGCGTTCGACGTCAACCACAACGGTTACCTGGAAATCAACGAGCAGCTCTACAAGGCCGTCGGCGACCTCGGCACCATCATCGACAACCTGAACACGGCCCTGAAGAACATCCCCGAGGCCTCCTGGGGTGGTGCCACGCCGATCTGGCAGGAGAACCAGCGGCAGTGGAACATCGCGTACGGCGAGATGACCACCCGGATCAACACCACCTCCGTCTCGTCGATCAACGTCGCCGAGATCTTCAAGGGCGGTGACAACCAGGGCACCCGCATCATGCTCGGCTGATTTTTTTCTGGCGGCATCGGCATTCCCTGCTAGCGGTCCGATGGGTCGGACCCGAAGAACCGGAAGGAGACCACGGTGGAGGAGTCGGACCCGTCGCACGTCGTGCGGGAGAAGAAGCAGATCGTCGAGGCGGGCACACCTGGTGTCATGCCAATGGTTCCCCCCATGGGAATGCCGATGTCGCCGCACATGCAACCGGCCCAACCGATCGACGGTGAGCCGGCGCACCTGGTCGCGGACCCGTACCCGCAGTTCCAGCCCGACCAGGGCTTCGGCGGTGACCCCGGCCTCCCGCACGCGCTCTCCGGGGTGGAGTCGTCCACCCTGACGCCGATGGAGCCGTCCGCGCTCACCCCGGCGGTGCCCGCCGCACACACGATGCCCGTCTCGCCGGCGATGCACGGCACTCCCGCGCTGCCCGCCACACCGGCGGTGCAGGGCACGCCGCTCCAGCCCCACATCCTGCCGGCGAGTGCCGAACCGGGCGAGCTGACCACCACGTCACTCGCGAAGCAGGACGGCTGTTCCTGTTGCGGCAACTTCCACGACGGCCAGGAGAACAGGCCGTTCAGCCGCGACGACGTCGCCGGCCAGGGCACGCCGGACCACCACCACCAGGGCACGCCGGCGGACCAGGGCACGCCTGCGAGCCAGCTGACGCACGACGGCCAGAACCTGCCGGCCAGCCAGCCCGCGACCCCGCAGGGCGAGGTGACGAAACCGATCCCGACGGACCAGCCGTCGGACTCGAACTCCTGCTGTGCCTGCTGCGGGGACAAGCATCCCGGCCTCGAGGACTCACCGAACGACTCCCTCACCGACCCCGGCGCGGTGACGGAACCTGGCGACACGGACGACCCGGCGGACTCCGACGACGACTCCGACTCTCCCGACGACTCGGACGACTCCCACTCACACGACGACTCCGACGACTCCGACGACTCCGACGACTCCGACGACTCCGACGACTCCGACGACGATGCCAAGGGCGACGACGACTGCCCGAACGACGACGACTCGGACGACCATTCCGGCGGCGACGGCAAGGGCGACGACGACTCGTCGCACGATGGCGACCACCACGACCACGACGACCACGGACCGGGCGGTCAGGACGACCACTCCGGGGACGACGCGGACGACCACGGCCCACACGACCACGGCGACGACCCAGGTGACTCGACGCATCCGGGTGACTCGACGCATCCCGGCGACTCAACGCATCCCGGCGACTCGACGCATCCCGGCGACGCCACGCATCCCGGCGACGGAACGGACCACCCGGGCGAACTGCCCGCCACGGAGCCGGCCACGAGCGGCGACGTGCCGCAGACCCCGAGGACCCTGCCGGCACCGGCGGACAGCGGCCCGGGAGTGCCGGCCACCGAGGGAAAGCCGCAGACCCCGCTCACCCCGCGCACCGCCACCCAGCCGGAGTCCGCCTACCAGGTCCAGCCGGCCACCGAGGGCACACCGCGGCAGCTCAACAAGCTCGCGCCAATGCAGGCGGGCCAGACCACACAGGCCCCGATGGCGCCACTCAGCCGGGTCGAGGCGCCCAAGGCCACTCCGGCCGCGGGCGCGGCGACGCCGGTGACCAGCTCCAAACCCTTCTTCAAGTCGGGGTCGCCGTCGGGCGGCTCGCCGGGCCAGGTCAACGCGCTCACCCCCATGGTGCCCGGCGTACCGGCCGAGAAGGCCTCGATTCCGGGCGCGCCGCCCCAGCAGGGCAGCACGGGCCAGGGCGTGCCGGACCAGCAGGTGCCGCAGACCGAGGGGTCGACGACGAACCCCGCGGGCGACCGCGTGTACGCGCCGGGGCAGACGAAGGAACAGCCGGTCAAGCCGGTGACCAGCTCCGGCGGAAATCCCGCCTACACCAGTGGGAACCCCTACTCCGGCGGGAGTCCGTTCCCCGGTTCGACCGGGCAGGGCCCCGGGGTCCCGAAGGACGGCAACGTCGGGCCGGACCCCAACGTCAAGTTCGACGAGGCGTCGTACAACCAGCTGATCGCGGTGATCCTCGGCATGAAGGAGGGGATCGGCGACGCGTACATGGACGACACGGTGTACCTCGACGAGGAGCTTCTCATACAGCCGACCGGCCAGAAGTGGGACCCCGCCGTGAAGCTGGTCGCGAGGGGCGGGAAGTTCGGCGGCTCGGTCAAGACCGAGAGCAAGGCGCTCGAGAAGACACTGTCCACCTTCCACTCCGCGCTCGAACAGGCGAAGGCGGTGTTCAAGGACACCAACGACCTGGCCGCCTACGACGCGACCAAGTTCACCACCGAGTACCCCGGTTTCTCCAGCGGCCCCGGCGTCGTGTGAGCGGCGGACCTACTGAAGGAGCGTCATGACCAGTCCCATTGGCCCGCCCCCGGCCATCGTCGGTGACGACTACAGCCAGGCCACCTACGAACAGGTGTTGTTCACCGTCACCGGACAGGGTGTCGACCTGCACGCCCTGGCGAAGCTCATCGAAACCCCGGACACGGGCTCGCTTCGGATGGCGTCCGGCGGAGCCACGCCGGGCGGTGCGCAGACGGACGGGCAGTCGGGCGGCACGGGGTACAGCTACCACGCGTGGGACAAGTGGTACATCACGGTCGACTGGGACAAGACCGCGTCCAACAACTGGGAGCAGGCCCTCACGCAGATCGACGGGCTGATCACCCCGCTGAACTCGGGCCACCTCGGTCTGCTGAACGTCAACAACCTGCTGGAGACCAAGCCGGTCGTCAAGCAGTACACCGACTGGCTGGACACCAACTACAACACGCTGCAGCAGTGGGTGAACAAGCTCACCAGCGACGACTCCGCGTTCAAGGGCAAGGCGGCCCACGCGATCCAGGAGAAGCTGAAGGCCGTCGCGTTCACCATGAACGACCTGCACGAGCAGATCGTGACGGACCGCGGCACGGAGAAGTCGTTGCAGGACACCGCGGACGCGGTCAACACGTTCGCCAAGGGGATGGCGAAGCTGTGGACGGACCACGTCAACGGCCTGCGGTGGCTGGTGAACAACGCGACCGTGGCCGTGCTCAACAGCGTGGACACGTACATCAGGGGCATGGGGCTCGTGCACGGCACCCCGAACTACGTCCTCGACATTCTCGCCAAGGGCAGCCGGGAAAGCGCCGAGAACTACATCAAGACCACCATCGCCGGCTACAGCTCCACCGCGAACACCGCCCCGAAGATGACGGCGAGCACGACCTGGACCTACCACGCCGGGAACTACACCGGCGCGGGTTCGTGGAGCGCGAACACCAGCGTCGGTCAGACCGGCACCTACAACTTCACCCCGTACGCCCTCCCGGAGGGGTTCCCCACGCTGAGCGGTCCGCTGGACAACGCGGCGACCTGGAACTCCTTCAACACCGCGATCGCCAACTACGTGCGCAAACAGTTGGAGCCGCTCGACACCGCCGCCCGGACGTACATCACCAACCTGCAGTCCGCGTACGCGCGTACCAAGAAGCCGCTCGAGGCGCTCGACACGCCCACCCCACCCGTCAGCGGCGGTGGTGGTCCCGGCCCCAACGACAACCCGTACAACTTCAACCCGTACAGCAACCAGCCACCGCCGAACGGCGACACCAACCAGAACCCGGATCTCAACGAGTTCCTCAAGAAGCTCAACGAGAACCCGCCCGGTGGCAACTCCAACGGTCCGCCCAACAACGACAACCTGTTCAGCAACAACCCGCCCGATGGTGGGCCCGGCGGCGGTAACAACTCCAACAACCCGCCGAACAACGACCTGAACAACTTCCTCAACGATCCGCCCGGCGGAAGTAGTGACACCAACAACCCGCCTGGCGGGAACGAGTCCAACAACCCACCTGGTGGCAACGACCTCAACAGCCTCCTCAACGACCCGGCCAACGGGAACGGCGATCCCAACAACCCGCCTGGCGCGAACGACTTCAGCAACCTGCCGCCCGACAGCAACCTGAACAGCAACGACTTCCAGTCGCCGAACGGCGGCCCGGGCGACCCGAACAGCAACAGCAACGCGCCGCCGTTCGTACCACCGGGCATGCTGCCCAGCTCGGCCACGAACGGCCCGCCCGGCAGCAACCAGAAGATCGGCGACCAGCAGCTGTTCGACGCGAACGGAAACCCGGTCGACGCGAACGGGAACCCGGTCGACGTGAACGGGAACCCGATCGACGTGAACGGGAACCCGATCGACGTGAACGGGAACCCGATCGACGCGTTCGAGGACGACGGGTGGGCGCCACCGGCGAACGGGAACTCGAACCCGCTGCCGTCGTCGACGAGCAACTTCAACCCGTCGGACTTCGGCCTGGACGACTTCTCCAACGGTTCCTCCGACCAGCCCGGTGCCGGCGACGGGTTCAAGGACTTCACGGTCGACACCTCGAACTCCCCCGGTGGCAACAGCAACCTTCCGGGTGGGTCGTCGAACCTGCCCGGGTTCGGCGACCTGCCCGGCGGATCGTCGTCGAACCTTCCCGGCGGCTCGAGCAACCTGCCCGGTGGCGGCGACTTCAACAACCTGCCCGGGTTCGGCGACTCGCCAGGCGGTGCGTCGAACTTCCCCGGTGGCGACTTCAGCAACCTGCCGGGTGGCGGGGGCGCGCCAGGCGGTTCGTCGAACTTCCCTGGCGGCGACTTCAGCAACCTGCCGGGTGGCGGGGGCGCACCTGGCGGTGGCGGCGCGCCTGGCGGTGGCGCGTTCGGCGGTGGATCGCCGAGTGCCGGCGGTGCCGGTGGTTTCGGCGGCGAGGGCTGGTCGGACTGGTCCGGACAGAACCCGTCCAACGAGACCGGCCCATCCGGTCTCGACGGAATGACCGCCGGCCAGCGCGGCGGGATGCCGCCGATGATGCCGCCCATGATGCCGCCGATGAACGGCGGGCAGGGTGGCGACAAGGAACGCGAACGGCAGACCTGGCTGTCCGAGGACGACAAGATCTGGGGCACCGACAGCCTGGCCGGCAACGGTGTCATCGGCCTGCCGAACGACCGTACCCATGAGACGGACGAGCCGCTCGCGCCGACCCACGTGCACGTGCGGACCAACTCGCCACGCGCCAAGGCCGGCGACGACCAGACCCGGGAGACGGCCGAGCAGACGGCGACCAGCCAGTAGGAGGCAGGATGTTTTCCTCGCTGCACAACGAGATGACCGAGGCGCTGACCAGCCTGCGTGCGGAACAGGAGAAGATCGCAGCCGCACTGGGCAAGCTCAACGACGTCACCGCGAGCGCGACCACGAAGGACCGGACCATCAAGGCCACTGTGGACGGACAGGGCCGGCTCGTCGAGCTGACCTTCAAGGGCCAGAAGTGGCGCGAGATGGCCCCGAAGGAGCTCGGCGCGAAGATCGTCGAGATCGTCACGGAGGCGCAGCAGCAGGCGTCCGGCGCGACCATCGAGCTGATGGGCGGCCTCGTCCCGCCTGGCGTGGACCTCGAACGGTTGCGGGTGGACGGTCCTGACCTGGAAGCCATGATCACCTCGGCGATCGAGGACACCGAGAGGTGGACGCGATGACCGACGACCGCCTGTACGTCGACGTCACCGCGCTGAACCAGGGCGGCGTCAACATGGAGACGTGGGCCACCCTGGCCAGGCAGATCGCCAACCGGATGCAGGCCGCCACCGGCACGTACCGGTTCGCCGGCGGCACCGGTGAGATGGGCGAGAAGTTCAACGAGAACTACAAGCCCGGTGAGGTCAAGGCACTGCAGTTCCTGGCACTGCTGGAGCGGGTGGTCGGCGGCGCGGCCGACCGCACGTTCGATGTCGCCAGGAACTTCGAGCAGACCAACAACGAGGCCACGCAGGCCACCCCGAACTCCTAGGACCCATCATGGCGATGATGGTCAGCCCGGAAGTGGCGAAGCTTTTCCAGGTACTCACCGGCGAGGAATGGCCGGACGCGAACGAGGACCAGCTACGTGCTTTCGCGGGCGAATGGGCGTCGGCGGCGCAGGCCCTGGGCAGCCAGTTGGGCCCGGGCCTGCGTGCCGCCGTCCAGGCCATCAGGACGAACTGGACCGGGGAGGCCGAACGGGCCTTCGCGGAACGCATGGCCCCCTTCGTGGAGGGGGACAACTACATCGCCGCGGCCGCGGAGCTCTTCGGCCAGCTGGCCAAGTACCTGGAGGACCTGGCCCGCGACGTCGAGTACATGAAGCTGGTCTCCATCTACTCGCTGATCGCGCTGATCGCCGAGATCGCGTGGGCCATCGCGATGTCACCGTGGACCGGCGGCGCGTCGATGGCGTGGCTGGCGGCCAGGTTCGCCATCGTCAGGTTCCTGCTGAGGAGCCTGCTGGGCAAGCTGCTGATCCAGCTGCTGCAGGCCGCGGTGTTCGGCATCGCGTTCCAGCTGCTCATCGACGTGGCCGCCCAGGCGACCCAGTTCGCGATGGGCACCAGGGACAAGTGGAACACCGACTACACCAAGAACGCCGCCGGGGTGGGTGCCATGGGTGCCGCGCTGGCCCCGTTCATGGGCGGCCTTGGCAAGATCTTCGGTGCCGGCCTCAACAAGTTCTTCAACAAGGCCTTCGCGGACAAGTTCGGCAAGGACTGGGCGAAGAGGTTCACGCACAACTTCGCCGAGATCGGCAGCGAGGCCTTCCACGAAACCCTGACCGAGGCGCTGTACAAGTACGCCACCGAGGGCGAGTTCGAGATGAACCCGTACTCGACGACCTCGGGCGCCATCTCCGGCGCCGGAAACGTCGGCGGCGACGCGTTCGGCAAGTGGGCCTTCGACGTGCCACCCGAGGGCAGCAACGGCGGTCCCAACGGAACTCGCGGCGGCCCCAACGGCAACCAGAACCCCCCGAACACCAACCCCAACCCCAACCCCTCAGGCGATTCCAACTCGTCGAACAGCGACAACTCGTCGACCAACAACGGCCCGTCGAACGGCAACGGCAACGGCAACGGCAACGGCCCGTCGAACGCCAATGGCCCGTCGAACGCCAATGGCCCGTCGAACGCCAATGGCCCGTCGAACGCCAATGGCCCGTCGAACGCCAATGGCCCGTCGAACGCCAATGGCCCGTCGAACAACGAGAGCCCGTTCAACGGCAACGGTCCGAACGACAACGGTCCGTCCGGCAACAACAGCCCGTCCAACGGCGCCGACTCGTCCAACGCCAACAACGGCCCGACGGATGTCGTCGCCGGCCCGAACAACCAGGCGACGAACAACCCGAACAACCAGGCGTCGAACAACAACACGACGCCGACAGCCGTGCCGCCCCCGGTGAACGCACCGAACGACGACCCCATAGCGAGAAACGCCCCAAGTCCCTCGACGACGACCAGCACGACAGGAAACTCGTCGCAGACCGAGGCGACCGTATCGTCGAACGGCAGCCAACCACCCCCCGCGTCGCAACAAACCAGCACGTCGAACAACTCCTCGCCGGCTCCGAACTCGTCGCCGCAGAACAGCATCGACACATCGCCCCAGAACGGCACGAACAACCCGCCGCTGAGCGCCACGAACTCCCCGCCGCCGACGAACACGAGCACACCAACCGACTCGTCGTCGCCGGCGACGAATCCGACGCCGGAGAGCAACCCGTCGCAGTCGAACGGTTCGACGAACCCGCAGGCGACCGACACGAACCAGCCACCAGCGAGCAACACCAACAACACGCCGCCACAGAGCAGCACGAACACGCCGCCGCTGAACGGCACCAACACACCGCCGGTGGACGGCACGAACAACCCACCGTTGAACGGCACCAACACACCGCCGCTGGACGGCACGAACAACCCACCGTTGAACGACGCCAACACACCGCCGGTGAACAGTTCGAACTCGCCGCCGCCAACCAACTCGATGCCGGATGGGACCAACACCACGTCCCCCTCGAACGGCTCGACGTTCCCGCAGACGAACGACACGAACCAGCCATCGGTCACCAACACACCACCGGCGCCGAACGTCATCACACCGTCGGACCCCAACGCGAACACGAACACGTCGGCCGCCGACACGAACACGACGAACACCACCACGCAGCCGGCGACCAACACGACGATGCCGACCACGACGACGTCATCGAACGGGTCGGTGACGAACTCCCCCACCCTGCCGACTGATCAGTCCAACGCGAACACCCAGACCAACGCCCCGGCACAACCTCCCGCGCCCCCACCCAGCAACCAGCACACCCAGCTCCCGCCCACACAAGCGAACACCCAGTCCACTCCAAACCTCCAGTCCACCCCCAACATCCAGTCCACCGACTCACTCGGCGCACCGTGGCAACCAACCGACACGTCGACCAACGCCGCTCCCACGCCAAACACCCAGTCCACCTCGAACACCCAGCCCACCTCCAACACCCAGCCCACCTCCAACACCCAGCCCACTTCGAGTACCCACTCCGCTCCGAACCCCCAGGCCGCTCCCAACACCCAGGGCACCCGGTCCACCCCGAGCACCCAGCCCACCACGCCGACCGTGGCCGCCCCCTCCCCGAAAACCGGCCAGGGCAAGGGAAAGATCCCCCGCTGGAGCCTGTTCCGCCCTCGCCGGGGCAACACCGACTCCGCCGGCTCGAGCCGTCAGCCGCAGACGCTGCCGACCACGTCCACACCCGACATGCACCCGGCGCCCGGCCGAAACCAACCATCGGCCCCGACTCCAGCCCAGGCGGTAGCCGGCCTCAGCACGACGTCCGACTCACAGACCACGCCGGAGAGCCACGAGATGACCAACCGGCCGGTCCACCGCCCCACGTCCAACAACCAGCAGCAGGGCAACGGCAACAACCAGCAGAACAACCAGGACACCAACACCAACCAAAACACCAACCAGGACCAGAACCAGAGCAACAACGGGAACCAGGACAACAACCAGAACCAGGACAGCCAGAACAACAACCAGGACCAGAACAACAACCCCTACAACAACCAGGTCCAGCAAGCACAACAAGCCGCCGACGCGGCAAGGACCGCGAGGGACAACGCCGCCACCGCATACGCCAACGCGCGGCGAGCGGACGGCCTGGCCCGCAACCACCTGACCCAGACCCAGCGTTCAGCGCGTGAAGCACACGGCGCGGTGGTAGGCACCGAAGCGGCACAGCAACAGGTCAACCAGCGGGTGCAGGACGCCCAAACCGAGCTCAACAACGCCACCCAGCACCGCGACCAGCTGGTCGCGCCGGGCAACTTCGCCGACGTGCACGCGGAGGCGACAGACAACCTCCTCGCGGCGCAGGAGAACCTCCACGGCCAGAACCCGGACGTCACGCGCCGGGCCGCCGCCGACGTCCGGCGCCTGAACGATCTGGTCCGCAGGCTCGATGACGCCGCCGCGGCGGTCAACCAGGCCAACCAGAACCTGACCGACGCCCAGGCCGACGCCACCACAATCCAGGCCTCCGTGACCGCGGCCAGGACCGCCCAGACCACCGCCGACAACGCCGTCACCACCGCGCAGCAGGCGGTCAACACCACGTCCACGGCGCTCAACCAGGCCACCGACAACTTCACGACCGCCAACGCGGCCGCCCAGACCGCCAACGACACCATGGCCGACGTCCGTGCCGCCGCCGACAGCGCGTACCGCGCCAACACCCAGGCCGACCAGCTCACCGAGCAGGCCAACGACCTGAACCAGCAGATCGGCGACCTCACGGACGCACGCGACGAGCTCACCGACCAGATCAACGACATCGACCAGCAGACGAACACCATCCAGCAACAGCTCAACAACCTGTCCCAGAACGACCCGAACGCCGCGACATACCAGAACCAGCTGAACGACCTCGCCCAGCAGCGGCAGGGACTCGACGACCAGCGGTCCGACCTCAACAGGTGGATCAACAGGGAACAGACGAGGGCGCAGAACCTCACCGACGCGGCCACCGAGGCCAGGAACCAGCGCGACGACGACCTGCGGGACATCACCACCCTCGGCAACCAGATCAACAACAACCGGGACGCCGCGCAGGCCGCCGCCACCGCCGCGAACACCAACCAGGACAACGCCCAGCAGGCCGAGAAGGACGCCAAGAAGGCCAAGGACGACGCGAAGGAAGCCGCCAAACAGGGCGAGGTCGAGCGCGGTCTCACCCTGCTGTCCGGCATGCCGCCCAACTCGCGGGTGAACATCGAGACGCTCGGTCCGCTGGACACCCTGGTCAACGCGATCGCCAACCTGACGGGGCGGCCCCGGGACGACGTCAACACCCAGCTCACCAACCTCGGCACGGACGGCCTGGCGAACGCGATCAACGAGGGCAAGGTCCAGATCGACACGCCGAACGGCAAGGTCGACGTCGCGATCAAGGCGGACCTGCACCGGCCCGCCGACACGACGAAGGCCGCCCAGCACCAGCAGCCGGCGTCGACCAAGAACGAGTCCGCGGCGGAGAGCGCGAAACCGCTCAGCGAGTCGACGGGCAGCAGCATGCCGATCCGCGTGCCGATCGCGTTCATCTCCCCCATCGACCTCGCGGGTGGGGCGATGCGGCCGCTGGTCTACGTCGGCGCGGCGGTCAAGCGGTCGCAGAAGTTCGACTCGACCACGACGACCAGCAGCACCACCAGCACCGAGCGGACCACCCACGTGCCGACCACCATGGCCATCACCGCCACGGTCCCGGGCCAGGATCCGGTGGTGGCCCCGGTCCAGGCGGGACTACGGGTGCCCGACATCACCATCGGCTCGTCGATGCCCCCCGCGCAGATTCCGGCCGGCGTGGCCAGCAACCTGAAGCCGGCGCCGGTGACCATGCCGCCCGCCTTCGTCAAGCACATCGGCACGTCGCCGGACGCGTTCGGGAAGCTGCAGAGCCAGCTGCTCGCGGGCAACCAGAACCCGGTGCAGGTCGACGTGAACGGCACCCAGGTGGACATCACGCCGACCAACAACCCGTCGCTCACCTACGTCGGCACCACGGGCGTCGACCACACGAACTCCACGAGCCACAGCAACAGCTCGTCCACCACCAGGGGCAGCGACGCCGTTTTCGGCGGCGGTGTGTACGGCGGGCTGAAAGGCTGGTTCGTCGGCCTTTTCGCCGACTTCAGCACCGGCCTGACCGACGGCACCAACCCGGCGAACGAGCACGCGAGCAGCCACACGAGCTCCGACACCGAGCTGATCTACCGGATCGACCGGGACATGCGGGTCGGCGACCAGCGGAACGGCCCGGTGGAGACCATTTCCAGCACGGTCCAGGTGCCCGTGCACGAGGCACGGCGGCTCAACCTGCCACTGCCCCCGCACCTCACCAGCACCCCGCAGACGAACCAGCAGAACCAGAACAACCAGCAGAGCCAGAACAACCAGAACAACCAGACGCAGCCGAACCCGCAGCAGGAGTACATCTTCGGCAAGGACGACATCAGGTCGGTCCGGTCGGACCAGGTCGTCGACTTCGTCGCGGACGGTCTCGGCGACAAGGGCCGCGACGCGGTGGCCGACAAGTTCAATACGCCGGAACGCGCCAGGGACGCGATCTACAACGCGATGCACGGCGGCGAGCAGGCCGTCTGGCAGGAGGACGGCCGCACCCACGTCGTCGAGTTCTACGCGCGGCCAGCCCCGCCGACCTCGACCGACCCGTCCGGGATGACGAGCACCACCGCGGAGGACAAGAACTCCGACCAGTTCCGCCGCACCTACGACTCGAAGCGAACCGCCCGCTTCGGTGTCGGCGGCGCGTACCTGCCGGTCGGCACGGACAGCCCGAACCCGAGCCCGCCGAAGGCCACGCCGGAGAACGGCCTCCCGAACCCGTACCAGGGCGGCCCCACCACCTCGGCCGGCGCGCCCCGCGCCGCCATCTCGGCGACCTGGGACGGCGGCATCTCCAACAAGTCCGGCTACACCGGCAAGGAAGGCCGGGGCACCAAGTTCGACGGCGACATCCGCGACTTCGACGGTCCACTCGACATCACCGTCGTGCACCGCTCCATCAAGACACCGAACTGGGCGCAGGACTTCGTCCTCGGCGGCCGGATGCTGCTCGGGCCGGACTCGACCAACCGGGCCACCGAGCCGTCGCACGCGGAGATCAACCAGGCGTTCAACTCGAACGAGTCGCCGTCCCAGCACATCCGCACCGGGACGGTGGACGACGCGATCACCGTGTCGACACCGGCGGACAAGCTGCCGTGGGCGACGAAGCCGTTGCCGAAGAGCACCATGACCCCCGGCATCTACCTCCACAACCCGCCCCCGGTCGCGGCGGACGTCACGGTCAAACGGAACGGGCTGGGCGAGTTCACCGCCACCGAGCACGTCCGCGTCACGCCGAACACCACCGAGGGCGTGTACATCGCGCTCGCCAAGCGGGTCGAGCCGGTCGTGAACGGGCCGGACACCGTCAGCAGGAAGCCACCGGCCGGCAGCGGGAACTGGTCGACGTGGAGCCAGCGGAACGTCACCGAGAGCGGGACCAACACCCAGTACACCTACAAGAACTCCGAACTGACCCGCCCCGGCACCACGTCGGGCGACGCCGTGCGTGACTTCGTCGGGCGGACCGGCAGCCGGGGAACGGCCACCCAGACCATGGGCGGGCAGAAGAGCGGCACCGGGAAGATGATCCAGCCGGGCCGGTTGCAGGATTTCAACGGTGAGCTCAAGGCGACGGCGGAGTACTCGTCGCCGCGGCTGGTCGACCTCCGCGCCGAGGGCGTGCTGAAACGCAACCAGGCGGGCGACAGCGTCGCGGGCAGCACCAAGTCGAACGGCATCAGCCTCGACGGCGAGGTGAGCCTCGGTGTCGCGCCGAAGCGGAACACCGGGACGGGCGCGCTGCTGCGGGCCGTCCTCGGCGGCGGGTTCAAGTGGGGCAAGAGCCACGCCGTCGACCTGACCACCGGCGGCAAGCAGGCCCACGAGTACAAGGGTCCGACCGCGTTCGTGGTGATGGACGTCCGCTACCAGTACGCGGCCGACATGAACCTGCGCAACGTGTTCAAGACCAACGAGTTCACCCCGTTGCAGGTCACCGTGGACCAGCCGGACGGCGTGCTGGTCGAGATGCCCGTCGCGCACGCGATCGACCTGTTCAACAACCTCGGCATGGACGTGCCGCCGGAGCTGACCGCGGCACTGCCGAAGCCGAAGACCCCGATGGACAACCCGGCGCAGACGCTGCTGCCGAAGGACGACGGCTACGTGTCCTACAGCGACACGACGGTGATCCGCTCGAGCCTGTCCGGCGACAACCCGCTCCAGGGGGTCGAGAACACCCTCGACCAGCTCGGCGTCGACAGCAAGAAGTGGCGCGCCGAGATCCTCGACCAGGTCAACAAACAGCTGACCACCCCGGGTGGGCACGAGTGGCTGCGGGACGTGCTGCCCGGCCAGCAGGGCAATGGCGGCCTGATCTCGGTGCCCAACACCGGTGTGGCGTTCGAGGACGTCATCGACATCCGGGTCACGGCGACGCCACGCGACGCGACGCCGGACGCGGCACCGGTCACGCCGATCGTCCCGGACAAGCAGAGCAACGCCGGCTACGTCACCGCGGCCACCCAGGACAAGAAGAACACCGCCGGGACCTTCACCGGCGGCCTCGAGGTCGGGATGAACCACCGCGAGGTGCCGTCGGTCCCGCCGGCGCCACCTGGCTCGAACACGGTGGCGCAGCCGAACCCGGGCGCCACGTCCGGCTCGATCACGCCCCAGATTCTCGGCGGCAGCGTGACCGTGAAGAACGACGACATCCTGCCGACCAGCGGCAGCGACAAGGTGAACACGCAGTCCGACACCAACAAGCTCGGCCGGACCAGCCACGCGGTGGACTACCACCTCGACATCACCCGCCGCCGCAGCCCGATGCCGTCGGTCGACACCACGCTGCTCGGCGTGCCGAGGCAGATCAACTGGGACAAGCTGGGTGGCACCCCGGTCACCCTGCCAGGCACGGTCGACCTCGTGTCGCCGAGCGCCGACGCGTCGCCGCCGCTCAAGCAGCCGGAGACCGCGCCGACCATCGAGGCCGTGCGGAACCGGCCGCCCAGGAACCCGATGTTCGGGCCCAAGGACGGGTTCCGCGTCGAGTCGATCGGCGCCGACACCGTCAAGGCGATCCACGACGGGGCGTACTCGTCGCTGGGGAGCAAGCAGCTGCCGATCGGGCAGCCGGCCTCGCCGCAGGCCGTCACCAACTCAGTCGGCGCGACCTCGGACTACACCAGGCTGGGCAGCAACGCGGAGTACGTCCTGCACAACGGCGTCAAGGGCTCCGCGATCCACAACAGCGCCAACGCCATCTTCACCGGCGACAGCCACCACGTGGAGAACATCCTCGGCCGCAAGGGCACGTTCTACGACTCGCTGTACGACCTGACGCTGACCGCCGACTTCCGCCCGGACAGCTTCACGATGGTCAAGCCGCTGCCCGACGGCACGACGATGAACCTCAGCCAGGACGCGGAAACCGCGAAGCCGGAGGGCCACACCAAGACCGTCACCACCAACTGGGGCCCGTCGCTGCCCTGGGCGGTCGGCAACACCCACAACACGGGCGCCCCGCTGCCGACGAACGTCACCTCCAGCCCACCGGCGAGCGAGGGCATCAGCAAGGACACGACGACCGCGACGTCCGGCAAGACCGCCGGCACCACCGGTGTGAAGCACAGTGGCCGCTCGTACCTGTTCGCCGCCGACGCGGACTTCTACGTCGAGGCCAAACGGCACGGCTCCAACTGGGTCCAGCACCCGTACACCGCGATGACGGATTTCTTCAAGGGGCGCCAGCACCAGCCGAACAGTGTCGTGAAGATCGGCTCGACGCAGGACATGCACGTCCGGGTGTGGGAGAACACCGCACTGGACAAGGGTCTGCTCACGATCGCCGACGTGTGGCAGCACCAGAACAAGCAACCGGGTGACGGCCTGACCGTGACGTCCACTTCGGACGGTGCGGTGATCCATCGGTCCGGCCAGCCGGCGCCGGCGCCGGTGGCACCCGAGCCGGGTGGCCCGCGTGGCCGGAACCTGCAGGTCGGCCCGGGCGTCACGCAGGCCGACGTGGACACGTTCGTCAACGGCCTCCCGGAGGACATGCGCCCGACGAGCTTCACGCACTCCCCGCCACAGACGACCACCGACAGCACCAGCACGAGCCAGTCCAACACGAGCCAGTCCAACACGAACCAGACCGACACCAACCGGTCGAACACCAACCCGACTGACACGAACCAGACCAACACCAGCCAGACCGACACCAACCCGGGCAACACCAACCCCGCGCAGCAGAACACCGACTCGAACCGCGGGCAGACGGATACCACCCGCGACGCCACCGACAGCTCCCCGCAGGATGCCAGGAACCAGAACGACAACTCCCGCTCGACCGAGCCGGACCCGGCGTGGGAGAACCAGGTCGAAGAGGCGCGAGACGTGCTGTCCCAGCTCCCGGAGCAGCGGCAGCACGAGGTGTTCCACGACGCCGTCAAGATAGTCCACGCCGACCACGTCAGGCCGATGTTCGTCGAGACCCCGACACCCGAGCAGGTCGCCAAGAACGAGCGGATCAACGAGATCGGCGACGTCGTCATGCGCGAGCTGCACGAGAACGGTGCGGACGCCGCGCGCGACCTGTCCCGCGACCTCGGCAGGCGGTTCGACACGCTACGCACGTCCGGGTTGGGCGGCGGCCTTCCCGGACAGGTGCCGGACAACGCCGCCACGTCCGACGTGGTCGCCAGCTCGTCCCAGCCGGCCGCCCCGCCGAGGTGGACACCCGACAGCGTCCGCTCCCAGGCCGAGTCGGCGGGGACGTTCCTGGGCAACCTCGACGAGTTCCACCGCCAGAACCTGATGCAGGACGCGCGACTCGTCGTGGCGATGACCGACGGTCCGTCCCCGGCGGAACACCGTCCGGACGGGGTCACGAACAACGACCTCGTCTCGATCGTCGCGATGGAGTTGGCGGACAGCGACATGCCGTCGGCGGCGGCTCTGTCCCGGGACATCCTCGGCTCGCTGGGCAACCCCGCGAACCAGCCGAGCGCACCGAACGACCAGCCGCCGGGCCTGAACCAGCCCCAGTGGAACCAGCCCCAGTGGAACATGGACCTGGACCAGGCCGTCACCGATCCGCCGCCCACCGAGTCCACCCGGGACACCGACCAACCGGCGACCACCGCCGACCCGCAACCGCAGCGGCGCGAAACCGTGACGTTGAAGGAAGCCAACGACATCTACCAGCAGCTGGCCGAGCTGACCTTCAACCACCCGGACGGCGAGCTGCGGATCCCCACCGAGCACCCCGAGGACGGGTGCTACATCCGCGCGCACATCTGGGCGGAGAAGCTGCGGGACCTGGGCATCGAGGCACGGAAGGTGTTCGTCGGCCGGGACGGCAAGGGCCTGGTCACCAACTCGGCGAACGCGTTCGGCGCCACGAAGGACGCGCCGGGGAAGATCGAGTGGCGCTACCACGTCGCGCCGCTGATCAGGATCGACCTCGGCAACGACGGCCCGCCGCTCGAGGTCGTGCTCGACCCCGCGATGGACAAGGGCGTCGTTCCGGTGCGCAAGTGGATCGAGTCCGCCGGCGTCGTCGACAAGAACGCCTTCGACGAGATGCACCTGTACGAGCCGCAGCCGTACACGGGCTACGACCGTCCACTCAACACGGACGAGACCCGGGTGATGATCACCGACTTCCGGGCGATCTACCCGCCGTGGCTCACCGGCACCCACCCGATGACACAGAGCGAGGCCGCCGCACACGTGGCGACGCTGCAGGACACCGCACGGAACTACAGCGTGGAGGCCGCGGCACGCCGCGACTTCCGCGACTGGCACCAGTCCCTGTCCGACGAGTCCCGGGCGCGGTTCAACCAGCTCAACAACAACCTGGACGACATCGGCAAGCGGGACTTCCACCAGTGGTTCCGAAGCCTGAACGAGACCGAACGCGACACGTTCGGCAACACGCTCGGCCAGGCGGAACAGGTGACGGACCTGGTGCCGGCGTGGGAGGACCGGGTCAACTCCGCCCAGAAGCACCTCGGCAAGATGGACCCGGACACCTACACCACGACCAGGAGCAACGCGGAGACCATCGTCACCGCGTACAACCTGGTACCCGCAGACCGCGGCAACCTCTTCTCCGAGCTCACGGACGTGGTCATGCACCGCCTGCACACCGACGGCTGGGGCAAGGCCATGCAGCTGGCGGAACGCCTCGCGACCGAGCACAACACGGGCTACCTGGCCGGGCTCGACCCCGCGTCCACCACGTTCCCGCCGGCGGGGACGACACAGGCCGGGACCATCCCGCCGGTCCAGGCCGGGACCATGCCGCCACCCCAGGTCGGGTCCCAGGCCTGGTGGAACCAGCTGTCCAACACGGCGTTCACCGACCTGACCGGAAACCTGACCGCCGACAACACGATGCCGGCCGTGCCGTGGACGTTCGACCCGAACGACCCACTCGGCATCCTGTCGGGCGACCCGGCGTTCACGAACCTGGGCGACGGCTCGATGCCGCTCGACATGACGACACTCCCGACCGACCCAGCCTTCACCAACCTGGGCGACGGCTCAATGCCGCTCGACATGACGACGATCCCCACCGACCCAGCCTTCACCAACCTGGGCGACGGCTCAATGCCGCTCGACACGACAACGCTCCCGACCGACCCGGCCTTCTTCAGCCTGGGTGACGGCTCGATGCCGGTCGATGCCACGACATTCCCGTCGAACGACATGACCTTCACCAACCTGGGCGACGGCTCGATGCCGATGAATGTCGCGCCCACCGTCCAGCCGGGCGGTCCGTCCCTGGCACCGCCGGAAGCCTCCCAGCCGCTCCCGCCGAGCGATCCGTTCATGGGCGCGCCGGTGCGGAACGACGGCGACATGGACTGGTCCACCAACTACCAGCCCGCCGACTCACTCGGCGCACCATGGCAGCCGAGCGACACGGAAACGCCGGCGCCACAGGAAAGCCCGCCTGCCGAGCAATCCCAGCCCGAGCAATCCCAGCCCGAGGAATCCCGGGCCGAGGAAACGACACCACGGCCCGGCAAGCGATCCCGCGACGAGTTCGAAGAGAACGGCGGCCCCGTCACCGTGCCGGAGCCGCGCCCGATGCCGGAGCGGTTCGTCCCGCCATCGCCGGCAGACACCACGGCACTGCTGGACGCCGTCCCACCCGGCACGCGGTTCGCCGACCCGGACACCTTCGTCGAGTTGATCAACGGCACCCGGTCCGAGACCGGTCGCGACGTCAACTGTGTCGACGCCATCCTGGCCTTCCACGAGACCTACCACGGCAACCCACGCGTCGCCGGGAGCCTGAACAACGGTGTGGGAGTCAGCGGCGCGACCATGGCGGCGGAGAAACTGTCGTACGCGCCGGAGCTGCTCAGCCGCGGCTCGGCCGGCGTCGCCGAGGTGATCAGCCGGATCACCGAGGCCGGGCACGGCGCGGACGCGCTGGTCTTCGGGTTCCCCCGGCAGGGTCGCGGCCACGGGTGGAACGTGGTGAACCACAACGGCAAGGTGTCTATTGTGGACCCACAGGCCGGCTGGTCCAAACCGGCCACCCCGGACGTCCTGCCCGGTCTGGACCGGGTCTACGCGATCCCGCTGGACGCCAACGGCGAGTTCATCACGGGCACCACACCGAACCCGCCAACGCCTCCCACCGACCCCGACCCGTATGCCGTCGCCGAGTACGAGCGGGCCGCCGACGTACACCGGATGCGCACGGCCGCGGCGGCCGGCGAGGAGATCCCGGTGCGGGGCACGACGGGTCGCCTGGTGCCAAGCCTCGGCGGTCTGCGGCTCATCGGCGCGACGATCACCGCCGAGATCGCCGCCGAGCTGTCCGGGATGCTCGGCCGGGACATCATCGCGCTGGTGATCGGCCCGGACGCCGAGTACCCGGAGTTCCTGAAGTTCTCGCCGAGGGGCCGCCCGCTGCCGGTGACCGAGGAAGAGGTCTACGCCGGATGAACTCTCCCGGCCTCCCCTTCCGTGACAGGAATGAGAGAGGGAGGCCGGGGTGGACGAGTCGATCACAGTCGAACGAGTACGGCACGGACTGGTAGTCGGCCGTATCGACGTGGATCGGGACGCCGTAGCCCTGGCCGCGACCCTGCCACCCAGACGGGACCGGACCGTCGTGGTGGTCGGCGCCTCGGCGATGGACGCGGTGACCCGCCTGGACCCGTGGGTGGTGGCCGACATCGCGGAGGCGGCCCGTGGCGACCTGTGCGTGGTGGCGCCGAACCTGGGCGCGATGGGCCCGTCAGGAAAGCTGCCCCCGGCCCGCCTGCTGGCCGACCGGCTGGGGGTGGAGGTGACCGCCGCGGACGGCGTGCCGGTCGGCCTGGCCGACGGCAGCGTCTTCGTCCCCGGCCGCACCGCGGGCTGGGTGTCCTACCGGCCCGGCGGCCGCCGAATCCGCGTCGGCGCCCGGTTCCCAGCGCCGTGGTGGCAGCACGAACTCCCGCCAACCCTGGCCGAACACGTCACGGAGATCCCAGCCGGCCTGTGGGTCCGCCGCCCCGGCACAGCACCGCGCCCGGACGACGCCCTGTACCGCCAGTCCCCCGACCGCGACCGGATGTACGTGGTCACCGGCGCCCCCGGCGAGGAACCCCCCACCGCGGCGGCCGTCGCGGAGGTTCTGCGCGCACTGACGGACGAGGGCCGCGACCGCGCGGTGCTGGCCGCGTACGGCGTCCCCGGCATGGCCCAGGCCGTGGCGGACCTGCTGGGCGCCCCGGTCCGCGCCGCGCACGGCGTACCCGGCGGTGGCGGCCAGGTGTACGTGGACGGTGCCGGGCAAGCGATGTGGCGCCCGTTCGCACTGGAAAGCGTGTGGCAGCCAGGCGGCGCGCCGGTCCTGAACCGCTGGACCGCCCCGGCGCCGGTCCTCGCCTTGGCCGCCCCGGGCTCATACCACCTGACCGACGGCTGGCGCGTCGACGTGGTGGCCCGAGGCCTGCTGGTGCGACCGGAGTCGGTGCGTCCGGACTCGTCGTGGACCGCCGAGACCGGCCCCAACCCGGACGTGCTGCTGGCCGCCGACGGCCCGGTCCCACCCGAGGTGATCACGGCGTTCGACCACCTGGTCCGCGAACTACCCGCCGACGCCCGAGACCGCCTACGGGTAGTCCCCGTCACCCCGGACGCGACCGCGGCGGCCGCCACCACCGAGTCGGCCGACCGAGTGGTGCCGCTAGCCGCCACCCAACCGCCACCACCGCCGGCCGGCAAGGAGGTATCGGTGTCCACAAGCGAGGGACGGATGGCCGCACCGGGCAGTGCGGTGCGCGTGGAAGGGCCGGTGGAACCACCCACCGGCGCCATCGTGGTGACCGCACAAGGACGAGTACTGCCCGCCGCACCGATCCTCGTGACACCGGCCCGCCCGGTCGAGACCGCCCCGACCATCGGCGCCGACCTCAGGGAAAACCCTCCAGCGGCCGCGATCCCCACCATCGCCCCCGCCGCGACGGCCCCGACCATCGCCCCGCCCGCAACGGCGCCGGCCGCGGTGGCGGCCCAGGCCGGAGGAGTTCCGGCAGCCGCGGCACAGGCCCTCACACCACCGGCAGCCGCGCCACCCGAGGCCGCACCGCCGCCCATCGCACCGCCTGCGGCCCCGATGCCACCGGCGACACCAATGCCTGCCGCCGGAGCGCCGATCACCCCGCCGACGCCAGTGATCACACCAACGCCTGGCGCTGGCCTACCTGTTGCGCCACCAGCGGCTGGGATGCCGCCGGCCACGCCAGCACCCGCCGCCTGGACACCGACCACGCCGCCAGCGCCAGCGACCACACCCACGCCCGGCGCCGGCTTGCCCATCGCACCACCAGCGACCGGGATGCCACCAGCCACACCAGCACCCGCCGCCTGGACACCGACCACGCCGCCAGCGCCAGCGACCACACCCACGCCCGGCGCCGGCTTGCCCATCGCACCACCAGCAACCGGGATGGCGCCGGTCATGCCGGCCTCGGTCGGGTCGGCGGCCGCCCCCGGATCGCCCACCGCGCAGCCGGTGGCGACTCCGCCGCAGCCGGTCACGCCGCCACCGACGGCCTCGCCCGTCGCCCCGGCGCCGGTCATGCCGGCATCCTCGGCCACGCCCCCACCGGTCGCCTCCCCGCCATCCACCACCGCGACCGCCACCCCACCCGCCCTCGGCAGCCCAGCCGCCGCCCAAACCACTCAGACCACGCAAGCCGCGCAGCCCAGCCAGGCCCCCCAGTCCACTCCCGACAGCCCGGCAGCCGCGGCAACCCCAGC
>Ga0081539_10002139_pt1 | contig 29179 bp, 28 predicted proteins | sample TabmetS4T2R2_FD_71023 | JGI IMG/M metagenome (GOLD analysis project Ga0081539, IMG submission 71023) | Tabebuia heterophylla rhizosphere microbial communities from the University of Puerto Rico - S4T2R2 | ecosystem: Host-associated > Plants > Roots > Rhizosphere ... | reverse complement strand
GGGGGGCGCCGGGCGCCCCCCCCAGGACGGCGGTGGGCGTTCCCTTTGCGGGTGCGGGGGGCCGCCACGCTGGTAGGCGTGCTGATCCTGCACGAGCGCCTGCACTGGAACCAGCCCGCCGGTGCCGCGGTCGTGTTGGCCGGCGTCGCGATCTCCCAGGGCCTGCGACTCCGCCGGCGATGACTTCGCCGCAACGGCGGAGTCTGTTGAGATGACGACACGACGTCGTGCACCGCCGCGACGGTCCTGAACATCGGAGAGGATGCCACGACCATGCAGACGCAAACCGACACGCTCGTAACCGCCGATGTCGACCTGGTCTATGACCTGCGCCGCCCGTCGCCCACCGGCGGTGAGCGGCCACCGCTGTTGATGGTGGGCCACCCCATGGACGCCAAGGGGTTCGACACGCTGGCTTCCTACTTCGGCGACCGGACGGTGGTCACCTACGATCCGCGAGGCATCGGCCGCAGCGTCCGCAAAGACGGTCGCGACGACCGCACCCCCGCGTTGCACGCCACTGACCTGCACGCCCTCATCACCGCGCTCGGCCTCGCCCCCGTGGACGTGTTCGCCAGCAGCGGCGGCGCGGTCAACGCGCTCGACCTCGTGACAGCGCATCCGGAGGACGTCGGCACCCTCGTAGCCCACGAGCCGCCCCTGCTGACGCTGCTGCCCGACGCCGACCGTGTGCTCGCGGCTGAACGCGATGTCCAGGCGGCGTACCGCCACAAGGGGTTCGGCGCGGGCATGGCCCGCTTCATCGCCATGACGTCGTGGCAGGGCGAGTTCACCGACGAGTACGCCGCCCGGCCCGAACCCGATCCGGCCCAGTTCGGCCTGCCCACCGAGGACGACGGCAGCCGGGACGACCCGCTGCTCTCCGGAACGGCGAACGCGATCACCAGCTATCGACCCGATGTCCAGGCCCTCGCGGCGGCTCCGACCCGAGTGGTCATCGCCGTGGGTGTCGAGTCACGAACCACGATGACCGGGCGCGCGGCGGTGGCGACCGCCGAGACCTTGAACAAGCCGTTGATCGAGTTCCCGAGCCACCACGGGGGGTTCCTCGGTGGTGAGTTCGGCTACGCCGGTGAGCCAGAGGCGTTCGCCGCACGACTGCGTGCGGTCATCGACGGCAACAGCTGAGGCGACTCGCCCGCGCTGGTGCGCTCGCTCAGGTACCGAGAAGGTCGTCGAGGCGCCGGGTGATCGGCCACGCGCCGCCGGAGGTATTCGAGATCACCGTGTGGGTGAGGCCGGACCTCGGGTCGTGAACGCTGCGGAAGGAGACACCGGCGTCGGATCCCACCAGGATCACCGCGTCACTTGATCGATGGAGCCAGAAGCCGAGACCGTACCGTCTGGACGCCGACGGGACGTCACTGCGAGGCCGCAGCATTTCCGTCACCCATTCACCCGACACGATCGCGCCGGCGAACAGGGACCGCCAGAGCAGACTGACGTCTGCCACCGTGGAGTAGATCCCGCCGTCACCGTTGCCCCGTACCGGCAGATGGAACACGTTGGTCCTCGACACGCCGGCGAGCGGCAGATAGCCCACCGCGGTACGTTCCGGCAGCTCGTCGGAGCGGAAGAAGGCGGTGTCGCGCATGCCGGCGGGCGCGCAGACGCGCTCCTGCACGAGATCGTGGAAGGCGACACCGCTCACCCGCTCGGCGATGAGGGCGAGGACTACGTATCCGCTGTTGCAGTAGGAGAACCGTTCGCCGGCCGCGAACTTGGCGGGGTGTCCGTCGAGGACGGCCAGGTACTGCTCCGTCGTCACGAGCTCGTGCGCCGGTACCCTGAGCACGTAGTCGGTGATCTCGTAGCCGATCTCTTCGTCGAGGTAGTCGCCGATACCCGATCGATGTGCCAGCAGATGTTCGATCGTGACGTCGTCGCCGATGAGCGGGAGCTCTTCGCCGAGCACCGAGCGCGCCGTGGTGGACAGCCGGAGCGCGTCCTGCTCGATCAAGCTGACAACCGCGAGGGCGGTCAGTCCCTTCGTACCGCTGGCGATCGCGAACCGGGTGTCGACGGCGTTCGGGATCTGGTATGAGCGATGGGCGAGGCCGTACGCCTTGACGAACTCGATCCGCCCACCACGGTCTACCGAGACGACTCCGGCGAATCCGCTCTCCTCGGCGATTGCGTCGACCGCCTCCGGCAACGTCAGCATCCAGGGATGGTACAACCGGCGCTCGGCGCGTGATCGACGCGACCCGCGACCGGCCCTTTCGTTCGCCATTCCCGGACGCGTTACCCAACCGATATAGAAACGGTCGAGTTCGACCCATGTCCAGGCATTCGGGAGAGTAACCCTCGTCACGGTTTAACGGCGGACGCTCCGGTCGTCCGCGCTCTCCCGCACGGCACGGGATTCAGCATGATCCGCAGGTCAGCGGAGGTGCGCTGGCAATACCGAAACAATGGTGAAACGTTGGCGCCGCAACCACTGCCGACGATGCGATTCCGCACCCGCGCCGCGTCGACAAACCGTGATCTCCACCACTCGCCGACGGGCCCGGTTCTCGGGTTATCTGAACGGCGGCATCAACGGCAGCCCATCTTTCGATATGCACGGGAGTGTCCATGACGGCACCGACCGCCCGTCCGGTCCGGCCAGGTACGCGCCTGGCCTGGCGGCCACTGCAGCGTTCCACGCGCGTGGCGATCATCGGCGCGCTCGCGGCCACCATGTTCTATCAGCTGTTCCTGCTCAATCCCGCGTATCGCGGGCCGGCCTGGCTGTGGATCGCGATGTTGGTCGCCGAGGGCCTGACGGCGCTGCACCTGGTCGGCACCTGGTGGACGATCCTCGCGCACGACGACCACCCCGAGGCGGCGGACGTGGTGGTGTGGCGGAACCGGCTACGGGCCGGCGCCGACGTGCCGTCGATCGACGTATTCATCACCGCGTACGGCGAGGAGCCGGCGCTCGTGCGGCGCACGATAATCGCAGCCCGGGACATGGATTTGCCGCATCGGACCATCCTGCTGGACGACGGGGACAGCGACGACCTGCGTACGATCGCCGAGGCCGAGGGCGTGGGCTACCTGCGGCGGGCCGGCGGCGCAAATGCCAAGGCGGGGAACGTGAACGCCGGGCTGGCCCGGACGAACGGCCAGTTCGTCGTCATCTTCGACGCCGATCACGTGCCCGACCGATCCTTCCTGATCAGCGTGCTGCCGCATTTCCAGGACCCGGACGTGGCGTTCGTGCAGTCGCCGCAGTCGTACGCCAACAACGTCAACCTCGTCGCCACCGGTTCCGGTGAGGCGCAGCGCATCTTCTACGAGCTGGTATGCCCGGGCAAGAATCACTTCAACGCCGCGTTCTGCGTGGGCACGAACGTGATGTTCCGGCGGGCGGCGCTGGAGACCGTCGGCGGCATCTGGACCGGCAGCAACTCCGAAGACATCTGGACCTCGATCGAGCTGCACAAGCGCGGCTGGAAGTCGATCTACGTGCCACAGGTCCTGGCCCGGGGACTCGCTCCGGAGGACGTGCCGTCCTACCTGAAGCAGCAACTGCGCTGGGCCAGTGGGGGCTTCGAGGTGCTCCTGCGCGGCCGGCTGTTCCGGCGCGGCACGGGACTCACCGTGGACCAGCGCCTGCAGTACCTGTTCTGCGGTACGCACTACCTGCTGTCCGTCGCGATGCTGACGTTCATGCTGTTCCCGGCGCTGTACCTGTTGTTCGCGCTGAGCCCGATCCGGGCCGACGGGTTCGCCTGGGCGACGCACTACCTGCCGTTCCAGGCCGCGGTGCTGCTGGTCACGTGGTTGCAGTCGGGTGGGTTCAAGCCGTCCGCGATCGTGGCCAGCATCGGTGCGGCGCCGGTGCACCTGCGGGCGCTCGGCGCCGTGCTGGTCGGCCGTCCCGCCAAGTGGAAGGCCACCAACGCCGGCGGGAACGCCGCTCGTTCACTGTGGGCGGTCATGCCGCTGGTAGCACTGCTCATCCTCAACGTCACGGCGATCGTCGTCGGAGTCCTGGTGATGGCCGACCCGGCGCCGACCTGGCTGTCGGTCGCCTGGGCGTCGATGATCGTACTGATTCTGGGCCGCATGATCATCGAGTCCGTCACCGGGGGCCGGATCCGCTACCGCCGCCCCACCGCGCCGCCTCCGCTGTCGCCCGCACCGACCCGGCACCGGGGTACCGCGCGCGTTGCCGATCCGAACGTTCCCCTCGCCGCCTGATCCGACATACCCGCTGAGAGAGGCACCCCATGAGTACGACGATGATGCCAGCGCGCTCGACCGTCTACGGCGCTCGCCAGGACCCGCCCGAGCCGACCCGTCCCAAGGGCTCGCGGCTACGGAGGGCGGCGCGGGTGATCCGTACGATGATCGTGGTCCTGCTCCTGCTGGGCGCCGGTGTGCTGGGCGGCGGTTATCTGGTCCGGGACCGCATCGCGGAGCGGGCCTTCGTACAGGCCGGTACGGCCGTGCTGAGCGCGGAGCCGATCGCGGTCGGCTCGGCCGAAGCCGGCGTGGTGTCCCGGGCGTACGTCGCCGAGCGGCAGAACGTCGCGGCCGGGGCGGTGCTGGCGACGGTGAAGCTGACCGCCGACGGTACGGGTGAGCCTCAAGTGCGCGTCCTGCGGGCTCCCCAGGCCGGCGTCGTGACGCAGATCCTTCCGCCCGGCCAGGTGGCGCGCCCGGGCGAGCCGGTCGCGACACTGTACGACCCCGCCAAGCTCGTGTTCAGCGTCGACGTCCCGCTGGAGACGCTGCCGCAGCTCCGGTTGGGCATGCGGGCGTACGTCAGCGGGCCCGGCCTGCCGGGGCGGCTGACCACGACCATCGCCTCCGTGGAGCCCAAGGTGGACGGCGCGGCGGACCCCGGCGACGGATTGACCGTGGAGCTGCGGCCCGATCCCGGCACGCAGGCGACGGTCCGGACGCTGGTTCCCGGGCTGCGTTTCGAAGTGGTCGTGGACACCACCACGGCGCCCGGCGGCACGCCGGCCGTGAACAGCGCATGACAGGGCGGCCATCCCGGACTGGGTGGTGCGAATGCGGAGCCCGCCCGAACGGGCGTACGGAAGCGGTGTCGCTTCGGCCATAATTTCCTGCCCGCATTGCCCACCGACGCGGACGGGATTCGATGTCCGAATGGCCATACGATCCCGGCATGTCCGTGTGTTCAGTCCTCCGCTGCACCGCTCACGGCCGGCACGTCGTGCGGATGGCGCCCCCTGAGGCCGGCAAGTTCGAGGCGGCTGTTTGCGACGAACACAAACGGGCCATCGACGCCGGCGCCCAGTGGACCTACGACACGGTCGATCGCGTCATCTACATGGGTCAAGATCTCATCGCGGCGGCCCAGCATTTCGTGCGCAGCGTCCGGCTGAGTCATTTCGAGACACTGATGCCGGACCTCGAAGACGTCCCGATCATCGCTCACCTCGCCTGTGAGACTCGAGGATCCGGAGAACGGCACACCGTATCCCTGGTGTTGACGGAAGACATGGCGCTGGCCTTGATCGACGCCCTGGTCCGGCTCGTTCCGCCGAACCGCCTCGCGGAACTGTTGGAGTCCCGGCGCGACGATTGACGGTGCGAACCGGCCCCGCGCGGGGCGGCCGAGAATGTGCCATGGTTGGCCCCATGTCCGAGGCTCTTCTGGCCGATCGCTACCGGCTCGCATCGGTGCTGGGCCACGGCGGCATGGCTACCGTCTGGCGTGCCCTGGACACGCGCCTCGGCCGGACCGTCGCCGTCAAGGTGTTGCAGGCGTCGGCACTGAGCGACCCGGCCGCGCAGGAACGGTTCAACCGCGAGGCATGGACGGTGGCCCGCCTGCGGAACCCTCATATCGTCACGGTGCTGGACGCCGGACTCGACGATGAGCGGCCGTTCCTCGTCATGGAGCTGGTCGAGGGAACGACACTGGCGGCGCTGCTGGATGCCGGGCGGCTGGACGTCGATCAAGCGGTCGACATCGCGATGCAGGTGTGCGACGCGCTGACGACGGCGCACGCCGCGGGCTTGGTCCACCGGGACGTGAAGCCCGGCAACATTCTCATCGGTACCGACGGCGTGGTGAAGGTCTGCGACTTCGGGATCGTCCGGCTCACCGGCGCCGCGCAGTCGACGCTCACCGTGGCCGGCACGACGGTGGGCACGAGCCGGTACATGGCACCCGAACAGGTGAGCGGTGGACCCGTCGACGCCCGCACCGACCTGTACGGACTTGGATGCGTGCTGTACGCCATGCTGACCGGGGCGCCTCCGTTCGAGGGGGAGGCGCCGCTGAGCATCATCTGGCAGCAACTCCATCGCGAACCCGACCCGATCAGCGGGCTCCGGCCGGATCTACCCCCACCGCTGGTCGACCTCGTCGGCGCGTTGCTTGCCAAGAATCCCGATGATCGCCCGCATGCGGCAGCCGACGTCCGCGCCGCCCTGGCCGCCGTCGCCGGTGCCGGACAGCCGGCCCGCACGCCCGCCGTCACAGGTACAAGCGCTCGAGGTAGCGCGGCGGTGATGTCGCCCACCCGGACCATGCCGGCGATCGAGTCGATCGACAGCGGTCCCCCTCCCCCGCGCTCGCGATGGTGGGCCCCCGCCGGGGTGGGTGCCGTGGCCGGAGCAACCCTGGTGGCGATCGTCGTCGCGTTCCTGTTGACCCGGCCGGACGGCGACGCGAGCCCGCCGGCCGGCGGCGCACCGGTCACCACCGCGGTCGCATCGCCTGCCGCACCGGTCACCGATGCTGGGAACGCGGCGGATCCGGTTGCCGCGGTGCGGCAGATCGTCGCCGACCTGAAGGCGACGGGACAGATCGACCCCGGCGCCGCCGAGGAGATCGAGGAGAAGCTGAGGGACCTGCGGGAAGCCGCCGATGAGGGTAAGCGGGGCAAAACCGGCAGCCGGAGCCGGGACCTGGCACGGACCGTCGACCGGTTGCACGAGGACGGGAAGATCACCGAAGCCGGCTGGAAGGCCCTCGAGCCGGCGGTGGCGATGTTGACCGAAGGTGGCGGCGAGGACTGAGTCGCTGGGCGGGGGCTACGAGCGTACGGTCAAACGGCCGTGGACACGGCCGAGTATACTCGGTAGCATACCCGGCATGACAGCGGATGCGGTGGCATCATGAGCGTCCGGCACGCGTTGCTGGCGCTGCTGAGCGAGGGCCCGAAGTACGGCTTGCAGCTGCGCGAGGAGTTCGAGGCGCGCACCGGCGAGGTGTGGCCGCTCAACGTCGGTCAGGTGTATACGACGCTGCAGCGGCTGGAGCGCGACGGCCTTGTCGAGTCCGACGACGACGCCGACCCCGGCCCGCAGAAGGGGTTCCGGATCACGGCGGACGGCGCCGAGGAGCTGGCCGGCTGGCTGCGTACGCCGCCCGACCTGGCCTCGCCGCCGCGCGACGAGCTGGTCATCAAGATCCTCGTCGCGGTGCGGTTGCCCGGCGTCGACGTGCAGGAGGTCATCCAGTCGCACCGGCGTTACCTGGTCGAGGTGATGCAGCAGTGGACCCGGCTGAAGGAGGACGCGGGCGACCTGGACCTCGGCCTGGCCCTGGTGGTGGACGCCGAGCTGTACCGGCTGGACTCCGTGGTGCGGTGGCTGGACACGGCCGACGGCAGATTGAAGCGGGCCGCGCTCGAATCACCGGCAGCGACCACGGCTCCGGGGCCGCGTATCCGGCGCCGGGCGGGGGTGCGCCGATGACCACGGTGCTGGAGTTGCGCGCGGTCTCGAAGACGTACCTGGACGGGGCCGACGAGGTGCACGCCCTGCGAGAGGTGGACCTGGCCGTCGAGCCGGGCGAGATGGTCGCGGTCATGGGCCCCAGTGGCTCGGGCAAGAGCACGCTGCTCACCATCGCGGGGGCGCTCGAGACGCCGACGGCGGGTGAGGTGCTGGTGGCGGGCCGGCCGCTGTCGTCGATGTCGCGCGATGACCGGGCGCGGCTGCGGCGGCGTGTCATCGGTTACGTCTTCCAGGACTTCAACCTGCTGCCCGGGCTCAGCGCGGCGGAGAACGTGGCGCTGCCTCTGGAGCTGGACGGGGTGCCGGCCGGCAAGGCGCGTACGGCCGCGTTGCGCACGCTGGAGGAGCTGGGGCTGGCAGATCGCGCGTCGCGGTTCCCGGACCAGCTTTCCGGCGGCGAGCGGCAACGGGTCGCGATCGCCCGGGCGGTGGTGGGTGACCGCCGGCTGGTGCTGGCGGACGAGCCGACCGGGGCGCTCGACTCGGTCAACGGTGAGGCCGTGATGCGGCTGATCCTCACGGCCTGCAAGGGCGGGGTGGGCGCGGTGGTGGTCACGCACGACGCGCAGCTCGCCTCGTGGGCGGACCGGGTGGTGTTCATTCGTGACGGCCGCGTCGTCGATCGAACGACCCCTCGTGGGGGCCCGGACTCGTTGTTGGCCGAAGAGGCGGCCCGATGAGCGTCGCCGTCGAGGACCCGCCGCTGGCGCTCGGCGCCGGCCACGGCGGGATGCCCGCGCGGCGTGCCGTGATGCGCTGGGCCTGGCGGTTGTTCCGGCGCGAGTGGCGCCAGCAGTCGATCGTGCTGGCCCTGCTCCTGGTCGCCGTGGCGGCCACCACCGTCGGCCTCGGCATCGGCGCCAACGCCCCGTCTGAGGCGTCGGTCTTCGGCACCGCCGACCACCTGGTGACCCTGGTCGGCACCGGCACGCAGCTCGATGCCGACCTCGCGATGTTGCGCGGCTCGTTCGGCGCTGTCGACGTGATCGAGCACGCCAAGAAGCTTCCGGCGCCCGGCTCGGCGAACGGCATCGACCTGCGCGCGCAGGACCCCGGCGGACCGTACGGCCGGGCCATGCTGCGGCTCGACCGGGGCCGGTGGCCGCACGGCCCGGACGAGGTCGCCGTCACCGACCGCGTGGCGGCGGTCTTCCGGCTGCACGTCGGCGGCATCTGGGATCAGGGCGGCAAGCGGCGGACCGTGGTCGGCCTGGTGGAGAACCCGCTCAACCTGTACGACGAGTTCGCCCTCGTGACCCCCGGCCAGGCCGCCACCGCGGACCACGTCGACGTACTCTTCCGGGCTTCCGAACGGGATTTCGCCGCGAAGCCCCGGCCGGATGACATGTCGGTCCAGATCCGCTCCGGCGCCGAGGACACGTCGAGCGTGCTGGTGCTCGTGCTCGCCACGATCGCGCTGGTGTTCGTCGGCCTGCTCGCGGTGGCCGGCTTCACGGTGATGGCCCAGCGGCGGCTCCGCGCCCTCGGCATGCTCGGCGCACTCGGCGCGAGCCATCGGCACATCCGGCTGGTCCTGCTGGCCAACGGCCTGATCATCGGTGCGGCGGGCGCGCTCGCCGGCGCGATCCTCGGGGTCGCCGGCTGGATCGTGCTGAGTCCTCAGCTGGAATCGTCGCTCGGCCATCGCATCGACCGGTTCCACCTGCCCTGGACGCCGGTACTCGTCGCTGTCGGCCTGGCCACCGTGACCGCCGTCGTGGCCGCCTGGTGGCCCGCCCGTGCCGCGGCACGCGTTCCGGTCGTCGCCGCCCTCTCGGCGCGGCCGGCGCCGCCGCGGCCCGTGCACCGGTTCACGGCGCTCGGCGCGGTACTCCTGGCGCTCGGCCTGGCCATGCTGTTCCTGGCACAGCAGACCAGGGTGTCGTTCATCATCGGCGGGGTGCTGGCCACCGCGATCGCGCTGCTGCTGCTCGCACCCATCGGCGTCGCGACCATCGGGCGACTCGCGCGCCACGCTCCCGTCGCGGCGCGGCTGGCAATGCGCGACCTGGCGCGCTACCGGGCCCGGTCCAGCGCGGCGCTAGCCGCGATCGGACTGGCCGTCGGCATCGCCGCCGTGGTAACCCTGAGCGCCGCGGTCACGGCGGCGAAGGCGGCGGCACCCACCGGGGGCAATCTGCCCGCGGACCAGATCGTCGTCTGGCTGTCGCAGGAGACCATGAACGGACCGGTACCGATTCTCTCCGCCGCGCAGATCGGCGCCGTGCGCACGCAGGTCGACACGATCGCGACCGGTCTGCACGCCACGTCGGTACTGCCGCTGACCGGAGCGGTCGACCCGCGTCAGCCGCTCGAACGCGGCGGACGCGCGCCGGCCGCGCTGGGCAAGCCGCACGCGCCCGGCCTCGGAGAACCGGGCGCCGTCGTCTACAGCAGCCGGGATTCGGTCCCGCTGTTCGTCGCCACGCCCGAGCTGCTCGCGTGGTACGGCATCGACCCGGCGAGCATCGACCCCGGCACGGACCTGCTAAGCCCGCGCGCGAGCATCGCCGGGTACGACCTCATTCCCGGCCGGACCCGCGACTGGCATCCAGCGATGCGGCACGTCACCCTGTCCGGCTACACCTCACTGCCGAATGTGTTGATCACGATGGACGGCATGAGCCGGCTGCACCTGACCACCGTCCCGGTGGGCTGGCTGATCCACGCGCCGCAGGCGGTCACCGCGGCGCAGATCGACAAGGCCCAGCAGACGGCGGCCGCCGCCGGACTCGACATCGAGTCCCGCCCGACCGGTGTCGATCAGACCCGGCTGGCCGCCGGGTTCACCGCTGCCGGCGTCGCGGTCGCCCTCGGCGTGCTCGCCATGACCGTCGGCCTCATCCGCGGCGAGGCGGCCCGGGACCTGCGCACGTTGACCGCGGCCGGGGCGGGGCGACGCACGCGACGGGCGCTCACCGCGGCGGCCGCCGGGTCGCTGGCGCTGTGCGGGGCGATCACCGGCACGGTCTGCGCGTACCTCGCGCTGCTGGCCTGGTACCACCGGGACGTGCACTGGCTGGCCGACCCGCCGGTGCTCAATCTGGCCGCGATCCTGGCCGGGCTACCCGTCGCCGCGTACGTCGGCGGATGGCTGCTGGCCGGACGGGAGGCGCGAATGATCGCCCGCCAGCCTCTGGAGTGAGGTCAAGCGGACCGGCAGGTGAACGGACGGCACATTCTGGTTGCCTATTGCACGCACTGACGCCGCCGGCGATTAACGGGGACGCCGTCCCGCGCTCCTAGCCTCTGCTGTCTGTGCCACGGCACGCCAGTGGGGAGGACGTTCCGGCAGGCGCCGGCGACTCGACGCGGGACGTGTCCTTACCGCGTTAGCAGGTCGCCATGTCTTCTGTGCCGGAAGTAAGCGTTGTCATCCCGACTCGTTTCCGCCCCGTTCTCGCCGTCCGCGCGGTGCGGAGCGCCCTCGCGCAGACGCACCGGAATCTCGAGGTCATCGTGGTGATCGACGGCCCCGACGGGGAGACCGAGACCGCGCTGGCGGAGATCGCGGACGATCGCCTCCGGGTCGTCGTCCTGCCGGAGCGACGCCGTGCGCCGAATGCGCGCAACGTCGGCGCCCTGGCGGCGTACGGGCACTGGACGGCGTTCCTGGACGACGACGACGAGTGGCTGCCCACCAAGATCGCCGCGCAACTCGAGTTGGCCGGTACCGCGCGCGCGGTCGCGCCGATCGTCGCCAGCCGGCTGATCAGCCGGACACCACGTGCCGACAGTGTGCTCCCGCGCCGGTTGCCGGCTCCGGCCGAGCCGCTCAGCGAGTACTTCACGGTGCGGCGCGGGCTGTTCTACGGCGACGGTTTCATCCAGACGTCGACGATCATGGCACCGACCGACCTGCTCCGCCGGGTGCCCTTCACGGTGGGGCTGCGGCGGCAGCAGGAACTGGACTGGACGTTGCGCGCGCTCGACCAGCCCGATACGGAGCTGCTCTACTGCCCGGAGCCGCTCGTGGTCTGGCATCAGGACGAGGACCGGGAGCGGATCAGCCTGGAGATGCCGTGGCAGGAGCAGCGGGAATGGCTGCACGACAACCGGGAGCTGTTCACCCCGCGGGCCTTCGCGGCCTTCACGATGAGCGTGCTCAGCTCCATGGCCGCACCGACCCGGGACCGCAAGGTCTTCTCCGCGTTGTTGCGCGACGCCCGCCGGTACGGGCGGCCGACGCTGATCGACTATGTCACGTTCCTGCAGATCTGGGCGCTCCCGCCGAGCGTACGACACCGGCTGCGCGACGTCGTGCTGGGACGTCGCGGCGACCGGACCACCGGCGGGCTGCGCGAGTCCGTCGCCCGGCCGGTCTCGCCCGGTGTCGCCGATGGCCGCTGACCGCTCCGTCGTCATCTGGCGTAGTGCTCTGCTCGCCGCGTCCGAGACCTTCGTCCGGGACCAAGGTGACGGGCTGGCCCGGTGGCGGCCGACGTACGTCGGGGCCACCAGGACCGCCTCCACCCTGGCCCGGGAGTCGGATGTCATCGTCTTTCCGGACACCGCGGCCGGTCGGGGCGCGTTTCTGCGCCTCCGCCTGACGGGCGACTCCCCCCGGCTGCGTCGGGCACTGGCGGCGGTCCGACCGCGGCTGGTCCACGCCCACTTCGGCGGGGACGGTTGGCTCGTGAGCCGATCGGCCGGGCAGCTGGGTGTTCCCCTGATCGTCACCCTGCACGGCCATGACGTGACGCGCCAGCCCGAGACGCGCGGCTTGAAGGGCGTCCGGTACCGGCGAAACCTCCGTACGGTGTTCGACCGGGCCACGATGATCATCGCCGTCTCCGAGGCCATCCGGACCAAGGCGATCGAGCGAGGCGCCGATCCGGCGAAGGTGCGGGTGCACCACACGGGCGTGCCGATCCCGGCCGACGCGCCGGCGGTTCCGAAGCGGTGGGACGTCGTGTTCGTCGGCCGCTTCATCGAGAAGAAGGGCATCGACGATCTCCTCGCGGCCCTCGCTCAGCTCGGGCCGGGACCGAAGGCGCTGTTCATCGGCACCGGCCCGCTGGAGCAGCGGATGCGGGAGCGCGCCGCGGCGCTCCGGGTGAACGCCACCTTCCTCGGCGTCCAGCCGTCCGACGCCGTCCGCCGATACGTGGCCGAATCGAGAGTCCTCGCCGCGCCGTCCAAGACGGCCCGCGACGGCGACCGCGAGGGCCTTCCGACGACGCTGCTGGAGGCGGCCGCGCTGGGTGTTCCCGTGGTGTCCACCCGGCACAGCGGTATTCCCGAAGCGGTCGTCCACGGCAGGACCGGCCTGCTCGGCGCCGAGGCCGCGCCGGGCGAGCTGGCCGGCAACATCTCCTCGTTGCTGGCCGACGAGGCACTGCGGGCCCGCCTCGGCCGGCAGGCCCGCAGGCACGCGGCGGCGCGGTTCGATCTGGCCCGGCAGACCAGGATTCTCGAGCAGCTGTACGACGTGGTGGCTGTCGGCGACGCCCGGCCCGCTCCGGCGTCGTCTCAGGGCTGACGACCCGGATCCCGCCGGCGGACGGTAGCTCGCAGGAAACGCCCGCTCCCACGGACCATGCGCAGCGCGCCGATCGCCGCTCGGCCCGGCACGGTGGCGGAGAGCACCGCGTTGAGCCGGTGCGCCCGCTTGAGGGCCGTTTCGCGCGCGGTCAGTGCCTGCTCGTACCATTCCCGTTCGGCCCGCGCCTCCGCCAACTCCCGCAGGAGCCGGTCGCGCGTCATCGTCAATTCCCGTACGGCCTGGACGTCCGGCCGGGTGGCCTGCGGAACCGTGGCAGCGAGCTGGGCCGCGTCGAACTGGCGCCCGGCCATCGCCGCGATCAGCGATGTCAGCTCGATCTCGTCCGCGGGGGCAGGCCACAGATAGGACAATCCTCCCTCGATGACGGTGGCCGCGAACCGGCGCAGCGCGGCGGCCGGCTCCTGGGCGGGTGCCAGCGCGTGCCACCGCTCGCCGTCGCCGGCGACGATCCGGTCGGCGGGTACGCCCGCCGCCGGGCCCGCCTGCCAGGACATCAGCAGCCCGCGCAGCGTCGGCAGGTCATGTCGCAGGCTCGCGGACAACAGCCGGTCCTCCAGCGTCGGGCCGAGCGGCAGAGTCTCGGCCTCGCCGGTGTCCACGGCACGCCGGATCCACCGCCCCGCCGCGTCGCGGTGCACCTCGTGGACTTCGGCACCGCCGGCCACGACCGCCTCCGGCGTCGGCTCGGCGGGCCCGTCCGACGGGCGGCGGGCAACCACGACCCACCCGGGAGCAAGCTCAGCGGCGAGCCCGTGGCGCGCGACACGCGACGCCAGCCGGCCGGCGTCGGCGAGCACCGGGCCGGCCGGAGAGCCGGCGCTGCCCACGGTGGCCGCGAGGAACCCGCCCACCCGGGGATCGGTCAGGATGTCACCGCCGAACAGGGCCGTCGGCGTGCCGGGTGCCGGAAAGGCCGCATAGTGTCCGATGACGTCCAGGCCCGCTCGCTCTAGGCGATGCCGGAGCTGGGAGGCCCCCGCGGGCCGGGTATCGTCGTACTCGTCGGCCGTCGTCCACTCTCCGTCACCGGGCTCGCGCGGGAGCACCACCAGCCGGTGCAGACCCGCCAGGTTCTCCATGCCGAGCAGCAGCCGCCCTTGCGGCCTCAGCACGGCGAGCAGCAGGTTCAGCGTGTCCTGCCAGGACAGGTCCACCGTCTCGGCGGAGAACACCCGGCCGAACCCGTCGAGCGCCACCACGGTGTCGTACGCCGGAGTGGCCGCGAGCTTCTCCAGGCTGCCGCACCACACGCTGCGCCCGGGCCGCTGCGCGTACCGGGCGGAAAGCGCTTCCGCATCGGCCAGCCCGCGGACCAGTACGGTGACGTCGCCGGTCGGGATCGCGTCGACCAGCGACGGCTCGTGCGGGCCCACGACGAGGGTACGGCCGGTCACCGCGGACAGGAGCCGGGGCAGCGCCGTTCCGCCCACCGGTGCGGGGCCGCGAATGCCGTCGAGGTCCGACCAGAGCAGCATCTCCCCGCCGATCAGCCGGGGCCTCATCGGGCGCCCTCCGCGACCAGTTCGGTGGCGACCGCGCCCGACCGGTGGCGCGGGTCCGACCACCGGAACCGCATCCGCAGCTCGGCCGGGGACAGCAGCCGGTCGGCGCCGAGCTCGTCCACGGCGGCCTCCCGGGCGATGTTCACCGCGATCCGTTCGCCGTGCAGCTCGGGCCATTGCCGGCGGATCATCTCCAGCCCGCCGAAGGCCGACCTCTCCCCGTCCAGGATCATCGGATCGCCGTAGACCGCCGGCTCACACCCGGCGAGCGCGCCGTAGAAGACGGCACTGCACAACCGGTTCGAAGCCACTCGCCGATGCCGGCGCAGCTCGGCGAGCTGCCGGTACGGAAACAGCGGGTCGAGGTCCTTCCACCAGCCGCCGCGGTATCCGTGACAGATGACCCGGAAGCCGGCGCGCTCGTAGTGCCGCCGCACCTGCTTCGTCCGGTACTCCTGCCAGTAGAGGCACACCGTCACGGGCCCCGGCTCCGTCTGCTTGATCTGCTCGATCAACCGGCCGTGGTCGCCGACGACGTGCTGACCCTCCCAGCCGTGGAACGGGTACCAGATCGTGCCCTCCCGCTGCGATACGCCCGTCTCCGGCCGCATCCGGAGCAGATACGCCCACGGCGCGCCCACCACGTAGACCTGCCGCCGGCCCAGCGACCAGGCCCGGCGGCGGGTCCGTTCCGACCACACGAACAACGGCGTCCCGGCGACGAACTCATGGTCGGGAGCGAAACCGTCGCCGATGTTCCAGCCGTGCTGCAGGTATCCGGCAATCCTGGGCGGATCGGCGTCGTTCAGCCCGCAGTAGCGCGCCAGGACGTGCGAGTGCCCGTAGTAGTGGTTGGCGTGATGCACGATCCGGCCTGACCTCCTGCGCGTACGGGGCAGCGTCCCATCGGACACCGGTAAGGCGTCCTCCTGGCGAACAACTCGTGACTTCCGGATGGTCAGCAGTCGGCCGGGGTATGGCGTTCCGATCAGAACGACAGTGCCAAGCCGCTCGTCAACCCGATGCCGAGCAGAACGCCGAAGGCGACCCGCTCGATCCGTACCCACCGCGCTCCTCGCGTCACCATGTCCCCCGCGAGGTACAGCAGGTACAGGACGAGAAATTGTCCCACCTCGACACCGAGGTTGAAGGCGAGCAGCCGAGGGACCGTGCCGGCCGGCGGAACGGCGAGTGCCTGGAAACGGGTGGCGAGCCCCAGCCCGTGTACCAGTCCGAAGGCGAGCACGGCGCAGCCGAACCAGCGGTACCGGGCCGGCCTGCCGACCAGGCCGAAGGCCCCGACGAAAGCCACGCTGTCCGCGATGACGACGTCGACCAGCGACGCGTCGATCCGCCACCCGGCCGCGGTGGCGATGAGCAGCGTGCTGCTGTGGCCCAGGGCGAAGATCGAAAGCAGGCTCGCGGAGCGTCGTGGACGCCACGCGAGCAGTACCACACCGGCGATGAACAGCAGATGGTCCCAGCCGGTCAGCATGTGGGTGAGACCCAATCCGACGAAGGCGGGCACGCTCTCCTGCCCGGACGCCACCACACCGTGCGCGTGCATCACGACGGAGCAGTCTCTTGTCTGGATCAAGGTACGGAACGGACAGCAGGTGCGTGGCTCACCGCCGAGGCTGTCTTTCCAGGTCCAACCGGCGTTGCTCGTGTTCGTCGGACCGGGGCCGGCGTGCCGGCAGCAGGGCGATCAAGGGCGTGGTTCCCCGTGGAGAGAATCCTGGCCGGTCGGGTCGCCGCGAGGACGTTACGGCACGGACGGTCAGTTTTGTCCGTGCGGACGGCCTCGCCCGCGCGGGCGACAGCGAGCTTCGTGTGCCGGCGGGTCGTCCCTAGCGTGGACCGGGTGCCATCCACGAACAGCCGGCAATCCGGCATCTACTCCTCGAAGGTCGAGCGAGAGGAGCCACGGCCGCCGCGTGATCGATATTTCGACGTGCTTCGCGCGGCGGCGATCATCCGAGTCGTCACCTACCACATGTTCCCCCTTGCCTGGATATCGATGATCTTCCCGTCCATGGGGGTCATGTTCGCCCTCGGCGGATCGCTGATGTACAAATCGGTGGAGCGCTCCGCCGAGGACGCCGTCATCGGCCGCCTCCGCCGGCTGCTCCCCGCACTCTGGTTGTTCGGTGCGTTGCTGGTTCCCGTCATGATCTGGGCGGGATGGGCCGGCCGGCCGGAATGGACGTCCTTCCTTCTCTGGCTGCTGCCGGTGGTCGAGCCGCCCTCCGCACCGTGGGCGGAACCCGTCACCGGGGTGCTCTGGTACCTGGTCGCCTATCTGTGGCTCGTGCTGCTGTCCCCGCTGCTGCTTCGGCTGTACCGGCGGGCCCGGCTCATCGCCGTCGCCGGTCCACTCGTGGTGCTCGCCGCGTGGGAGTATCTGCCGCCGCTCGTCGGGGAAGCGCTCGGGTCGGCGATCACCGACGTGCTGACATTCGCCGCATGCTGGCTCGTCGGCTTCGCTCACCGGGCGGGCGACCTGCGCAAGGTGCGGCTTGCGATACTGCTTCCGGTCGCTGTGGCGGCAGTCGGGGCCGGTTCGGCGTGGACCGTGACCCACCCCGGCGAGGACGGCCTGGACCTTGCCGCCTCGCCGCTGGCCTACGGTGTCTACTCGCTCGGCTTCACCCTCGTCCTGCTGCGCGTCGCACCGTCGACGGCCTGGCTGAACGATCGCAGGACACTCAACGGCCTCGTCAATCTCTGCAACGCCAGGGCCGTCACGATCTATCTCTGGCACAATGTGGCCATCACGCTGTGCTTCGAGGCCGGGCGGTTCATTCCGATGGAGCGCCTCGGCTCCCGTCTCGAGATGGCCGGATACTGCGGCGTCGCGCTCGTGCTGCTCGCGGTCTTCGTCGTCCTGCTCGGCTGGGTGGAGGATCTGGCCGCCCGCCGTTCGATCGCGTTCCTGCCGTGGACTGTCGCGCCGCAGACCCGACCGCGTCCCGCGACCTCGAACTGGGCCGGACCACCGGCGTGGTGGCGTCCCTGACCCTCGTCAGGGACGGCAGACGGGGGGTCGATCGGGGCGATTCCCGTTATTCCGGGGTGGGGTGCTGTTAGGGCTGGTCGAGCGGGGTCTGGTCGCGGTCGAGGTGGTGATTCTGCTGACCCTGGCGGTGCGGCTGTTACGGGTGACCGCGCCGGCCCTCCAGCCGGCGGCACCGGCCGGCCGATTCTCAGCCGGCCGTGAGCGTGGGGCATCCGCAGCTGCGCCGGCGGATCAGCCGTCCGCTGTAGGTGCGGTGGATGACCTCGCCTCCGCCGTGGATCACGTGCTGAACCGCGCACGCCGCCATCCGGTCCACGGGTTGGCTCACCGTCGTCAAGCCGGGATTGGCGAACGCCGCGGCGCGAGTACCGTCGATCGACGCCACCGCGAGATCGTCCGGGACCCGTACGCCAAGGTGCGCGGCCGCGCTGATGGTGCCGACCGCCTGCACGTCGGAGCTGGTGAGGATGGCTTCCGGTCGATCCTGGCGGCCCAGGAGATCGAGAGCGGCCCGATAGCCACCCAGGTAGCTGAAGGGTGCGTGGACACAACTGTCGGCGGGCGTGGCCGACATGGTCATGGCGTGGCGCCAGCCGGCGGCGCGGGCCTCGCTGACCGCCAGATGGGACGGTCCGGCGATGAGCCCGATGTGGCGCAGGCCGTGACCGAGAAGGTGCCTCGTGGCGGTGGCGGCCCCCTTGTCGTGGGCGAACCGCACCGTGGACACCTGAGAATCATCCGGCAGGCGGTCCATGGCGACGATCGGAGTGGCGGCGCGAACCCAGCGGGAGAGGTCCGTGTCGGTGCGGGCACTGACGACGATCATCCCGTCGACGCGTCGACGCGCCAGGTCGTCGAGATACCGCTGCTCGTCGGCCGGGCTGTCCGAGGTGTTGCAGATGAGCAGTGCGTACCCGTCTCGTGCCGCGGCTCGCTCGATCGCGTGGGCGAGCTCGGCGAAGAACGGGTTGGCCGCGTCCGGCAGGATCAGGCCCAGCGCGTGCGTACGTCCCAGCCGCAGCGATCGGGCACGGCCGTCGGGCCGGTAGCCCAGAGCCTGGACCGCCGCCTCGACCTTCTCGCGGGTGGTGGCGGAGACCGGCCGGGGACCGTCGTTGAGCACATACGACACCACGGCGGCGGACACACCGGCCAGCGCCGCCACGTCGTCGCGGGTCACCGTACGGTGGCCAGGCGTGCCCGGCGGAGGGGCCGGGACAGACCCGGCCCCTCCGTCGCTTCCCGGCAGGGACGTCACGAACGTCCCAGCCTCGCGTCCAGTGCGTCGGCGGTGAGCTCGTAGGGATGCGGCTCGACGTCGAAGAAGCTGACCGTGCTCTCGTTGCGCGGGATACCGAGGCGGTCGAAGAGCAGCGCCCTGGCCTTCTTGTCGTTCTCCGACTCCTGAATGGCGTAGGTCAGGACGTCGTCGATGACCGCCTCGGGCACGATGATCGCCCCGTCGCCGTCGGCGACGACGAGGTCCTCGGGGTTGACGCGTTGCCCTCCGATCTCCACGGGCATGCCGTGGCCGCCCCATTCGACCCGGCCCTGGTACATCGGCTGCACGATCCACCGGGACCAGATCGGAATGGCCTTCTGCTCGAGGGTTTCGTCGGAGTCGCGGGTGCCTCCGTTGGTGAGCACGCCCCGTGCACCGAGAGCGGCCCAGATCATGGAGTCCATCGACCCCACCGCCGGGGTCGGCGTGTTGCAGGTGTCCACGACCAGGAAGCTGAATTCGTCGAACTGCTCGGCGAGGTCGTTCGCGAAGACCTCCCCGTACCAGTACTCGTAGGCCCACTTGGTGTAGTCCTGCGGCGACATGGTGGGCACGGACTGCTGGGTGGGCACGTGCCGGCAGGTGATCGCGAAGCCGGCGGCCTTGGTACGCCAGAGGGGCCGGATGTCGGGGGAGACGGTGCCGAAGTGGTGGAGCCCCACCCAGTCCATCCCGTCGCGGATATCGGTGACGCGGAGCTTGGAGACGGTGTCGAGGATTTCCTTCTTGCGTTGGCGGTCGAGCGCCATGTGACATACCTTTCTGCTGCGAACCTGGTGAGGGGGAGCGGCTGGCCGTGGCAGCGGCAGCCGGTGAGGAATCGGTCCTTAGGCCGCACCCCCTTCCCGCGGTCCGGGGTCCGCCGGCCCCAGGACCTCCCGGGCCGCGGCCAGCTCCATCGCGGTGAGCTGGGTGACCCGGCGGCGTACGTCCGCACCGGTCCCGAACACCGCCGCCAGGTAAGAGTCGAGGACGTCCTCAGCGATACGGGGCCCGACGATCCAGGCGCCGAGGCAGGCGACATTCACGTCGTCGTGCTCCACGCCCTGCCGCGCGACGTGGGTGTCGTGAATCACGGCCGCCCGTATGCCGGGCACCTTGTTGGCCGCGATGGCCGCTCCCACGCCGGTCCCGCAGACGAGCACACCGCGGTCCGCCGTGCCGCGCCGGACCAGGGTGGTGACGCGCTGGGTCATCAACGGGAAGTCCACCGGGTCATCGGAGTCCGTTCCGACGTCCATGACGTCATGCCCGCGCCGGCGCAGGTGCTCCACGACATACGGCTTCAACGGCAGGCCGGCGTGATCGTTGGATATCGCTATCCGCATGGTGGCTAGCCCTTCAGTCCGGTCGTGGCGATGCCCTCGACGAGCAGCTTCTGGAAGGCGATGAACACGCCCAGCACCGGCAGCAGCGACAGCACGGACATGGCGAACAGGGCGCCGAACGCCGAGCCCGATGTCGTGTCTATGAACGCCCGCAGAGCGAGCGGGACGGTGTACAGCCGTGTATCGGTGAGGTAGAGCAGCGGCGTGAAGAAGTCGTTCCAGGAATAGATGAAGGTGAAGATCGCGGTCGTGGCCAGCGCCGGCTTCGACAGCGGCAGGATGATCCGGGTGAAGATCCGGAAGTGGCCGCACCCGTCGACCTGTGCCGCCTCGTCGATGTCCCTGGGAATAGCGCGGAAGAACTGGACCAGCAGGAAGACGAAGAAGGCGTCGGTGGCCAGCAGCTTGGGCACGACGAAGGGGAGGTAGGTGTTGTTCCACTCCGCCGCCCGGAACAGCATGTACTGCGGGATGAGCAGCACGTGGTGGGGAAGCATCAGCGTCCCGAGCATCACCGCGAACCAGATTCGCTTGAACCGGAAGTCGATGCGGGCGAAGGCGTACGCGGTGATCGAACAGGCGAGGAGGTTGGCCGCCACGCACAGGACGGAAACGAGCAGCGAGTTGGCGATGAAGCGCCAGAACGGCACGCCGGACAGCCCCGCCAGTCCGGTGGCGTAGCCGCTGAGCGTGAACGCGTCACCGGGCCAGAGCCCGGGGTCGTTGATCCGGCTGTCCGCCCGGAACGAGGCTCCCAGCATCCAGGCGAGCGGGTAGAACATCGTGATGCCGAGCGCGATCAGCCCCAGGTGGGAGAGGAAGACCTTGGGCGGCGTGGTACCTCGAAGCGTGCTGGTACGGCGTCGGCTGCGGCCTGCGGCCCGGGTCGTCAGCACCGTCATGACTCCTCCCCGTAGAAGACGAGCCGGCGGCTCAGGCGGAACAGCGTCAGGGCGGCCAGGCCCACGACGACGAGCAGGATCCATCCGAGGGCGCAGGCGTAGCCCATGTCGAAGTCGACGAAGCCTCGCTGGTACAGGTAGAGCGTGTAGAAGAGCGTGGAGTCCGCGGGTCCACCGGTTCCGTTGCTGATGATGTAGGCGCTGTTGAAGGCCTGGAACGCGCCGACCATGTTCATCAGGACGTTGAACAGGATGACCGGACTCAGCATCGGAAGCGTGACCGACCGGAAGCGACGGACCGTGCCGGCGCCGTCGATCGTGGCCGCCTCGTAGAGTTCGGCGGGCACTTGCCGCAGCCCCGCCAGATAGATGATCATAGCGGCGCCGAATTGCCACACGTTGAGGACGACAAGCGTGTAGAGGGCGCTGTCGGGGGTGCCGATCCAGGACGTCGACGTCGAGACGCCCACCACCGAGAGGAGCCCATTGAGCAGTCCGTCACCGGCGAACACGAACCGCCACAGGATGGCGATCGCCACGGAGCCGCCGATGAGCGAGGGGATGTAGAAGACGGTCCGGTAGATCACCAGCCCGCGGAGACCGCGGTTGAGGATCGTCGCGAGTGCCAGCGCGGACACCTGCACCAGAGGCACGGAGACGACCAGATAGGTGACCGTGACGGCCAGCGAGGCGAAGAACCGGTCGTCGGTGGTGAACATCTGGACGTAGTTGTCCCAGCCGATCCACTCGGGCGAGCCGAGCAGCGAGTAGTCGGTGAACGAGAGGTACAGGGAGACCAGCATCGGTCCGCCGACGATGACGGCGAATCCGAGCAACCAGGGGGTCATGAACAGGTAGCCCGCGATGTTGTTGCGGCGTCCCGCCCGTCGGCGGGGTCGGTGGCCCGGCGTCGCCTGCCGGGTCACCGGGCGCGTGATGGCGTCAGTGACCATGTCCGATGTCCACTTCCCCGGTCACCGCAGCGCCTGGGCGGCCTTGTCGAAGAAGCCGTCGGTGGCCTCCTCCGGGGTCGCCTTGCCGAACGCCACCTGCTGGTACAGCCGGGTGAGCTCGGCGGTGAGGGTGCTCAGACCGTCCGGATAGGAGCTGGTCGCCAGGTCGCTACGGCCGGTCAGGTCGCGCAGGATGGCGACGTTCTGCTTGACCCCGCCGGGTGTCTGCCCGTCCGACAGCAACGCCTCCTGGTTGGCGGTGTTGGTCAGGATGCCGTTGTCCGACTGGAAGGCCAGCGCGGCCGCCTTGTCGTTTGCGAAGAAGTTGATGAAGGAGGCGGCGGTCGCCTTGTTGTCGCAGCTCTTGGGGATGGACAGGCCGTTGGACCCGAGGACGTTGGCGGACGGGACGGAACCGTCGACCGGGATCGACACCGCCTTGACCGACGTGCCCAGCCCGTTCGCGGCCAGAGCTTTCTCGGTGATGTACAGGTGCGGGATGTCCCGAGTGCCGGACACCGCGACGCCCTTGGCCAACGGGGTCTGTTCCAACGACAGCTGCTGGTCCGCGAGCATGCTCGGCGGCACGGTGGCGCCGGCCTTCTGCAGGTCCAGCCAGTAGTCGAACCAGTCGATCATCAGCTGCTTGTCGAAGCCGAGTGCGCCGTCGGCGAACATCTGCTGCCCGTGGCCGACGACCCAGGAGGTGAAGGAGAACATGTTGCCGGCCTCGATCTCCCCGGCGTACTTGCCCGGCGGCAGGCCCTGCTGCACCTGCTTGAGCCAGTCCGCGTAGGCGGCCCAGGTGAGGTCGTTCGTCGGCGCGGCGGCGCCGGACTTCTCGACCAGGTCGACGTTGTAGGCGACGAGGCGTACGAACGTACCCGTGGGGATCATGTACTGCTTGTCGTCGATGCGGCCGGCCTTCAGCACATCCTCCGGGATCTGCGACACGTCGATGGCCTTGCTCTCGATCAGGTCGTCCAGGGGAAGGAGCACGTTCTTCTCCGCGTACGGCGCGATGAAGGTGCTCTGAGTGCCGATGACACAGGGAAGTCCGCCGCCGGCGGCCCGGACGGTCATCCGCTCGATGTAGGCGTTGTAGTCGGCCACCTCGCCGGTCACCTTCACGCCCTGGTTCGCGGACTGGTATGCCGCGATGACCTTGTTGACCTTCTCCGCTCGTGCCGGGCTCCCCCAGTACGAGTACGTGATGTCCCCGCCGACCGTTCCCGTGCCGGACGAGTCCTGGCCGCTGCCGCCGCAGGCGGTCAGTCCGGCGACTGCGACCAATGCGATGAACGGTCTTGTCTTGGCGATACGTGTCCTGTTCATGTGAGTCTCCTGGTGGTGCCGGTTCGCAGCTCGGCGTGGATGGATGGTTCGGGTGCGCGGGTCCGGGGCTGGGCCCCGAGGGCCGTGACGGCGGCGGCCGCGGCGGCACAGGCCCGTCGCGCGGCGTCGGCCAGGGGGATACCCGAGGCCAGAACGGCGGCCAGGGTGCCGGCGAAGCTGTCCCCGGCGCCGGTGGAATCGATGACGACCGACGTCACGGGGGTCGCCTCGATCCGGGTGAGCCGGCCGTCGGCACGGCACACGGCTCCGTCGGCCCCCAGGGTGACGACGACGTCGACGCCGTACCGCTCGGACAGGCCGGTCGCGAGCTCCGGTCCTCCCCTCGCACTGCCTGGCGACAGCGCCTCGGCCTCACCCCGGTTGACGACGAGAACGGTCGTACGGGACACGACGTCGTCCGGGAGCGACACACTCGGTGACCAGTTCAGGATCGCTCGGGCACCCGCGGTGCGGGCCTGGTCGACCGCGGCCCGGACCGCCGCGAGCGGAATCTCACACTGCACCAGCACCACGTCGCCGGACCGCAGGTCGGTCAGCGAGTCCCGGACGAACGACGGCGAGAGCTCGGCGTTGGCGCCGGCCTCCACAACGATGCAGTTGTCTCCGCCACGGTCGACGATGACGACGGCGGTGCCGGAGGAGCCGGGGATCCGGTGCAGGCGGGTGGTGTCGACCGCGTGCGCCCGTAGTCTGCCCTCGAGACGGACGGCTCGCGTGTCCGTTCCCAGCGCGCCGACCAGCAGGGTGGGCACGCCGCAGCGCGCAGCGGCCACCGCCTGGTTGGCGCCCTTTCCGCCACTGGCCGTCGTCGATGCCGAGGCGAGGACCGTCTCCCCGCGGACGGGCAGCGCGTCGACCTTGAGCACGTGGTCCTCGTTGATGGAGCCGACCACGACGACCCTGGAATCAGCCGCCATGTCATCCCTCCTCGGTACGATCTACTCGTGTAGATTAAAAGGCACTCTACACGAGTAGACCGAGGAGTCAACAGGTGGGTCTCGGGTCAGCTCAGGTGGCGGCCACAGGACTGACGGAGGACCAGATGGAAGTCCGAGTTGTTCACTCGCTGCACGGCCGGCTTCGGGTCGAGCGACAGAGCGTCGAGCGCCTCGAGGGCGATCTCCCGTCGTGGAATCTCCAAGGTGGTGAGACTGGGGATGGCGAAGGCCGCCATGGACGTGCCCTCCCCGCTCACCACAGCCAGGCCGTCCGGTACCGGTACTCCGAGGTCCGCGGCGGCCCGGAGGAATCCGACCGCCTGGACGTCGGAGTCCACGTACACGCCGGTCGGGGGATCGGCGCGGCTGAGCAGTTGCCGGGCCGCCTCGTACCCTCCCGGCCGGCTGATGCCGGTCGCCAGCAGCAGATCATCGGGGACGTCGAGCCCCCGGCTCCGCAGCGCGGCGACCCATCCCTCGCGGCGACGCTTGTTCGCGACCAGCCCTGCCGGACCGCCGACGAAGCCGACCCGCCGGTGGCCGTGATCGAGGAGGTGGTGTGTCGCCGCCTGCGCACCCTTGACCGCAGCCGCGGGCCGGTCGATGACCACGACGGGGGTTCCGAGGCCGGCGAGCCAGTCGAAATCGCGCAGCGGGTCCACGCTCATGAGCACGATGCCGTCGACCCGGCGACCCGCCAGGAACTCGAGCTGCTTTCGTTCCGTGGTCGCGTCCCACTCGGTGGAGGCGACGATGAGCTGCTGTCCTCGATCGGCCGCCAGCTGGCTCAACACCTGCGTCATCTCGCCGAAGTGCGGCAGGCTGATGTCCGGCAGGACGACACCGACCGCATTGCTGCGACCGGTTCGGAGATGGCGCGCCACCGTGTCGGGCCGGTAACCCAGCTCCTCGATCGCCGCGAGGACACGCCGTCGGGTCTCCGCGGCGACGGGTCGAGGGCCGTTGTTGATGACGTAGGAGACGACCGCGACGGAGACACCCGCACGGCGTGCGACGTCGTCACGGGTGGTTGCCATGCGGGGAGCCTAGTACCGCCCCGCCCGGTCAGCTCGAGGGTGCACCCTCGTCGACACACATGATGTTGCCCTCACTGTCCTTGAACCAGGCAGCCTTTCCCATTCCCGGGATGTTGGCGACCTGGCCGTTCCATTCGACGCCGGGCATGTCGTCGTAGACCTCGAAGACCACACCCTTGGCGCGCAGATCCTGCACCTCTTGGTCGACGTCGTCGACGTGCCACTGGGCGATGGTGTGGCCGGCCTGCCCCGCGTACTGGGTCTTGTAGACGTTGAAGAAGGTTCCACCGGCGGTCTGGTACCGCAGAGCCTCCCCGCCGTACTCGGCGACGGGGGTCAGACCGAGCTTGTCGGAGTAGTACTGCCGGGCCCGGTCGAGGTCGGCGGCGGGAATGTTGGCTTCCACTGCGCTGTGGTTCAGCATTGTTCCTCCCGATGCAGGCGAAGCGCCTTGTGCGGCGCCGCCTCGCAGCATACGCCGATCAACCGCCGACATACGGGCTGACCTGCGGATTCATGCCCGGGTGACCGGTAAGTCACCGACTCGGGAAAGGTGGCTCGCGGCCTCCGGGGCCCGGCCGGCCGTCAACTTCTTCGCCTGCCCCTTCCGTGGGCCGTGTCCGAGCGGTCCTTGTGCTCCTTCGCCTTTGCCTGGCCCTTGCCGGATCCGGCGGAGCTGGCCCGACCCTGACGGCCGACGGCCGGCTTCGCGGCGACCGGAGGTGTACTGGGCTTCCCGCCCGCGGGCGCCGGCAGCACCGGTTCCGCCGTCGCCATCGACAGTGCGGGCCGGCACGTGACGCCGTTGAGCTCGAAGTTCGTCGGCACCGCTGTGCTGTCGCGGTACACGGCGTCGAATCCGGTCTCCACGCTCCCGCCGGCCGATAGAGCGCCGCCGGCCGCGCGGACTTCACCGCCGGTCTGCCACCAGTCTCCGCTCCAGCCGCGGACCACCTCCTGCCCGGGCAACGTGAAGCGGAGCTGCCAGGCGTCCACGGGTGCCTCGCCGGTGTTGCGAATGGTGACCGCCGCCTTCAAGCGGCCGCCCGCGGCGCTCCGGAGCGCATAGTCCACCGCGCAGGCCTGTCGCATCGGGGCCGCGACCGCCTGTCGGCCGCCGGTGGACCCGCTCGACAGCCAGACCGTGAACCCGGCCGTCCCGAGGACCGCGGCGATACTCCCGGCCAGCACGACAGTCCGTCCAGAACGCGCGTACCGAAGTGCGGTCGAGACCGGCGCCGCGACCACCGTCGTGCCGGCGCCGGTCGACGTCGTGTCGGCGCCCGCAGAGGTGGCTTGGCCGCCGAGCAGCAGGGCCGTCTCGGGCAGGCCCACCACCAGGGCGAGGGCATGGGCCGCCTCCGCCGCGGTGGGCCGGTCTTCCGGGTGCTTGGCCAGACAGGCATGGCACAACTCGGCCACCTCGAGCGGCAGGCCCGGAACCGGCGGTAGAGCGGCGGGTTCCCGGTACCGGTGCGCCCTGATCATCTGCGTGGTCGTAGCAGCCCGCCACGGCAGGCGCCCCACCAGCGCGAAGTAGAGCAGCAGGCCGAGGGCGTACACGTCGGTGGCGGGCCGGACGTCGCCCCCGTCGAGCCGCTCGGGCGCCAGGTAGGCAGGCGTACCGAGCAACTGGTCCTCCGCCATGTCGGCCTCGCCGATCGACGCCGATATACCGAAATCGACCAGCTTCACGCCGGCCGCGGTCACCATGACATTGCCCGGCTTGACATCGCGGTGCACGATTCCGCGCGCGTGAGCTGCGGCCAGCGCGGCCGCCACCTGCGCGCCGATGAGCACCGCCGAACGCCACGGCAACGCGCCACCACTGAGCACATCGGCCAGCGACCGGCCGGCGATCAACTCCATCACCACGTACGGCACGACGCGATCGCCGTCCGGGGTCTCGCCGTAGTCGTACACCTCCACCACATGGGGATGGCGCAGGCCGGCAGCCGCCCGCGCCTCGGAGTAGATTCGGCGCAGCACGTCCGGGCTTTCGGCGACCGCGGGCGACAGAACCTTGACGGCCACGTCACGATCGAGAATCTCGTCCCGAGCCCGCCACACCACCGACATCCCGCCGGCGCCCACCCGATCTTGCACGCGATAGCGCCCGCCTACCAGCCGATCGTGGCTCACGACACCACGGGTGCCCGTGCACCGCTTGTTCGAAACAGGCGGCGAATCGCGGCCGCCTTGGCTTCTCCCGGTGACGGCGTACGCTGGGCAGCAGTCGGAACGACATCATGAATCGATGAAACCTGCGCTCGTCGACGTGTTGCCGAGATCGATCGCGACCGGGCGGCGGTGGAAGGCGTACCCGTGGTGACAGGGTCGTTTGGTGCGGACCGCGCCGAGCTGTGCTCGGTACGACGGGACGGCGACGTCCTTCGCCTCATCGGCGACATCGACAACGACAACGCGACGCAGATTGCCGACCGCGTCATCGCCGAGATCCATGCCGGTGTGGTGAGTCTGGACCTGACCCGGGTCTACTTCTGCGGCGCTGCGGGCGTGCGGGCTCTGCTGCGGGGCCGGGACGCGCTGCCGCCCGGTGTCGCGCTGCACGTCACCTGCTCCCCCCTCGTGTACCACGTGCTGCAGATCTGCGGGCTGGTCGACGCGGACCGTCTGATCGTCGCCCGGGACCGCGCCGACCGGCGCGCGCTGCCGAGGACGGGCGCATGAGCGGGCGGCACACCGCGGACTACCCGGCCGGCCGCACCGACCTGCCGCTCACGCCGTCACCACCGGCGACCGACCTCGACCTCACCCTGACCGACCTCAGCGAGCTCGGACCGCTGCGCGCCGCGGTACGGTCCTGGTTACACCAGCAGGCTGTCGCGACTGCGGCGATCGACGACGTCGTTGTCGCCGTCACCGAGGTCGCCGCCAACGGTCTGGTCCACGGCGCCGCGCCCGTCCGGGTGTACGCCTGGCGGCACGTGCGGACCCTCGTCGTCCAGGTCGATGACGCGGGCGGGCGGCCGCTGCCGGCCGCCGCGGGCCACCTGCCGCCCGACCCGGGTGAGGCGAGCGGACGTGGCCTCTGGCTCGCCCGGCAGCTCGCCGATGTCGTCACGACGCACACCGGCGGCGGCACCACCTCCGTCCGGCTGCAGTTCCCGCACGACGTCACCCACCGCGGTCCCGCGCAGTGACGTCGTCCGCACGCGCCGACGACCGCGCGAGCTGTCTTCACCCGGCCACAACCGCGGTTACCGGCGGACCGGCTCGGGTAAGCCGGGAGCCGGCGAAAGGAAGGCGACATGGCATCCGAGAACGTGAACACCGAAGCCGCCGAAGGCCGGCGTGACCGGCGGTTCCACGGCGGTGCACCGGACCGGCTGGACGACGAGGAGCTGGCCCGCCGGACCGAGTCGGAGCGGGCCGAGGCGGGGGTCAGCGACTACGACCCCGGCGACGTACCGCCGGCGACAGACGACCCGGTGCCGTTCGACTCCGCCGCCGACACCGACGAACAGGACATCGAGAGTGTCACGGCCCGTCAGGAGGCCGAGGGCGAGAACGCGCCGCTGAGCCCCGAGAATCCGTTCCCGCCCACGCGGTACGCCGGGCAGTGACCGGTGCGCGGCCGGGCGGTCGCCCGCGCCGC
>Ga0081539_10002138_pt1 | contig 29182 bp, 26 predicted proteins | sample TabmetS4T2R2_FD_71023 | JGI IMG/M metagenome (GOLD analysis project Ga0081539, IMG submission 71023) | Tabebuia heterophylla rhizosphere microbial communities from the University of Puerto Rico - S4T2R2 | ecosystem: Host-associated > Plants > Roots > Rhizosphere ... | reverse complement strand
TCGAGCAACACAATGCCCATCCGGCGCCCTTCAGATGGACCAAATCCGCTGACGACATCATCGCGTCGATTGAGCGCTTCTGCCTCAGAAACACGCCGACGAACTTATGACCCAGCACACTAGAGACCATTTTGGAGCCCATCGCTGCGTTGGACATGACAGCAGATGTCATGGCATCCGCAATTGAAGTTGCGTGCCTTCAAGAGCCGTGTCCCATCCAAATTGCTGCCGTTCTTTTGCGTCACTACTCCGGACTGCAGAACATTCCACCTGAGAGGCGTGATCTACTAAACCCATTGGTCAAGAAGGCACCCGATGCCTTCCTGGAGGCGGCCAAGGAAATAGCCCTGGCTGGAGGTCACACCGCTCATTCGAGTTGGCTTGCGTCGGTAATTACCACCAATCGGGGCGACCCCGCCGTGCAAGAAGCTCTTTTTAGTCATTTGCCTCAATGGCTCGCGCGCCACTCGCTGTCACTGGATCCGCAAATGATGATTGGGCCAGGTGACTCAGCAGACAAGGTAGCCGCCGAGCGCGCGCGCGTTACCGAAAGGCTTGAAAAAAAATTCTGAACCTGACTGATGCTGAGCGCGAGTACCGAGAACACAATCTATCACTGGATGAACGTGGGGACCTCGACCAACTTCACCGTCTAGCTTTCCGACTACTTGCAGGAGTGCCTCTGGCGCCATTTGGTCATTCTTTGTTTGCTTGGGCATTTGGAACCGCTCTCAACTCCTCCCTCCAGGCCCCGTTTCGTGAATTCGAATACCTCATCCGCTTCAATCGCCTGGACTGGACCGCAACACGTGTTCGGTTGCTTCAAATAGTCGATGCACTTCCCCCAGTGCGTTCACCAGTAGGTGAATGGAGCATCATAAGGATACTGCGTGCAACTGGCAGTAGTGACGATGCAATCCTTGCCGAGAGGAAATCTGAGTCTCTCGTGACTAAACCTGCAGGGCTCAAGGGTTGGCGGCTAGTAGAAACCTATTGCGAAACCGATCCGCTAGATCCCCTCGCTATTCACCCTGCTAACATTAAGGGTACTGCAGAACGTTATGCCGGATTAGCGGTCGACACCCTCGGTACAAGGCGAGGCATGTCGAGTGACGATCACTTCTTTGAAATGGCATTGCCTGGTATCGCCCGTTTTGAACCCGAAGTCGGTGCACTCGTGCTGCGTCAGCTCGCCACTCAAATGCTGACCCGGGAAGGCATACCACGCTGGCTAGCAATATTGAGGATACTGCCCTCTAGCGCGCTCTTAGACCAAGCAACCGCCCGTGAGCTAGTTTCGGCTGCACAACGATCAGATCCGGCGGAATCTGAGGTTGGTCATGACGCCAAGGACGAATGGGCTACGAGCTATCACTTGTTATTCGCCGCGGCGCCGCACCTAAGTGGCAACGATCAGCTGGTGGCGATCGCCGGGATGAATTCAGAGAATGTCCTTCTCAATTTCTTAAGGACAATGCGGCCAGCAGACGAAGCACTGGTTGAGTCATTGATTGAAGCAGCCGCAAGCGAGGACGACAAACGCAAACTAGTTCGAGTGTTTTCCGCCATAATGTATTCGGGGTCCCATCTGAGTGACGCCGCGAAAGGACATGTCAAGAAATGCCTGTTGGCACAGAATAGGCTACTCCGAACCACTGCCCTCGGCATCGCAGCTACTACCAAAGATCCTATGCTTTTGCAGGCCGTCGCGGAAAGCGGTTGGGACGCGAATGTGCGCTCGCCCGATAGTAACAGCGTTGAGGCTTGGTATGGTTCTTCATCAATATTGGAGGCTGCCAGGCACGGACTAATTGATTTGACTGAAGCGCTGGACCGCATGGCAGTGACGCACTACGGCTTCGCAGGTGCTCACCTCGGGATCGCAGGCGCAAGCGCAGTCGCAGACAGAATCGATGCGGCTCTCAGCAAAGCCCTCAATTTGCAGGAAATTTCGGAGCTCCCCGACATGGAGCGCAACGCTTTAGAGCAAGATTTCTTCGAGCCTCCATTTGTCGATCTCAGCACAGAGACCCCATCGGGTAATCCAGATCAAGTCTTCAGCCTATCAACGGAGACTGACGATAAGTTTCGAGAGCGGCAGCAACGAGTTCGGCAGGCCTATCAACGATTCACTAAGAATTTGTCGAATGCTGACGCAGAGCTCGTTCTGGCCGACCTGACTTTCGAAGGCATGGAAGCAATTGTCTCAGCTAAGCCAGAAATCATCGAACGATGGTACACAGCGCTCATTGGGGCAAACGTTCAAAAGAAGCGGAGCCTCCATTTGTTTGCAATTCACCTCGCGAGTGCAATTGCCAAAGACAACGGAAACAAAGCAGCTGATCTATTTCGGGATTTTGCCAACGTTCGTCCGCTGGTCCGTCATGTCACTGGATACTCTAAGACGCCTGTTGAGGTCGAAGCGACTTGGTCCCACGCGAGCAATCCGGACATTGCTTCAATCTGTCTACATCGCTTGGAACGCGCGGATTCCGACTCAATACTTGCTACTGAAGTGCTTGCGGCATTTCGAGCTGGCCATGAGGATAGCATAGCGAATTACATACAAAGGCTCATTGATACTGGAGAGCCAACGAAAATCTCGCGAGCTATCACTATAGCGGGGTTCAGTGACGAGTGTGATTTCGCGACACGCATCCTATCGCAATATAATCAAGCGAGAGGACTGATTGGGGAAAGCTGGGAGGCGGCTACGTTCGCCTACAATCGCAATGTATGGGCGCGTCATTGGTACTTCGAGATGGCAAAAGCGAAAAGCCCAATCGATTTCTGGCGTTACTCCATCCTTCTGACAAAAGTCGTGGATGGCAGACTTGATTTGTGGATCAATGAATCCGCACACGACACTATTGCTCAAGCGTTCTTTCCGACCATACGGGGTGAGATCGAGCAGCGCATCAAGAGGTGGAAGGATAAGCGGCAGGGCATGCTCTTTGGTGGCAAGACCCCGCCAGCAGTATTTCTTTCTCCGTAGGCTTGGCCTGTTTCGGCAGACGCCGAACTAAACTGATCAACCACACTGCACGCCTTGACCAACCACGCAGCATTGTTCCAGCCGATACAGCTGTGCAGCACCGGCTGACCTTCGGTCTCCTCGACACTGTCACGGGTAGCGGGAAACTGGCGGCCATGGCGGCGGCTTTTGATGTCGCTTGCATTTCCTCACCTTGGTAGGGTCGAGGCGCCGACATAGCGCACACGAGGTCCCGCATGAGTACGACGACGCTTGCCGCCCGACGCGACCGGGCACTGGGAGCCGGAGCGCCGCTTTTTTACGACAAGCCTCTGCACATCGTCCGCGGCGAGGGCACGTACCTGTTCGACGAGACCGGGCGCCGCTACGTCGACATGTACAACAACGTGCCGTGCGTCGGGCATGCCAACCCGCACGTCGTCGAGGCGATGGCGCGCCAGCAGGCGACGCTCAACGTGCACAGCCGCTACCTGCACGAAGGCATCGTCGCCCTGGCCGAACGCATCGCGGCGCTCCATGGTCCAGCGAAGGGGGGCCCGGCGATCGAGAGCGTCGTGTTCAGCTGCTCGGGCACCGAGGCCAACGAGGTGGCGCTGCGCATCGCGCGTGGGCAGAGCGGCAAGCAGGGCATCGTCTGCACCAACGCCACCTATCACGGCAACAGCGAGGCGGTCGGCAAGATGACGCGCATCGGCGCCGATCAGCCTAGAAGTGGGCAGAACACCGGCGGCGACGTGCGCGCCATCCCCTTCCCCGAGATGTTCCGGCCGATCGTGCCGGGCGCCAGCGAATCGGACCTGCTGGAGGCCTATCTCGAGCGCCTGCGCGGCGCGATCCGCAGCTTCGAGGACGACGGCACGGGCTTCGCCGGCCTGATCGTCTGCCCGATCTTCGCCAACGAGGGCCTGCCCGACGTGCCGCGCGGCTTCATGGCGCGCGCGGCGGAGATGGTGCGCGCGGCCGGCGGCTACCTGATCGCCGACGAGGTCCAGGCGGGCTACTGCCGCACCGGGCGCTGGTGGGGCTACGAAGACGCGGGCTTCACGCCCGACATCGTCGTGACCGGCAAGCCGATGGGCAACGGCCTGCCGCTCGCCGCCACCGCCGCCAGCAAGGCGCTGGTCGACGGCTTCCGCGCGCGCACCCGCTATTTCAATACCTTCGCGTCGAGCCCCCTGCAGGCGGCGGTCGGCATGGCCGTGATCGACGTCATCGAGCGCGACAAGCTCGCGGAGAACGTCGCGCGCGTCGGCGCCAGCCTCAAGGCGGCGCTCGGCAAGCGCAAGAAGACCTGCGCCGCCATCGGCGACGTGCGCGGGCACGGCCTGTTCATCGGCGTCGAGATGGTGAAGGCCGGCGCGGCGCGCGAGCCGGATTCGGAGCGGGCGATCGAGGTCGTGAACAAGCTGAAGGACCGCGGGTTCCTCACCAGCAATGCCGGCGCCTTCCGCAACGTCGTCAAGATCAGGCCGCCGCTGGTGTTCGGCCAGCCCGATGCCGACGAGTTTCTGACCGCCTTCGATGCGACGATCGCCGAGCTCAATGGCTGAAGACATATTTACGCCGGCGGCGCGCGAGGCGCTGACGGCGTTTCCCATCGAGCCGGACGCGCTCGAGCTGGTGTCGTTGGCGGAGAACGTCACCTATCGCGTGGTCGACCGCTGCGATGGCGTGGCCTACGCCTTGCGACTGCATCGGCCCTGGTATCACACACTCGACGAGCTGATCTCGGAGCGCGCCTGGATCCGCGCGCTGGCCGACGCCGGCATCGCCGTGCAGATGCCGATGCGCACCCGCGACGGCCAGGAGTACGCATCCGTGACGATTCCCGGCACCGGCGCGACGCGCTTCGCGGGCCTGGCGCGCTGGACGACGGGACGCGTGCTCGCGGGCGTGCTGCGCGAGACGACCGACGCCATGGTCGCCGAGCGGCATTTCGCCAGACTCGGCGCCGTCACCGCGACGCTGCATGAGCAGGCCGCGGCGTGGCGGCCGCCGGCAGGCTTCACACGCAATCAGCTGGATGCGGACGGCTTCATGGGCGCCGCGCCGCACTGGGGACCGTTCTGGGATCACAAGGGGCTGACCGACGCCGAGCGCCGGTTGATGCTCGACGTGCGCGCGCGCCTGCATGCGGCGCTCGCCCGGCTGGAGCGGCAGCCGGCGGTCTACAGCATGATCCACGCCGACATGCATCCCGGCAACGTGCTGATCGATGGCGGCGGGCTCACCATCATCGACTTCGACGACGCGGCGTGGGGCTGGCATGCCTATGACATTGCGGTGGCCCTGGTGCATCAGCACGGCGCAGCGCTGGAGGCGTTCCAGCGCGCCTACATCGCGGGCTACCGCTCGGTGCGGCCGATTTCGGATCAGGTGCTGGCGTTGCTGCCGATGTTCCGCCTGGTCCGCGGGCTGGCGCAGATCGGCTGGTACCATCAGCGCCCCGAACTCGACCGGCTGGCGAAGTTCGAGGAGACCAAGGCGGTAGTGCTCGACCAGTGCCTCATGTTCCTCTCCCCCGCTAGGGGGAGAGGAGCATGAGTATGAGGCGCCACGGAGTGGCGCGCGCCCAGCGCTACTCCGCCGCCTGCGGCACCCTCTTGCCGCGCATCGCGGCGTACTTGGCGTAGGCGCGCGAGCGGCGTTCGTCGAACTTGGCGAGCCGGCGCTGCGGGTTGGCGTGCGCCACGTTGTCGGCCGATCCCGGCTCCTTCTGCGAGCCGGCCCAGCCGTGCGCGGCGATGTCGAAGATGATGCCGTTCAAGTCGGTGTGCTTCACCTCGTAGCCGTCGGGATTGTTCGGATCGCCCATGATCCAGGTCGCGCCGACATTGCGCGCGATCTTGCCCTGCTCGACCACATCGTCGACCCAGAAGCCGATATGGTGGATGCCGACCCAGTCCACGCCGGTGCCCTGCGAGGCCTCGTCGCTCTTGAAGTGGAGGATGGCGAGGTTGACCACGCCGTCGGTCAGGAACACGCCCTCGGCCAGCGGGCCGTCGAGTTCCATGACTTCCTGCAGGCCGACCGCCTGCTTGTAGAACTCGGCGGTCTCCCACGGATCCTTTACGCTGAGGGCGACGTGACGGATGCGACCTCTGGTCTGCGCAGTCATCGGCTGGCTCCTTCCATCAGCTGGCGGCCTGCTAGTGTAGCGGGAATCGAGCAGACGACATAGACCGCTCCTTTCGGGAGGGACCGATGCCGACAAGAACCGGCGGCTGCCTGTGCAAGACGGTGCGCTACGAATGCACCGGTGAGCCTCAGTTCGCGCTGCAGTGTCACTGTCGCGACTGCCAGCTGCAGAGCGGCGCGCCGCACGTCGCGGCGGTGCGCATGCCGTCGGCCGGGTTCCGCATCACCCACGGCTCACCGAAGCGCTATGTCGCCAAGGCCGATTCGGGCAACGACATCACCCGCGTCTTCTGCGGCGACTGCGGCACGCCGCTCTACGTCCAGGTCTCGACGCGGCCCGACATCGTCGGCGTGCGGGTCTGCACGTTCGACGATGCCAGCTGGTTTCGGCTGGAAGCCAACATCTTCACCAGGAGCGCCCAACCCTGGGACCGCCTGGACCCGGCCGTGCCGGCCTTCGCGACTTACCCCACCGGCAAGGCCTACTAGGCGCCGGAAGGCACGGATCCCGAACAACACAGACGACACAAATCGCCCGTCCGGCAACACGGGGACGATATGGGCCGTCGCTAGGGTCGTGAGGCCAGGCGGGGACAATCCAGTGCCCGGATCGCCGGCTGCTTAGTGCGAGTTGCGTAGCGTTGACGCGCAAGGAGCATAGCAACCCATGGAGAACAGAATGCTCAAGAGCTTCTCAGCCCTGTTCGGACTCGCTCTTCTCGTGACGGCGTGCGGTGAGTCGACACAGAACATGTCCTTGCAGCCGCCGCCCCCGGCGCCGCCGCCGCCGTCGAAGGCCTGGATGGTCTTCTTCGACACCAACAGCACGACCCTGTCCCAGCAGGGTTCGATGACGATCACCGAGGCGGCCAATGTCGCCAAGTCCACGCCGAACGCGCGCGTGGCCGTCACCGGCTACACCGACACCGACGGCAATCCCGCCTACAATCAGCAACTGTCGGTGCGGCGCGCCGATGCGGTGAAGAACGCCTTGATGCGCAACGGCGTTGCGCCCCAGGCCATCACCGTCAACGGCGCCGGCGAAGGCGGCCTGCTGATCGAAACGCCCGACCAGACGAAGAACGAGAAGAACCGCCGGGTTCAGATCGTCGTCCAGTAGTCGCAGTATCCTCCCTCCCAGCGAAGCTGGGGAGGTGTCCGCGGAGCGGACGGAGGGGTCGTGGTCCCTACACGGTGGCCTATGACCCCTCCGGCCCTTCGGGCCACCTCCCCATCGTGAAAACGATGGGGAGGAAGTTAGGAAGACAACAGCCTGGCGAAATGGGCCAGCGTCCGCGCCCGCGCCTCGGCCGCCGCCTTCTCGTTGTAGGGCGGATATCCCTTCCGATTGAAACCGTGCTCGGTGCCCGGATAGACGTGGATGTCGACGTCCGTGGCTCCGGCCATGCGCTTCTGGATCGCCGCCACCGTCTCGGGCGGGACGTGCGGATCGTCGCTGGCGAAATGCATCAGCAGCGGGCACACACGGCGGCTTGCCTCGTCGAGATGCTGGTCGATCTGCACGCCGTAGTAGCTCGCGGCCGCGTCGACAGCCAGGCGCGTGCTCGCAAGATAGGCGAACTTGCCGCCCAGACAGAAGCCCATCACGCCGATCTTGCCGGTGCAGTCCGCACGCGCCCGCAGGGCGGCGACCATGTCGCCGAGGTCGCGCGCGAACTGGTCGGTGTCGAGCCGTGCCCATAGCGCGCGCGCCTTGGCGCGGCCTTCGTCGGTGTAGGGCAGGTAGTTCGCGGCCTCCTGCCGCCAGAAGACGTCGGGCGAGAGCGCGATGAAGCCGTCCGCGGCGTAGCCGTCGGCAACCGACCGGATGTGCGGGTTGCTGTTGAACACCTCGGGCAGCACGACCAGGCCGGGCGCGGGCAGCTTCGCCGGCAGCGCGAGATACGCCGCGAAGCGCCCGCCGTCCGATGCCGTCAGCGTGATTTCCCGGCCCATCGCCCTCTCCTCTTCAGTCATTGGCAATCGTAACGCGGTCGACGAAGAACGGACAATCGAACGGCCCGTGCTAGGCTCCGCCAGTCAGAATGGGAGGAGCATCATGCCCATCGAGCGCTTCATGGTTCCCGGCGAACTGGAACCCGTCAGCCACTACTGTCATGTCGTCCGCGCCGGCGACTTCATCTATCTCTCGGGCATGGTCGGCATGAAAGCGGATGGAACCATACCGGCTGACACCGTCAGCCAGTTCGAGATCGCGCTGAAATCCATCGACACCTGCCTGCGCCATGCTAGCGGACGGCCCGACCAGGTGATCAAGGTGCTGGTCTTCATGACCGACATCGCCGAACGGGCGAGCATCAACCCGATCCGGCAGCGCTACTTCGGGCAACACCGGCCGGCATCGACCCTGGTCGAGGTGAAGGCGCTGGTCGATCCGCGCATGAAGGTCGAGATCGAGGCGGTGGCCTACGTCGGCGCCTGAGGGTTCCCGCAACCGCGCGAGCGGCGGACCGTTGAAGCGCGATAGGCCCAAGCCCAATCGAGCGGGAGGCACCGATGGACGAAGTACCTGCGGCTCAGGCCCTTGCCGGCCTAGCGGTGTCCGCAGCGCTGATGGAAGCGCTGCTGAAGCGTGGCCTGATCGATCAGGCCGACGTCGAGCCGATCATGCGCGACGCCGGCAGCTACCTTGCCGCCTTCTGCACCGGCAGCGGCGCCGAGGTCGAACGCGAAGCCCAGCGCCTGCTGACCCTGATCGCCAAGGCCGAACGCGAGGTCAGGGGGCCGGAACCCGAAGCCGTTCCCGTTGCCGACCCGGCCAGTTCCTGACCTCGAGACGGAGCAAAACTCCCTCGTAAGTGGCGCGTCTCTTGGCGATCACACATCCCATGAGCGGCACTAGCGCGTGATGATGTCATGCCGGGAGCGCGCCACTAGAGACGGAGTAAACTCCGTCGTAAGTGGCGCTCTTCCTTGTCGCTGAAACGCCCCATGAGCGGCACTGGAGTGCCGCGCTCCCGGCAAAGACGGTCGACCTAAAGTCATCGCGCTCTTCCATCCGGCGAGGCCGCAGGTAAGGTGGAGACGACCTGGGCATTTCCGGCTGCAGCCGCGCCCTTATTGCGGCTTGTGCTGGGCCCGGTGTCGGTAGACGAGATCGCCTGGATCCTGTTTCGGCGCACCTGGGTCGAGCCTCGCACCCAAGCGTTCTGCAACGGCGATCGAACGGCGGTTCTCTGGGTCCACGTAGCTCACGAGGCCAAAGAGGCCGAGCTCGCACGCAGCCCAGTCCCGTAACGCCTCTGCGGCCTCCGTCGCGTATCCCTGACCCTCATGCCCCTCATAGACAAGCCACCCAAGTTCTTTTTCCGGAAACAGCGGGCCGTGGCTGATGTCGACGAGGCCCACACACTCACTGGTGGCAAGGAGGTCCATCATCAGCGCCCCGTGCCCGAACAGGTCCCAGCACGCGACTCCATGGCAGAACTTCCCCCACGCCGCCTGTTGAGCGTAGGGGCCGCCAATGCCCTTTGCCCGCGGGGAGGCAAGAAGCCGTGCATAGGCCGGGAAATCCCCGGCGACAGGTGCGCGGAGGGTCAAGCGCTCCGTGATGAGCGTTGGAATGGCTTGCGAGGGCATATGGCGGCACTCTTGGACACGGCGGTTAGAGACGCGCGTTTATACCTCTGGTTGGTCCGGCACCGCGATCAGCGGAGTTCAGGCCGCCGCAGAGAGCCCGCTCGAGCGAGACCAGATTCCGAAAGGCGAGATCGGCTGTAAGGTATGATGGGCCCATGATGCCTGAAAGCGTGACAAGGACGGTGGCAGCCCGCGACGGCCGCACGCTCGCCTATGTCGAAGTGGGAGATCCGAAGGGACCGCTCGTCATCCACAATCATGGCGGCCCGAGCAGCCGGCTCGAGGCACGCCTCTTTGCGAGCTCGGCAGCGAAGAACGGGCTGCGCCTCATCTGCGTGGACCGACCCGGCATCGGGCAATCCAGCCGCCAGAAGAACCGCACCTATGCCGGCTGGGCCGACGACCTTTTGGCGATCGCCGACGCATTGGGAGCGCACGAATTCGGCGTGACAGGCTGGTCGGAAGGCGGTCCCTGGGCGCTTGCGGCCGCCGCCTACATCGATTCCCGTCGATTGCGCCACGTCAGCAGCATCGCGGGTGGAAGCTACGGGGCGTTCGGCGACAACTGGGCGGCGGACCAGCTTTCCAAGGCCGACGCGATGGGCGGGTATCTCGCGCTGCGCTTCCGACCCGGCTTTCGCCTCATGTACGCCGCCCTGGGGCTGACCGCCAAGCGCTTCCGCCGGTCCTATGCCGACCAGTTGCGCAAGATCCTCAACGACTACGATCGACAGATCCTGCTTCAACCCGGTTTCGAGGCCGCGTTCTGCGATGCCTCCGCCGAATGCTTTGCCCAGGGCAGCAACGGGCTGGTCCGCGACAGCGAGCTTCTCTATCGGCGTTGGGCTTTTGATGTCGCGACCATCGAACGGCCGGTCCACATGTGGCAAGGCACAGGCGATCGACTTGTTGCGGCGTCCATCAACAGGACGGTGACCGACCGGATGCCCGGAGCGGTGTGGCATCAAGTCGAGGGAGCCGGACATTTCGTTGCCGTCGGCTCAGCCGATGAAGTGTTCGCCATCACGGCCGCGGAGCTGGGTGCCTGAACAACCCTAGACCATCGAACTCGGCCGATAGAACGGCTGGTGCTTCGACGTATCGATGTAGTTCTCATAGAACTTCCGGGCATGCGGCAGCAGCGCCACCGAGAGCTTGCGCCGCTCGACCTCGTCGTCGGCCAGGGCCTTGCTGAGATCGTCGTGCAGCGCCTTCAGCGCCGCGGTCTTGTCGACCTTGGTGAACTTGCCGTCCTGGTAGATCACCTCGCCGTCGCACATGGTCATGGTGACGGCCTGGTTCTTGGCGCGCTGGACCACGGCATCGAGCGTCGGCGTCAGCTCGTCGAGGTACGGATAAGCGACCTGGCCCCAGTCGATCAGCACCATGTCGGCGCCCTTGCCCGGTTCCAGCGACCCGATGGTCTCGCCGTAAGGCGTCGTCTTCGCGCCGCCGACGGTCGCCATCCTAAGCACCTGTGACATCGTCGGCACGTCGGCCTCGACCATGCCGGGCACGCGGTGGGCGCGCAGGACCAGCTTCAGCTCCTGCAGCATGTCGCGGTCGTCGTTGATGCCGGCCTCGTCGAGACCGATCGCGGTGTTGATGCCCTTCTTCTCGAAATGGTTCAGCGCAGCCACGCCGGAGCGCAGGCGGAAATTTGACGAGCAGTTGTGGCAGACGCAGCCGCCGGCGGCGGCCAGGCGGTCGATGTCCTTCTCGTTCAGCCATACGCCGTGGCCCAAGGTCAGGCGGTTGGTCACCATGCCAAAGCGGTCGATGTATTCCAGTGCCGTGCACTCTCCGCGCCGCCAGGCGTATTCCTTCTGGTAAGCGGTCTCGACCAGGTGCATGTGCATGGGCGCGTCGTACTTCGCCGAGGCGTCCGACAGGAGCGTCAGCGCCTTGTCGGAGCACCAGTGCAGGTTGGCGGGGGCAAGCTGGATTTTCACCCGGCGCTTGTTGTGATGCTGCGCATGGAAGCTCTTGAACATGTCCATCGCGTCGTCGAGGCTCATTTTGAAGCGGTCGAACCAGCGCTGCATGGGCCCCTGCAGCTCCTTCGGCAGGCTTCTGACGAACTCCTCATCCGCCTGGTAGACGAGCCGGTTCTGGTCGCGCACGGCGTAGCAGTAGCTGACCCGCATGCCGACATCCTCGTAGGCGCGGATGGTCTCGCTGGCGCGCTTCTCGACGTCGCTGAGCACGCCCGGCATCCAGCCCTGGATGTGCTGCACTGTCGTGATGCCCGAGCCGATCATCTCGAAGGCCGAGTAGAGCGTGTCGAGGTAGAGGTCGAGGTTTCTGATCACCATGCGGGTGATGAACCAGAGCTCGAGCGGCATGTCGGGCGAGCCGAGCTGGACCGGCGTCAGGCCAACATGGTGATGGCCGTTGACGAAGCCCGGCAGCAGGATCTCCTTGCCGCTGCCGATGACGGGGACGGTCGGGTGCTTGCGATGCAGGTCGTCGTAGGTGCCGACGGCGACGATGACGCCGTCCTCCTGCAGCACGGCGCCGTCCCTGATCTCGTTCCAGGCGAAGCGGTCCTTAACGCCGGTGATGGCGGCGCGGCTGCGGATGAGAGATGCGGGCATGGACGTCTCCGTTTTTCTTCTCCTCCCCGTCATACGGGGGAGGCCGGGAGGGGGAAGGCCGCACGGGCGATCCCGGATGGTTGAAGATCATGACTCATGATCTGGAATTGGCGGAACCTCGACTGGGGCTCTGCCCCTCCCTGCCCTCCCCCGTATGACGGGGAGGAAATGAGATGAGGAGGGTCAGGCGGCGGACAGGGCCTCCTGCTCGGCGAAGGCGCGGTCGACCTCGTCGCGCAGCAGGTTTGTGAGCTTGATGCGCAACGCCTCGGCCTCGCGTGAGAAGAGGTTGCGGGGCCGGGCCAAGTCGATCGGCACGATGGTCTTGATGCGGCCGGGGCGGGCGGTGAAGACGACGACGCGGTCGGCGAGCGCCACAGCCTCGTCGATGTGATGGGTCACGAACAGGACCGAGGCGCCGGAATCGCGCCAGACGTCGAGCAGAAAATCCTGCATGCGGGCGCGGGTCTGCACGTCGAGGGCGGCGAAGGGCTCGTCCATCAGCAGGACTCTCGGGCGCATGGCGAGCGCGCGAGCCACGGCAACGCGCTGGCGCATGCCGCCCGACAGCTCGTCGGGGCGCTTGTCCATCGCGGCCTTCAGGCCGACCCGCTGCAGCGCCTCGGCCGCGACCCTGCGGCGCTCGGCCTGCGAGGCGCCGCGGATGGCGAGCCCGAAGCTCACGTTCTGCCACACCGTCAGCCAGGGGAAGAGCGAGGTCTCCTGGAAGATCAGGCTGCGCTGGGGTGACGGTGTCTCGACAGGGTCGCCGAACGACCAGGTGAGGCCCTCGGTCGCCTCCTCCAGCCCCGCGATCAGGTAGAGCAAGGTGCTCTTGCCGCAGCCCGACGGGCCCAGGAACACTACGAACTCGCCCGGCGCAATGTCGAGGTCTACGTCACGCAGGGCTTCGTGCGCCCGCCTGGTGCCGGCGGCCCAGGTCTTGCCGACGCCGCGGCAGACCACGGCGTCCTTGCTCGAGAACTGGGGTGCGCGATCAAAGGCCACGCAGCTTCTCCTGGGTGTCGGGGAGCCAGTAGAGGATGCGGCGCTGGGCCTGCCGCAGCAGCCAGTCGAAGCCGAAGCCCAGCACGCCGACCACGGCGATGGTGAAGAACACCAGCGAGGGGTTGAAGGTGTTGCGCGCCAGCATGATCACCTGGCCCATGCCGTAGCCGACGCCGGTCGATTCGGCGACCAGCACCACCATCCAGGCGCCGAACAGGTTCATCCTCAGCACCTGCAGCATGCCGGGCAGGATGGCGGGCACGATGACCCGGCCGTAGATCTGGCGCTTCGACGCGCCCATGGTGCGCGCGACGTTGATCAGGTTGGGCGCCACACCATCGATCTGGGCGATGGTCGCCAGCACCATGTGGAAGAACAAGGCGACCACCACCATGAAGATCGCCGGCGCATTGCCGATGCCGAACAGGAAGATCGCCACCGGCAGCCAGGCGATCGGAGACACTGGCGACAGCAAGGTCACGGTCGGCAGGACGAGCTTGTCGAAGACGTGCCAGTAGCGCACGGCGACGCCGACACCGATCGCGAGAACGCAGGCAATCACCAGCCCGACAAACACGCGCATGGTGGTGGCGGCGATGGTGATCATCACCGATTCGAAGGCCGACGGCCCCTCGCCCATCGCGTTGCCGACCTGCCATCGGGTCGCGGTGTTGAAGAACTTGCCCTGCTCGCCGAAGTTCGACAGGAAAATGTGCGGCGGCGGCAGCAGCTGAGGATCGGCCCAGCCCACCGCCCACAACAGCTCCCAGAGGCCGGCAAAGAGCCCGACCGACAGGCAGGTCCAACCGGCCTTGCCCAGCCAGTCCCATCCGGCGATCGAGGCGAGCAGGCGGCTCGCCGCCGGGCGAGATGGCGCGGCGGCGTTACTCGTGCCCGCGTCGGGTTCGATAATCGCCATTTTCATGCTTTCGTCATCCCGACCGGAGCCTCGCGAAGCGAGGCGTAGTGGAGGGACCTGTTTTGTTGCTGCGTCGATAAAAACAGGTCCCTCGACTGCGCCGTCCTGCGTGCGGCTCCGCTCGGGACGACGGCCTGCATCAGGCCGTCACCGACTTGTACCTGAGCTTGCCGTAGAGGTCGGGGTTCTCCTTGATCACGGCCTCGAGGAGGGTCCAGTCGATGGCGTCACGACCGGGCTTCTTCTTGATGTAACCCATCTCAACGACGCTGTCGGTGCGCTGCAGGATGAAGTCGGTCTGGCTGCGCGCGTCGACCACCGCGGGCTGCTTGCCCTGGGCGATCTTGGCGTTCTCCATCGAGGTCTTGTAGTACTTGCCGACAAGCTCCTTCAGCACCTCGTCGGTCCTGGTCTCGGCATCGAGCTGGGCCTGCATCATGCCCTTGATGATGGCCTTGAGGCCCGCGGGATTGTCCTTCATCAGGCTGGCGCGGGCGGCCAGCACGCAGTCGGTGTAGCCCTTGCCGTAGAGGTCGACGCCGTCGGTCAGCATGACCGCGCCCTTGACGTCGTTCACCAGGGCGGAGGCGTAGGGCTCGATGGTGCAGATCCAGTCGATGGCGCCCGCCTTGAAGGCTTCGACCGCCTCGGGCGTGTTGCCCATGTAGCGGACCTTGACGTCCTTGAAGGCAATGCCGTGCTTCTTCAGGTAGTCGTAGGGCATGACTTCCAGCGTATCCATCTGGAAGGTGCCGAGCGTCTTGCCCTTCAGCTTCTGCGGCGAATCGAGGCCCGGACGGGCGACGATGGCGCAGCCCTCGACGCCGCCGCCGGCCACGATCTTGACCGGCGCGCCCTTGTCGTAGAGCGCCATGAAGGAGGTGTAGGGCATCAGGCCGACATCGACCTGGCCCATGCCGAGGAAGGTCACCATCTCGGCCGAGGTCGGCGTGTTGATGAACACCAGCTCGGTGCCGGCGGCCTTGGAATATTGCCGCGAATGGGCAAGGAAGATGTTGAGGTTGCAGAAGCCCGAGCCGTGCGTGGACTTCACCGCCGCACCGGCGAGGGCCGCACCCATGAAGCCCATGCTCACGGTGCCGGCCGCCGCAGCGCCCTTCAGGAAGCCGCGGCGAGACGGCTTGGGCACGCCGGAGAAATCCATCGCGGAAAGCTTGGGAAAGAAATGCGTACAGCCAATGCGATCACACATGACGTGGCCTCCTCGCTGGGCGACTTGAAGTGGGATTTGCCTTGTCGGTCTCTGGCCCTGACGAACTCCCTGTCGGAACACGTCGGCACGCCAACCGAAGAGAACCGCTGATGCGGCCTGCGCTGCCTCAATTCCGTGCAAGCTGCGTGCCACCCAAAGCCGTCATCCCGAGCGAAGCCGGCCAAAGGCCGGCGCAGTCGAGGGACCCCTTTTTGTCTGGCGTCGACAAAACAGGTCCCTCGACTACGCCGCCCTCCGGGCGGCTTCGCTCGGGATGACGTCAGGTCAAAACTTGATCAGATGATCATTTCTTGTTCGGCGCCTGCCGAGACCGATGGAACTCGGCGGCCGCCGTGCCGTTACAGGCGATACGGGAGGCTCCATGGACAAGCTGTTCGCGATCGCCACCGCCCGGCCATGACGTCCGGTGCTGATGCCGAACTGCTGTTCCGGCAGGTCGTCGAGGGGCTCGGTCAGCCGTTCTACGCCGTCGACCGCGACTGGCGGGTGATCCTCTACAACGACGAGGCTGCCCGGCACTTCGGCCGCCCCGCGGCGGACGTGCTGGGACGAAGGCTGTGGGACATCTTCGCCGGAGAAGCCGACCACGAGCGTGGCCGCCTGCTGCGGGAAGCGATGGCGACGCGGCGCGTCATGCGGGGCGAGACCCAGTCCCTGATGGCGCCGCGCCTGATCTCCTACCACCTGTTTCCGCTGGGCGATGGCCTGGGCGTGGTCCTGAGCGACGTCTCCGACAGGCGCGATGCCCAGCAGGCGCTGGGCGAGCGCAGCGCCGAACTGGAGGCCGTGCTCGACACCATCCCGACCGCCGTCTGGTTCACGCACGATCGCGAAGCCCGGGAAGTGGTGCGCAACCGGCGCGCCGTCGAGCTGCTGCGCCTGCCCCAGGATGCGACGATGCGGCTCGCCGTGGTGCCCCACCGGACGTTCCGTTACCAGCGCCACGGCCAGGACATCGGCCCGGACGAGACTCCGCTGCGCCGGGCGGCGCGCGGCGAGACGGTCGACAACGAACTGCTGGAGCTGGTGCATGATGACGGCGACCGGCGGATCCTGCTGGTGCGGGCCGCTCCGCTGCGCCGGCCGGACGGCACGGTGGTCGGGGCCGTGTGCGCCGCGGCCGACGTGACCGAGCGGCACAGATACGAAGCCCGGCTTCGCCTGCTCGTCGACGAGCTCAATCACCGGGCCAAGAACACCCTGGCCGTGGTGCAGTCACTGGCCAAGCTCACCCTGAAGAACCTCGATTCGCCCTCCCGCCAGAGCTTCGAGGAGCGCCTCTTCAATCTGGCCCAGGTGCATGACCTGCTGACGCGGGATCACTGGACCGGCGCCGAGCTCGGCGCCGTGCTCGGCAGCGCAATCAGGGCGGTGTTTCCGGCGGAGAACCGGGTCAATCTCGAGGGGCCCGGCATCCGCCTGCATCCGCGCACCGCCATCTCGCTGTCGATGGCGGCGCACGAGCTCGCGACCAACGCCATCAAGTATGGCGCGCTGTCGGCGTCGGGCGGCCGCGTTGCGGTGCGCTGGTCGACCGACGACGGCCGGTTCGTGCTGACCTGGGAGGAAAGCAACGGCCCCGCGCCGACGCCGCCGACCCGGCGAGGGTTCGGCACGCGCATGATCGGCGACGTCGTGGCCAAGGAGCTGCAAGGCAAGGTCCGCTTCGACTATCGGGCGGGCGGCTTGCTGTGCACGATCGAGGGATCGCTCGGTGCGCTGCAGCCCTCCCCCGGCGTCAGTTGATCATTTCCTGTTCGACATCTGCTGCGACAGCCGATGCCGGATGCGCTCGCGATGGCCGATATAGAGGCCCGAGGCGACGATGACACCCGCGCCGACCCAGCTCCAGGCGTCGGGGATGTCGCCGAACACCAGGTAGCCCAGCAGCGCCGCGCCGACGAGCTGTACGTAGTTGAACGGCGCCACCACGGCGGCCGGCGCCTGGCTGTAGGCGATGGTCAGGAAGTAGTGGCCGACACCCGCCATCACGCCCATGCCGGCGAACAGGGTCCAGTGCCAACCGCCCGTCGGCGTCACCCATTCGAACGGCAGGAAGGGCGTTGCCGCCACCGTGCCGACGATGGTCGCCATCGTGGCCGAGGCGTCGGCGCGCTCACCGGGACCGTAGCGCCGCGAATAGAGCTGGTAGAGCGCGCTGCACAAGGTGCTGCCGACGATCCACAGCGCGTGAAAGTCGAAGTTGGCCTGGCCGGGGCGCACGACGATCAGCGCGCCCATAAAGCCGACGCAGACCGCGGCCCAGCGGCGCCGGCCCACCGGCTCCTGAAGGAAGCGCGCCGAGAGCGCCGTCACGATCAGCGGGCTGCTGAGCGAGATCGCCGCCGCCGTGGCGAGCGGCATGTAGACGATGCCGTGGAAGTAAAGATACGACGACAGGAACAGCAGCAGGCCGCGCACCACCTGGCTGCCGAGGTTGCGGAAGCGGAACAGCTTCAGCCCGGCGCGCGGCAGGAACAGCGCCAGCATCAGCAGGAAGGCGAAGAAGTAACGTCCCCAGATGACTTCGATGACCGGGTAGGTCTGGCTCAACGTCTTGGACATGGCGTTGAGCACCGAGAAGCACATCACCGAGATCAGGATGGCGAGGATGGCCCGCAGGATCGGGCTCATTCTTCTGCTGCAGCCCTTTGCTCCGCGAGCTCCTCGTCGGTCGGCCAGATGACCATCGAGACGACCATCAGGATCGCAAGACCGCCGACGATGCCGGCGAAGCGGTCGACGCCCGGCATGATGCTGTCGGGCGGCCGCTCGCCCTGCACCAGGGTGACGATGAAGGCGAAGGCCGCCTGGGTGCCGACATAGCCCACGCCGTGCGGGCCGACCTGGATGTGCATGCCGATCCACACGGCGATGCCGAGCATGGCGAGCCACCAGACGAAGGATTCGACGTTGAGCGCGAGGCAGACGAGCGCCGCGCCGCCGCCCAGCATGCAGCCCAGCAAGCGGTGCAGGGAGCGGACGGCGACAGCGTGCCGCGTGCCGAGCCCGCCGTCGGCGACCACGGGTGCGGCCATCACGACCGCGACAGTGATGGCCATCTCGACGACCTGCGCGATCTCGAGCGCCATCCAGATCGCCATCACCGCGACGACCGCGATCGCCGCGCGCGTGCCGTGCAGGATGACCGGCCATTGCGCGCCGAGAAGATGGCGCCAGCCCGGCGCGGTGGGCGGCGGCTCGCGATGCCAGCCCAGCATCAGGTTGGAGACGATGATCGCCGCCAGGACGCCGATGCCGACCTCGAACGTCCGGTAATAGGCGATCGAGGCGGCCTGCAACGGGTTGGCGATTGCCTCGAGCAGCACCAGGATCGAGGTGATGGACAGGAACATCCAGGCGAGCCCGTGCGGGCTCACCTGCATGGCGACCACGCCCAGCATGGTGGCGGCGGCGATGAACAGGTACATCGCGAAGTGGTCGTAGGGCAGCCAGCGCGCCATGATGAAGCCCAGCAGTGCGCCCGCGACCGTGCCGGTCATTCTCAGCATGCCGCGGCGCAGCGAGCCGCCGCCTGTCGCGGTCAGCGACATGAAGGCGCTGATCGCCGCCCACCACGGCGACTGGATCTCGAGCAGCAGCGCCAGGTAGGTCGCGAGCACGACCGAGCCGGCGGCAACCAGGCCCTGGCGTGTGCGGTCAGGCGCCTCGCCCAGTTCGAGAAGCTCACGGCCGAACCGCGCCAGGGTGTCATAGGCGATGTCGAAGGTCTCGACGGTGATGTCGTGGACCTCGCGGACGAAGTGGTGGAGATGGCGGATCATCGTGGCTTCGGCCTTGCCGTCATCCCGAGCGGAGCATCGCGAAGCGATGCGCAGCCGAGGGACCTCTTTGGACGATGCAGCGACAAAACAGGTCCCTCCACTTCGCCTCGCTCCGCTCGGCTCCGGTCGGGATGACGGGGTCTCATCATCGCGGGAACACGAACGTGCGCGCGTCCGCTCCCATGTAGAGCTTGCCGCCGGGCGGCGGCTCTTCCAGCACGATGGTCACCGGGATGCGGCGCTGCAGGCGGATCCAGTCGGTGGTCGGCGCCACATAAGGCAGCAGCATCGGCGCCTGCGGATCGCGGCTGATGCCGCGGGCGATGCCGGTGATGCGGGCCTTGTGCAGCTTCCACGGCGCGCTGTCGAGCCACACCCAGGCGGTGCCGCCGATGGTGAAGGGCCGGATGTAGTATTCCTTGTAGTTGGCGATGATGCGCCAGGCATGGGCATCGACGATGCCGATGTTGGGGATGCTGACCGTGCCGGTGTCGCCGATGCGGACGGTGAGGTTGTTGATCCAGCCGTCGGCCGGCGCCAGCACGTCGGTCTTGCCGAGCTTCCATTCGGCGGTCGCCTTCTCCGCCGTGGCGACGTCGAGGGCGGCCTTGTGCACGCTGATGCTGGTCGCCGCCTTGGCGATGGCGATCTCGGCGATGGTCTTCTCGGCCGCGGTGCGGCGCAGCTCGTTGTCGGCGCGGTCGAGCTCGGCGCGCGGCGCGTTGTTGGAGGCGGCCAGCACGGCATAGCGCGCCTGCTGCTCGACGGCGTAGGTGTGGGCCGAGGTGGCCGATTGCAGGGCCGCCTTGGCGGTCTGCAGCTCCTCCTGCGCGACCTTGACCAGCGCGCTCTGCTCCTCGATCTGGGCCTGGCGGGTATTGACCTCGAGCTGGAAGGGCGTGGGATCGATCTTGTAGAGCTTGTCGCCCTTCTTGATCTGCTGGTTGTCGACGACGTAGAGGCTGATGATCGGGCCGGTCACTTCCGGCGCGACGCCTATGAGGTCGGAGCGGACATAGGCGTCGTCGGTGTAGGCGATGTAGTAGGTCGCAACCTCCCAGGCCACGAACAGGACCAGGATGGTGCCGACGACGGCCACCAGGCGCCGGATGCGGCTGGTGACGCGGCTGGCCGGCGGTGCGGCCGGCGCCGGAGGGGTCGTTGCGGCTGGCGGCGCGGCAGGTGGCGACGCGGCCTCGGCCGGTGGCGCGACCGGAGCCTCGGTTGGCTTTGGGGCGCTCTCCGCCTTGGGGGCCGGCACGTCAGGCGGCGGCACCTCGGGTTTTGGCGGCTCCGGGCGCGGCGGCGCCGGTGGGGACGCGGTATCGCTCATCGCCCGACAGAATAGCCGATTTGGCGGCGCCGATCAGGCCTTGCCGACGAGGGAGGCCACGAACCGCGAGAGGTCGTCGACGCTGTAGGGCTTGGGGAAGAGATGGATCCGCGGGCTGCGCAGCGCCGCGGGCGACGGGTTGTTGCCCGAGCAGCGGATGATGGGCACGTCCGGCCGGTGTTCCAGGGCGGCCTCGATCACCTTCTCGCCCGACATGTCGGGCAGGCCGATGTCGACGATGATGGCCGAGAGGGCGGCCTTGCCGGTGACGACGTCGAGCGCCGCCTGGCCGGTCGCCGCTTCGATGCAATTGAGGCCGATGGCACCGAGCGCATCCACGACGACGGCGCGAATGAGAAACTCGTCCTCAGCCAGAAGAACGCTCGACATGAAACATCCCTGATCGGCCGCGCGGGCCAGTTGGGGCTGAGGCTTGAACGGCAGGATAGTTGTGGCGCGAACGGTGGGCAGCGGCAAGGGCGGTGTTTCCACACCGGGCGCCCGGGCGGCGTTCCAGCCCCAGCGCGGGTCGAGCAGGAACCGCGCATGGGCCGTGCAGTCGGCCTGGCCCGCGGCGATCATGTTAGCTCGTCATCCCGACCGGAGCCGAGCGCAGCGAGGCGGAGTGGAGGGACCTGTCTTGTTGCTGCGTCGACAAAAGAGGTTGGGCGGCTTCGCTCGGGATGACGGTGACGGGCATCAACCACTGATCGACGGGCCGGCCTCGTGGCCCAGCCACTCCTCGATCAGGCGGCGGGCGATGGAATCGCGGCGCGGCATGAAGAACGTGCCGTCCTTGGGCAGGTTCTCGGGGCGCAGCTCCTCGCGGCTCAGCCAGCGCGCCGCCTCGAGCTCGGACCTGTTGACGTCGAAGTCGAGCGATTCGGCTTCGGCATGGAAGCCGATCATCACCGAAGCGGGGAACGGCCAGGGCTGCGAGGAGCGGTAGGTGACGTTCTTCACGCGCACCCTCACCTCCTCGTAGACCTCGCGCGCGACGGCGTCCTCGAAGCTCTCGCCCGGCTCGACGAAGCCTGCGAGCGTGGAATGCATGCCGCGCGGGAAATGCGGGCTGCGGCCCAGCAGGCACTTGTCGCCGTGATGGACCAGCATGATCACCGCGGGATCGGTGCGCGGGAAGCTTTCGGTCTTGCAGCTCTCGTTGGTGCAGACGCGCACGTGGCCGCCGCGCGTCACCTTGGTGCTGGCGCCGCACACGCCGCAATAGCGATGACGGCGATGCCAGTAGGTCATGGCGCGGGCATAGGCCAGGATCGAGCCCTCGCGCGCGAACAGGAGTGCGCCGACCTGGCGCAGGTCGACGAACTCGCCGAGCTCCTTCAGCGGCACGTCCTTGCCGGTGACGTCGACGGCGAAATAGGGCGTGCCCTCGACGTAGCCCAGGAAGATGTGATGGTCGGCCTGGTTGGCGACGGCGCGGGCCATCATGCCCTGCAGGAACACCGCCTCGGGATTGCCGCCCGACTTGACCAGGTTCTTCTCGGTGTCGATCGGAACGAAGCGGGCGGCGCCCGACGAGGCGAGCTCGATCATGCGCTCGTCGTTCTCGCGCTCGTGGCTGGCGCGGTCGATTTCGGCGCTGGAATAAGGGTTTCTGGGTCGTTGCATGCGTTCCGACCGTGCCATAGCGATGATGGGGCTGCAATCACCCCCGTCATCCCGAGCGTAGCGAAGCGAAGCCGAGGGACCTCTTTTCGCGATGCTAGTTGTCAGCATGGATTTCGCCAGACAAGTCGCGCCAATCGGGGTTCGCGCGATTAATCAGGGCGATCTTCTTGCTGCGCCTCCAGCCTTTCAGCTGTTTCTCCCGTGCGATCGCGTCGGGCGCGGTGTCGAAATTCTCGACGTAAATTAGCCGATCGATCCTGTACTTCGCGGTATGAGTGACTCGGCCAGATCTATGCTCGATTGGCCGACGGCCAAGGTCGGTCGTGATACCGATATAGAGCGCCCGGCCTGTCGCACTGGCCATGATGTAAACGACGGGTTGCCGCATGCCAGCACCGCGAAAAGAGGTCCCTCGGCTTCGCTTCGCTCCGCTCGGGATGACGGGGGCGGTTTGACACAAGCCTGCGGCGGCATTGTGTCATTTTTGTACAATCTAAGGTAGTGCCTTAGCCAGCACCTCGGCGACGTGCACGGCGCGCCGGTCGCTGCCGTCGGCGATCTGGTGGCGGCAGGAGGTGCCGTCGGCCACGATCAGGGCGTCGGCCGGCGCCTTGCGCACGGCGGGCATCAGCGACAGCTCGGCCATGGCGATCGACGTCTCGTAGTGCTCGGCCTCGTAGCCGAAGCTGCCGGCCATGCCGCAGCAGCTCGACTCGATCGCGTTGACGGCAAGCTCCGGCACCAGCGACAGCGTCTCCTGCACCGCGCTCATGGCGCCGAACGCTTTCTGGTGGCAATGGCCGTGGAGGAACGCCGCCTTCTGCGGCAGCGGCTTCAGGGTAAGCGTCAGCCGCCCTGCCCGCTTCTCGCGGGCCAGGAATTCTTCGAACAGAAAAGCGTTGTCGCAAACCGACTGCGCCTCCTTGCCGAGGCCGAGCGCCAGAAATTCGTCGCGCAGGGTGAACAGGCACGAGGGTTCCAGGCCCACGATCGGCACGCCCTTGGCGACAAAGGGCAGCAGCGCCGCCACCACGCGCCGCGCTTCCGCCTTGGCCTTCTCGACCTGGCCAGTGGCCAGATACGTGCGCCCGCAGCACAGAGCCGGCGAGCCGAGGTCGGGCCAGGCGACGGCGACGCGATGGCCGGCCGCCTGCAGTACGCGGCGCGCGGCATGCAGGACGTGCGGCTCGAAGTTGTTGGAGAAGGTGTCGGCGAAGATCACCACCGTGGCATCGGCCTGGTCGACGTCGGTGGTGGCGAGGAAGGTATCGCTGCGCCATTGCGGCAGCCGGCGCTGCTTGGCAAAGCCGACAGAGGACTGGAAGAACCAGGCCATGTTGAACAGCCAGGGCAGGCGCCGCGCCCAGGGCGCGATCTCGGGCAGGTTGCCGATCAGCCGGTCGCGCCAGCCGAGGCCCTTGGCCATGCGGCGGGCAGAGCGCACTTCTATCTTCATGCGCGCCATGTCGACGCCGGTCGGGCAGTCGCGCTTGCAACCCTTGCAGCTCACGCAGAGATCCATCGCCGCGGCGACCGCGTCCGACGTCAGCGCGCCTTCGAGCTGGCCCGAGAGCGCGAGCCGCAGCGTGTTGGCACGCCCGCGCGTGAGATGCTTCTCGTCGCGGGTGACACGGAAGGACGGGCACATCGTGCCGGCGTCGAACTTGCGGCAGTGCCCGTTGTTGTTGCACATCTCGGCGGCCTTGGCGAAGCCGCCGGTCGTGTCGCCACCGCTGCCGGGCGCGGTCAGCGCCTCGGTCATCGGATCGTTCTGGACGTTCCAGGCCGACCAGTCGAGCGCGGGCTTGTAGGCGATGTTCCTGTAGCCGGGCTTGAAGCGGAACAGCGAGCGGTCGTCCATCCTGGTCGGCCGCACGATCTTGCCGGGGTTCAGCATGCCCGTCGGATCGAACAGGTCTTTTACCTCGCCCATCGCCCTGGTGAGGCGCGGGCCGAACTGCCAGGCCACCCACTCCGAGCGCACCAGGCCATCGCCGTGCTCGCCCGAGAAGGCGCCCTTGTATTCACGGACCATCGCCGAGGCTTCCTCGGCGATCGCGCGCATCTTCTCCGCTCCATCGCGGCGCATGTCGAGGATCGGCCGCACGTGCAGGGTGCCGACCGAGGCGTGGGCGTACCACGTGCCCTTGGTGCCGTGCCTGGTGAAGACGTCGGTGAGGCGCTGTGTGTAGTCCGCCAGATGCTCCAGCGGCACGGCGCAATCCTCGATGAAGGACACGGGTTTTCCGTCGCCCTTCATGGACATCATGATGTTGAGCCCGGCCTTGCGCACCTCCCATAGAGCGGATTGCGGCCCGGGCTCGGGCATCTCGACCACGCTTCTCGGCAAACCGAGATCGCCCATCAGCTCGACCAGGCGCTGCAGGTCGCGCAGCTGCGGCTCGCGCTCCTCGCCCGCGAACTCGACCAGCAGGATGGCCTCGGGCTCGCCGATCAGGGCGCGCTCGATCACCGGCCGGAAGGCCGGATTGGCGCGGGCCAGCTCGATCATGGTGCGGTCGACCAGCTCGACGGCGGTCGGCTTCAGCGTCACGATGTGCTGGGCGCTTTCCATCGCCTTGTAGAAGCTCGGGAAGTTCACGACGCCCAGGGCCTTGTGCTTGGGCAGCGGCGCCAGCTTGAGCGTCAAACGCTCGGTGACGGCGAGGGTGCCCTCGCTGCCGACCAGCAGGTGCGAGAGGTTCACCGAATTGTCGAGCGTGTAGGGCCGCTCCGACTGCGGGAAGAAGATGTCGAGGTTGTAGCCGCCGACGCGCCGCAGCACCTTGGGGTACATGCGCTCGATCTCGTCGCGCTCGGCGAAGGCGAGCGACGCCACCTTGTCGGCGATGGCGCGCACGGCCGCCGGCATGTCCTCGGGCCGCGCCGAGCCGAAGCGCGCGCGTTCGCCGCTCGCCAGGATGGCGTCGATCGAGGCGACGTTGTGCACCATGTTGCCGTAGCGGATCGACCGGCTGCCGCAGGAATTGTTGCCGGCCATGCCGCCCAGGGTGCACTGCGCCGAGGTCGAGACGTCGACGGGATACCAGAGGCCGTGCGGTTTCAGCCAGGCATTGAGCTGGTCGAGCACGACGCCCGGCTGCACCGTGACCTCGGCGCGGTTCTTGTCGAAGCCGACCACTTCTCGCATGTACTTCGAGACGTCGACGACCAGCGCCTGCCCCACCGTCTGGCCGCACTGCGAGGTGCCGGCGCCGCGCGGCAGGACCGCCGCCCTGGCGTCGCGCGCCACGTCCATCACCAGGGCGAGGTCGGTCTCGTCGCGCGGCAATACCACACCCACCGGCTCGACCTGGTAGATCGAGGCGTCGGTCGAATAGCGCCCGCGCGAGGCGGCGTCGAAAAGAACGTCGCCCTTGATGGTGCGACGCAGCGTGGTCTCGAGCGTCATCGCAAATGCCTACCCGTCATCGTCAGTCCAGCTTCACTCCGGCCGCGCATGTTGTATACAAAATGCAAGACGCCACTCGAAAGGTCCAGCGCATGCGCCTGAACTCACATCCCAGCGGCCGCCATTTCCTGCAGATCCCCGGCCCGACCAACGTGCCCGATCGCATCCTGCGGGCGATGGATCATCCAACCATCGACCACCGCGGACCCGAGTTCAATGCGCTGGCCAAGAAGGTGCTCCGAAGCGTGCGCCAGGTCTTCCAGACCAAGCAGCCGGTGATCGTCTATCCGGCGTCGGGCACGGGCGCGTGGGAAGCGGCATTGGTGAACACGCTGTCGTCGGGCGACCTGGTGCTGATGTGGGAGACCGGCCACTTCGCCTCGCTGTGGAAGAAGATGGCCGACAGGCTCGGCATCAAGTCGGAGTTCATGGGCGGCGACTGGCGCAAGCCCGCCGATCCCGCCGCGATCGAAAAGCGCCTGAAGGAGGACAAGGACCACGCCATCAAGGCGGTGTGCATCGTCCACAACGAGACCTCGACCGGCGTGGTGAGCGACGTCGGCGCGGTGCGCCGCGCCATCGATGCGGCGCGCCACCCAGCCCTCCTGCTGGTCGACACGATCTCCTCGCTGGGCTCGATCGACTATCGCCACGACGCCTGGGGCGTCGACGTCACCGTGGCGGGCTCGCAGAAGGGCCTGATGCTGCCGCCCGGCCTCTCCTTCAACGCCGTCAGCGAGAAGGCCGTCGCGGCGTCGAAGTCCTCGAAGATGCCCAAGGCATTCTGGAACTGGGAGGAGATGCTGGCGGCCAACGCCAACGGCTGGTTCCCCTACACGCCCGCCACCAACCTGCTGTACGGCCTCAACGAAGCCTGCGACATGCTTCTGGAGGAAGGGCTCGACGCGGTGTTCGCGCGGCACGCACGCCACGCCGAAGCGACGCGCACCGCAGTCAATGCCTGGGGCCTGGAAATCCTGTGCAGCGATGCCAACGCCTATTCGGGCTCGCTGACGGCGATCGTCATGCCCGAGGGCCACGACGCCGACGCCTTCCGCAAGGTCGCCCTGGAGAACTTCAACCTGTCGCTGGGCCAGGGGCTCAGCAAGGTCGCCGGCAAGGTCTTCCGCATCGGCCATCTCGGCGACTTCAACGACCTCATGCTTCTCGGCACGCTGTCGGGCGTGGAGATGGCGCTTGGTCTCGCCAAGGTCCCGCACAAGACCGGTGGCGCACAGGCCGCGCTCACCTTCCTGCGCGACACAGCACCGGGCGCGCGCCGCTAGCCCCCCTTCGCTCCTGCGGAGCTTCGGGGGACCTAAGGTCCGTTTGCAGTTCAAGCCACCGAAGCTGCTCCGCAGCGTAGGTGGCTAGGCGCGCTGCGGCAGGCGTCCGTTCGACGCGCGAATCTCCGCCGCGGCACGGTCCCAGGCGGCGACCCGTTCGGGCCCGGCAGGGTGCGAGTCCAGAAACGTCGTCTGCATGCGGCCCGAGCTGGCGGCCATGGTCACCAAGAGCCCGCGTGCCTTGTCGAGATCGATGCCGGCCCGGTAGAGGATCAGCGCGGCCATGTAGTCGGCCTCGCGCTCCTGCTCCTTGGAATAGGAAAGACGGCCGATGGTGGCGCCGAGCTGGGCCGCCGATTCGGTCGCGCCGCGGCCGGGGTTGCTGCCGGCGATGGCGCCGGCAACCGCCACTGCCGCGACGCCCAGCAGGGCGCCGATCATCTGATTGCGGGTCCCTCTGGCGACGTGGTTGGCGGCGTGGTGGCCGATCTCGTGGGCGACGACGAGGCAGACCTCTTCCTCGTTATTGGCATACTCGACGATGCCGCGGTTGAGCACGATGTGGCCGTAGCCCATGGCGCCGGCGTTGAGCTCCCTGTCGCGTGACATGCGGAATTTCCAGTCGCACACGCCGACGCTCATCTCGTGGCAGAGATTGGCGGCCGGGGCCCTGACCAGCTGGATCGCCGTACGCAGCGTCAGCGCGGCCTCGTCGTCGGAGACCCAGCGGCGGTAGGGCGTCGCCGCGGTGCGCACCTCGGCCTGCGCCATGGCGATATCGCCGTTGCTGACCGCGGGCAGCTGATGGACCGCCCCGCACCCACAGACAAGCCCACTCCCCGCCAGAGCCATGAAAGATCGCCGCTGCATGGTCGCGCCCTCCCTGTCCTGGAGGACGAGACGACGGCGGCAGGCGTTACAGCGAAAATGGGAGCGCGGACCTCTGGTCCGCTGATGCCCAAGCGCGCATGAGAATGCGCATAAGCGGACCGGAGGTCCGCGCTCCCTTAGCCGGGAATGGACAGCGGTCCCGGATCGCCGCCGACCGGCCGGCGCAGGCAGGCGACATGGTGGCCGGGCGCCACTTCGATCAGGGGCGGCGCCGTCACCTTGCACTCGGCGATCGCGTAGGGGCAGCGGGTGTGGAAATGGCAGCCGGGCGGCGGCTTGGCCGGACTCGGCACGTCGCCCTGGACGATGCGTTTGCGCTTGCGCCGCCGCTTGGGATCGGGCGCGGTGGCGGCCGACAGCAGCGCCTCGGTGTAGGGATGCAGCGGCCGGGTGAAGAGCGTGCGCTTGGTCGCGAGCTCGACGATGCGGCCGAGATACATCACCGCGATGCGATGGCTGATGTGGCGCATCACGGCGAGGTCGTGGCTGATGAAGAGATAGGCGAGCCCGTATTCTTCCTGCAGGTCGATCAGCAGGTTCAGCACCTGGGCCTGCACCGAGACGTCGAGCGCCGACACGGGCTCATCGGCCACGATCAGCTCGGGATTGACCGACAGGGCCTTGGCGATGCCGAGCCGCTGGCGCTGGCCGCCGGAGAATTCGTGGGCGTACTTGCGCATGGCGTCGGGCCTGAGGCCGACGCGCTCGAACAGGCGCGCGACGCGCTCGTCGGTCTCGGCGCCGCGCGTGATGCCGTAATTCTCCAGCGGCTCGCCGACGATGGTGCCGGCCGGCAGGCGCGGGTTCATCGACGAGTACGGATCCTGGAAGATCGTCTGGATGCGCCGGCGGTGCTGCCACATGGCGCCGGGTTTCAGCCGGGTGACGTCCTCTCCGCCGAGCAGGATGCGTCCCGCCGTGGGTTCGATCAGCTTCAGCACGGTCTTGCCGATCGTCGACTTGCCGCAGCCCGATTCTCCCACCAGGCCCAGCGTCTCGCCCTGGGCGATGGCGAAGCTCACGCCATCGACCGCCCTCACCTCGCCGACGCGACGTTGCAGCAGGCCGCCCAGGATCGGGAAGTGCTTTACCAGCCCTTCGACTTCCAGAACGGGCGCGCTCACAGCTTCACCTCCCAGCAGGCGACGGTATGGCCGCCGCCGGCGTCGACGAAAGGCGGTGGCGTGGCGCGGCAGCGATCGGTCGCGAGCTCGCAGCGCGCGGCGAAGGCGCAGCCGACGATCGGCCGGGTCAGGATCGGCACCAGGCCGGGGATCTCCTGCAGGCGCGGCCGCGTGCCCGCGGCGTCGGCCTCGACGTCGAGCCGCGGGATCGCCCGCATCAGGCCGCGGGTG
>Ga0081539_10002137_pt1 | contig 29184 bp, 18 predicted proteins | sample TabmetS4T2R2_FD_71023 | JGI IMG/M metagenome (GOLD analysis project Ga0081539, IMG submission 71023) | Tabebuia heterophylla rhizosphere microbial communities from the University of Puerto Rico - S4T2R2 | ecosystem: Host-associated > Plants > Roots > Rhizosphere ... | reverse complement strand
CTCAGCCAGCTCGGTGCGCCCGGCGCCCACGAGTCCGGCGATGCCGAGTACCTCGCCGCGACGCACCTCGAGAGACACTTCACTGCCCGGATAACGGCCGGTACGCACGTGTTCGACGTGCAGCACGGCAGCGCCAACGGCCGTTGTCGACGCGGATCGCGTGTGCGCGATCGCGCGCCCGACCATCAATTCTACGAGTCGCTCGCGTGCGACCTCATGGCGCGACAGGGTTCCGGAATTCCGCCCATCTCGCAGCACGACGACACGGTCCGCCAACGCCTCGATCTCCGACAGCCGATGCGAGATGTAGATGATGGCGGTCCCGGCCGATCGGAGATCGCGAAGGACCTTGAACAGCTGCTCTGCGTCGCTGAGCGTGAGGCTCGATGTGGGCTCGTCCAGGATCAGTATTCGCGCGTTCAGGGACAGCGCGCGCGCGATCGCGACGAGCTGCTGCTGCGCGGTCGACAGTCGTCGCATCGGTGTGCGGGGCGCGATCGGTGCACCGATACGTGCGAGCTGGCGCTCGGTGTCGGCCTCGATACGCCGGCGATCGACCAGCCGCAGCGGTCCCTTACGTGGCTCGCGACCGAGGAAGACGTTGCCGGCGACGTCGAGTGTGTCGATGACTTCGAGCTCCTGATGGATGACGCCGATGCCGAGGCGCGCTGCGTCGGTTGGCGCGTGCATGACGACCGGGTGGCCGTCTATCCGGATCTCACCCGAGTCGGCGCGATGCACTCCGGCGAGGATCTTCATCAGCGTCGATTTGCCGGCGCCGTTCTCGCCGACGAGGCCGACGATTTCGCCGGTGCCGACAGCGATCTCCACGCCGTCGAGCGCGGTCGCGCCGGGAAATCGTTTGGAGATCCCCGTCATTTGCAGTAAAGGAACTGGGGTCAATGGTCAGCTCCGGTGTGGCAGCGTGGGAGCAGCGGTGGCACCCGCTGCGCGAAGAATGGGTCGTGGTCGCCGCTCATCGTCAGGATCGGCCGTGGCAGGGAGAGCGAGCCGAGATATCGCCGCCGCCACTGCCAGAATACGTCGAGAGCTGCTACTTCTGCCCGCGCAACGTGCGCGTCGGCGGTGCGCGCAACCCGGATTATCAATCGGTCTTCGTCTTCGACAACGACCATCCGTGCGTCGGGACCGATGCGCCACGGGAGCTCGAAGCTCCGGCCGGCATCTATCGCAACTCTCCCGCCACGGGCGTGGCGCGGGTGGTCTGCTACAGCCCGAAACACAACATGACACTGGCGGAGCTGGAGGTGGACGACATCGCCGCGCTGCTTGCTACCTGGCGCGAGCAGTACGTCGAACTGGGTGCACGGTCCAACATCAACCACGTGCTCATCTTCGAGAACAAAGGCGACGTGGTCGGCGTGTCGAATCCGCATCCGCACGGGCAGATTTACGCCACCAATTTCGTGTTCAAGATCATCGAGAACGAGGCCGTCGTCAGCCGCCGCTACTACCGCGAAAAGGGCCGCGTCCTGTTCCAGGACGTGCTGAAGTCGGAGCTGCAGGATGGACGACGTATCCTGTTCGAAAACTCTTCGGCGATCGTGTTCCTGCCGTACTTTGCGCGGTATGCATACGAATGCTACGTCGCGCCGAAGGAGACGCATGCCAGCCTGGCCACCATGACGGCAGGCGAGCGCGACGATCTGGCCGCGGCACTCAAATCGCTGCTTGTGCGCTACGACAATCTGTGGCGCCTTCCGTTTCCATACGTCCTGGCCCTGCACCAGGCGCCGACCGACGGTGCTGACCATTCGGGCTTTCATTTCCACATCGAGTGTCACCCGCCGCTGCGCAAGCCGCATCTGCTGAAGTACCTCGCCGGGCCGGAGATCGGCGGCGGCAATTTCCTGAGCGACACGCGCCCCGAAGCGAAGGCCGCGGAACTGCTGGCATTGTCCACAGTCCACTACAAGGCCCCGCATGCGTGATCCCCGTTCGCTGCTGAACCCGATCCTCGAGCTGCACGCGAGCATTCGCGACCAGGTCGTGGCGGCAACCGAGCGAGCGCAGGTGGAGGCACTTGCCGCCGTCGACCGCGACAGCGAGAGCGACACGATCTACGCGATCGACGTGGTCGGGGAAACGATCGTCGATCGATTTGCCGAGACGCTCGCCCGCCAGACGTCGTTCGTGCTGGTCGCCGAAGGGTTGCCCGGTGGCCGCCGGCGCTATCCGACCGGCGCCGACGAGTCCGCTGTCGACTGGCTGATCATCGTCGACCCGATCGACGGCACCCGCGGCGTCATGTATCAGAAGCGCAGTGCGTGGGTGCTCACGGCGGCCGCCCCCAACCGCGGCCCGGCCACGTCGCTGCGGGACGTGCTGCTCGCCGTACAGACGGAGATCCCACTCGTCAAACAGCATCTGTCCGACCAGTTATGGGCGATCAAGGGCGAGGGGGCGCATGCGCTCCGTCACAACAGGCTCACCGGCGAGCAGGTGCCTATCCGCCTCATGCCATCGTCGGCGACGAGCATCGCCCACGGATATGCCGGCGTGTCGCGCTTCTTTCCCGGCGCGCGCGATGAGCTCGCCGCGCTGGACGAAGCAATCGTTCTCGGCGCGCTCGGCCCTCCCGCTGCCGGGAAGGCACACTGCTTCGAAGATCAGTACGCCTCGACCGGAGGACAGCTGTACGAGCTCATCGCCGGGCATGATCGATTCGTCGCCGACCTGCGCCCGTTGCTCGGTCCGCTGCTTGCGGCCCGCGGCCTGCCACGAAGCCTGGCCTGTCATCCCTACGACGTCTGCTGTGCGCTCATCGCACAGGAGAGCGGCGTGGTCGTCACCGATCCGCACGGCCGCCCGCTCGACGTGCCACTGACCGTCGATCACGACGTCGCCTGGGTCGGATACGCGAACGCCCACCTCCGCGCGCAGATCGAGCCGCTGCTGCAGAAGGAGCTCCGCATGCGCCGCTGGATTGACGACGCGCCACGATGACCACGCCGATGGCGGCTTTCGATCGGTTTGTCGAAACGCTGAGGACGCGGGCGCTCTTCGAGCGCGGTCAGTCGGTTGTCGTGTCGCGCGCTCCAGGACGTCTCGACGTCATGGGCGGCATTGCCGACTATTCCGGATCGCTGGTGCTGCAGCGTCCCATCGCCGAAGCCACGTTCGTTGCGCTGCAGCGGATCGATCGTCCCGTCATCGACGTCGTCAGTCTGGGCCGGCCGCCGCGCACGATACCTCTCGAGATTCTCGCGCCCGACGGTGAGCCGCTGACCTACGACGCTGCGCGACGCCTGTTCGCGCGGAGCGAGCCGGGCCTGACAACGCCCGCGCTGCCTGCGGATCACTCGTGGGCGGCGTACGTCGTCGGCATGGTGCTCGTGCTCGCGCGTGAGCGCCATCTGCAGTTGTCGGGCGCGCGAATCGTCATCGTCTCTGACGTGCCGGAGGGAAAGGGCGTGAGCTCGTCGGCCGCCATCGAGACGGCGACGATGCAGGCAGCGGCGTGTACGTTCGGTGTGGCGATCGAACCGCGAGAGTTGGCGCTTCTGTGCCAGAAGGGCGAAAACCTGATTGCCGGCGCGCCGTGCGGCATCATGGACCAGATGACCTGCGTGTTCGGCGACGAGCACGCGTTGATGGCGCTCCTGTGCCAACCGGCGGAGCTCCAGCCGCCGGTCCCGGTGCCCGACGACATCGAGCTCTGGGGACTCGACTCCGGCGAACGTCATGCCGTGGGCGGCTCGGACTACGGTGCCGTGCGCGCCGGCGCGTTCATGGGGCGGCGCATCCTTTCGGAGCACATCGATGTTCCTGCAGGACATCTTGCCAACATCGACGCACCAACGTTCGAGCGCGAGCTCGCTCGATATCTGCCGGACGAGATCTCCGGCGGCGAGTTTCTCGATCGCTATGGTCAAACGATCGATACGGTGACGACGGTCGAGCGTGGACGAACCTATCGCGTGAGAGCGCCGACCGCGCATCCGGTGTACGAGCGCGAACGCGCGGAGAGGTTTCGCCGCCTCCTGCTCGCACCGGCAGACGACGAACGTCGAATGCAGCTTGGCGCGTTGATGTACGGATCACACGCCAGCTACGGTGCATGCGGGCTGGGATCGCGCGGCACGGATCTTCTCGTCGACCTCGTGCGCGCCGAAGGGCGGGACGCCGGTCTATATGGCGCGCGAATTACCGGTGGTGGCAGCGGCGGAACGGTCGCCGTGATCGGCCGGCGCGAGTCCGCGCCAGCGATCGCGCGGGTCGTCGACGCTTACGAACGAGCCAGGGGATATCGACCGCACGTATTTGCCGGCTCGTCGCCAGGTGTCACGGCTTTCGGATCGCGGACGATCGTCTTGTAGGCGGCTTTATGTCGCCAACACCGCAGCCGCTCCGAGCGTCTGGTCGCGAACGGTCATTTCGATCGACGGCCAATCAGGGCTGGTGGTGATCAATTCGATCCGGTCGTCGATCACGAGCGCCGTGTCTTCGATCTTCGTGCCGGTGATGCTTGGATTCCAGGCGAACGCCTGCCGTGCCTGCACCTGCTCGTTGCACGCCGGGTGCGCGAACCAGTCGCGCGCCTGGTAGCCGATCGGGCCGCCCTGATGGTGGCGCCGTTCCTCGCCCGGTGCGCCGACGTGCGCGTAGGCGGCAGCCGCGACCGCGTAGAGATCGCGACCGCGAACGCCCGGTCGTGTCTCGTCGAGCAGCCGCTCGAAGACACGCGTGGTCGCATGCGTCTTCGACACGACCTCGAGCGGAACAGGTCCAGCAGACACCAGACGCGTGAGCGCCACCACCAGACCGTCGCGTTCAGCGCACAGCACCAGCATGACGAGCCGTTCCCAGAGGCGGGAGCCGGCCACGGGATGCCGGAATCGGGCGATGCGATCGTCGGCGGCCACCAGCGCCACGGTGGCGCGCGCTCCGACGGCCGCGGTTGCGTCGGCGGCACGGCGTGCGATCTCGAGCTCGCTGATGCCCGGTCTCAGCGTGCGACAGAGACTCCCCGCTGCCGCCCCAACGTCGCGGCCGAGAGCGCGATAGCACTCGATCTCGCCATCGGTGAGCAGCGCCCGCGCGCGCACGATCTCGGCGTCGACGCGCACCGCGCCGTCGAGCGGCCAGTCGGCACCGATGTCGGCGGACGTCGCGATCTTCCGCGCCAGCCGGAGCAGAGTGCCGGGGTCGCGATGATCGTCGACCCATGGATATTCGATCGGCTCGCAGGGGGTGTCGACGAGCGCTTCCTGCAGCAATCGCGGCATCTCGATCGTGTTGGCGACGATGAAGCGGCGGCCCTCGGCGCTGATCAGGATTGCGCCGGATCCGAGCTCGCGCGTCCCGTCGATCCGATTGGATCGCCCGCCGGTGATCCAGGCGAAGTTGGCTTGCGTCGAGAGCAGAATGCCGCCAAGCCGATGCGCGTGACAGACGCGCACGACGCGCTCGACTTTGTCCTGCAGTTCGTCCACGTTTCGTCTGTGCCTCGGACAGCCGCTAGGTGAGTTTGAATGTTCTCGAGGCCGTGCAGGAATTCATCACGGCCTCTACCGATAGCGATACAGCGTGATGCGCTGTGTCGAGAACCGGCCGGGCTCGAGGCGCAGGTGACGACCCTGGTGCGTCTGATCGCCGTTCGACCAGCGGATGTTCTTCCAGGCGCCGTTGACGCCGTAGCGCGCGAAGTGCCACGCCATGAAGATCTCGTCGGCCGCGGCGCCGGTGCCGAACACCTGTGCCCACGTGCCGGACCGCTTGCCGCCCGCCGCGACCCAGGTGGCGCGGAGCTCGGGAGCGAGCGTGTCCGAGCGATCGACGACATGCTTCATCAGCTCGACGGGAACAGCCGCGCCAAACAGGCGGTTGGCCTCATCGCTGTGATCGCGCGCGCTCGGGATCATGCCGATCTCGTTTTCGACCGGCACCGCCGTCGTCGAGTTCCCGAGCTCTCCGCCGCGAATGAGAAACGGACGGCCGTCGACTCGTGCGCAACAACAAGTTCATTTGAAGTGTCTCCGTGGTTCGTGAGGAGTGAACGTGGCTACACCATTGAGACGTGCGCGACTGTATACGACCGCGGCGGCAGCTTGAACGTCATCCTCCGGTCGGCCGAGGGGGCGTCCAGGCGCCGTGGCACCACGCGTCGCGGCTGCTCGAACGTGTTGAACGCCTTCAGATCCGCACCGGTCAGCGTCTCGCACGCGAGCACACGCTTTGGCTCCAGATCGCGCCAGTCGAGCGCGAGCTCGCGTTCGCCGTCCAGATCGCGATTCAGCATCAGCACGCACGCCTCGTTCTTCTGCGAATCGAGCGTCGCCACGACGTCGACGAACGGGACCTGGTCGTTGCGGGCGAAGTCCGGCTGCAGGCCGGCGGCGGCAATCGGATACGTGTCAGATTCGACCCGGATGTCGAGCACGCGGCCGCGCGCGTACTTCAGCGCGAACGCGTACGGATAGTAGATGCTCTGGCGCAGGACGCCGCTGTCGCTGGTCACCAGCGGCGCGATGACGTTGACCAGCTGCGCCAGGCAGGCCACGCGCACGCGATCGGCGTTGCGCAGCAGCGTGTTGACGAAGCCACCAACCAGCAGCGCGTCCTCGAGGTTATAGACTTCCTCGAGCAGCTTCGGTGCGAATTGCCGGCGGCCATCGGTCGCCGTGCCGGACCGGGCGCGATACCAGACATTCCACTCGTCGAACGACAGCCACAGCCGCTTGCTCGAGCGCCGTAATCCCTGCACGTAGTCGCAGACCGCTGCGATCTCGTGAATCTGGCGATCCATGTCGAGGTTCATCGCCAGGTAGCGCGCAGCGTTGTTGCCCGTCAGCGGCGGCGTGTTGCCGTAGTAGGCGTGCAGCGAAATCCCGTCGACCTGGTCGTAGCACTCCTCGAGCACCTCACGGTCCCAGACCAGATATGTCGCCATGCCGGTGCCGCTCGACCCGCACGCAATCAACTGCAGACCGCGGTCGATGCCGCGCATCTGCCGCGCGGCGTCGCGCGCCTTGCGTCCGTATTCGCGTGCCTGCAACTGGCCGATCTGCCACGGGCCGTCCATCTCGTTGCCCAGGCACCAGTAGCGCACGTTGTGCGGCTGCTCGTAGCCGTGCGAGCGTCGCAGCTCGCTCCATTTCGTCCCTTTGTCGAGATTGCAGTACTCGACGTAGGCGACGGCCATCTCCGCGGTCCCGGTCCCGAAGTTCATCCCGAGCAGCGGCTCGGCGCCGGTCATCCGGCACCATTCGATGAACTCGTTGGTGCCGAATTGATTGGTCTCGAGCGAATTCCACGCGCGCTCGAGCACCGTCGGTCTCTGTTGCTTGGGACCGACGCCATCGAGCCAGTTGTATCCGGAGACGAAGTTGCCGCCAGGATAGCGGACGATGGGGACGCCCAGCTCCTTGATCTCGCGCACGACGTCGGTGCGAAATCCTTTCGCATCTGCCAGCGGCGAACCGGGCTGATATACACCGGTGTAGATCGCCCTCCCGAGATGCTCGAGAAACGAACCCAAGAGACGACGATCGAAATCCGTGGTGGCGCGCGGCTGCTGGATCGACGCGCGGGCCGGACCACGGCTCGCTTGCGCGTAGCCGATGGCCTCGAGCCACGACCCGCTTGCCAGCAGCGCGCCGGCTTTGCCGAGGTCCGACAGGAAACGGCGGCGCTCGACGGAGGTTGTCATAGCTGCTACTCGGACGCGGCCCGGCCGCGCAGCTCGTTGATCCGCTTGGTGAACTCGTCGACGTTGGATTGGTTCACGACCAGCGTCGGCACGATGATCTGCTTGTTCGCGGGGATGAACGACCGATCGCCGCGCACGGCCTGCGCCATGCGCGTGATCGCCTGAAAGCCGAATTCGTACGGCTGCTGTACGACGGTCGCGTAAATGGAACCGTCCTTGATTCCGGCCAGCGTCTCGTCCGCTTCGTCGAACGCGACGATCTTCACGCGCCCGACTTTTCCGGCTTCACGAACGGCGTTGACGATCGCCGGCCCGTTATAACTCCACAAGCCGACGAGCGCAGTCACGTCCGGATACCGCACCAGTGTGTCGGCCGCGTTTGCCTTCGCCCTCACCTCGTCCGCATCGTCGGTGCGCACGTCGAGGATGCGGATGTTGGATCCGGCCAGCGTCTCCCTGATGCCCTGGACCCGCTCCTGGGCGTTGCGCACGTCGAGCTTGCCGACGAACAGCATCACCGTGCCGCCCCCGGGAATCGCTTCGCGAATGAGCTGACCGGCCTGACGTCCAGCGGCGACATTGTCGGTGCCGATGTAGCACGTCCGCGCGGTTTGCGGAGCGTCGCTGTCCTGCGTGAAGACGACCACTCGCTTCGCCGCGGAATCGATCAACGCAGTCTGGTTCTGCGGATCGACCGGCGAGATCGCAATGCCGTCCACTCCCTTCGTCAGGAGATCGTCGACGATGCGCTGCTGTTCGGCGGCGGTGGCGTCGGCGGTGATCCGGAATTCGGCTTCGACGTCCGCAAGCTCGGCGTCCGCCTTCTCGACGCCCCGGCGCGCGATCGTCCAGAAATCGGCCGCATTGTTGGTGACGAATGCCAGCTTGAGCGTTTTCGTCCCGCTCGTTTCGGCTTGGTCAGTCGATCGGCATGCAGTGACAGAAACACATGCAAGGGCCAACGAGAGAAGTCGACGCAGTTGAGGTGTCATTGGTTTTGAGAGATGCGGGATGCGGCTGACGGATCACCGGTCGGCGGCGGCGCCAGATCCTGAGACCCGGGTGGACCGAGGAGCTCCGTGAAGATCGGTTTCAACGCATCCGCCCACACCTGGTAGCCCTTGGCAGTCGGATGCAGCTTGTCGCCCATCATGCCGTCGAACAGCCGGCCGTTCGCGTCGGCGAGCACATGGTTGATGTTGAGATAGCGAATCGACTTCCCGTCGGCGACTCGGGCGATCCGCCGATTGATCTCGTCGATGATCGGCACGACGGCCATGTTGTCGTTGCGTGGAAAGATACCGGTCAGGATGATCGTGGCGTTGGGCGCCTTGGCACGCATCACGTCGACAATCGCCGCGATACCGCTGGTGACGTCCTCGATCTTGGCGCTCGCGCCCGCTTCACCGATCGTGCTGCCCACGTTGTTGGTTCCGGCGAGGAGCACGATCACTTTCGGATTGACCCCGTCCAGCTCGCCGTTGCGCAGCCGCCACAGAATGTTGTGCGTCGTGTCGGCGCCCCAGCCGAAGTCGGCGGCGTTCCAGCCGTAGAAGTTCTGCTTCCAGTTCGCCAGGAGCTCGGGATAGTCGGTGGCGCCCCAGCGTCGCGTGATCGAATCGCCTTCGAAATAGACGTCGATGCGACCGCTCTTCGCTTTCTCCAGCAACTGTGCGTGCGCCGTGTGCGAGTTCTGGTCGATGCGTGGGACGGCGCGGTCTGCGGGCGGCGTGTATTTCAACACCCGGTTCGCCCACGGGATGAAGTACTTCCAGTTCGGCGCATCGGTGTGCCCACCATCGTGCTGTCGCCAGGCGAGATCGCCGTCGAGCATGTTGACGTTGACCGGCGGCATCCGCTCGACCTTGTAATTGTCGGATCGGCCGAGATCTTTTGCGCCGAGCAGCCGGAACACCGGACCGGCGGCGATGGCCGCCATGAAGCTGCCCTGATGATCGAGCCAGCGCGCATCGCCGCGCTCGGGAACGCCGTGGCTGATGAACACCGGCCGCGGTGCGCACAGCGCGATCAGTTCGTGGGCGTCGACGGGAAGGTCGCCGGCATTTCTGCTCCCGAACGTCGCATCCGCGGCTCCGTATTTGACGAAGTTGCCGGCCATCCAGTGATACTCGCCCTGGCCGGTCAGGTTCTCGACCTGCTCGCCCCAGTTGCGCCGGTGAAGTTTGGTTCCACCCTCACCTGACGACGCGATGAGTCCCGTCGCGAATCGGGTGTCGAACGCCATCGTGACGAGAGCGGCCTTGCCGTAACGAGATACGCCTTCGATGCCGACGCGCATCGCGTCGACCGCCGGATCTGTCTGCAGGTAGTCGAGAGCGCGCGAGGCGCCCCACGCCCACGCGCGCAACGCGCCCCAGTCCTCCGGCTTGCGCGGCTGCCCTTTGTTGACCAGACCGATGATCCCCTTGGTCAGTCCCGCACCGTTGTCGGCCTGCACGCTCGTCGGGCTGAGCGACACCACTCCCCATCCGGCGGCGATCAACTGTTCGATCGCTGGCGGGTCGGTGCCGACGACGGTTGGAGGAGGAGCACCGCGAGCCGGGGCCGGTCCGCCCAGCGCCGGCGGCAACGCTCCGCTGCCGAACATGATCATGACGGGCACGCGACGGGCGACGTCTGCCGGCGTGACGAGCGTCATCTGGATGTCGACGGCGATCGTGGGGGACGAGGAATTGTCGACATGTCCGACGAGTTGCCTGCCGACGACGGGACACGCGCCAAGCATGCCACGCACGCTGCTGGTCACGGTCCACGTCACCTTGGGTACGTTCGCGGGAATGCGTCCGATCACTTCGCGCTCGAAGTCCTCGATGATCTGCGGCCGACGCTGTTTCCACCAGGCATCCACCGTCGAGACCTTCGTTCCGTTCTTCAACGTCAGCACGTCGGGGAGATCGGGGAATGGATTGGCGGTCGCCTCGTCGTAGTTGGCGTGGTTCGGCGCCGACTCGTCGCCGCTCGGTCCGGGACGCAGCCTGCGAATCCCGAGCTGCGCCATCATGTTTTGATGATCGTCGGCGGTGGTCCAGGTCGCGGTGTCGACTCGGGGAGGCGTGCCACGAGCGGAGTCGAGGGGGGCAGCTGTTTGCTGACCCTGCAGAACGGCGCCTGTGAGGACGCATCCGATCGTGATCAGAAACGGAATTGTCTTACTCATCGCTCACCTTGCAGCTTGTTCCAGTGCGACCAGGCCGGTAGCGCTCGCGAGAACTGTTCGATCAGCTCCTGCGGATCGCCGGCGCGTCCGCGTGCGTGCGCCTCGCACAGCGCGTACAGGGGAATCATCTCGCGATACATCGCCTGTCGATCCGGATCCGGATCCACGCGCGACTCGGCCAGCGGTTCGGCCACGCCCGCCAGCACGTCGGCCCACTCGGTCCTTGGTTCACACGTCCGCCTGTGGCCATGAGCGGCGCGCAGCGCGGCCCCGAGGGCGGCGGAGTTGCCGACCGTCAGCCGAAGGACGCGGGCGCCGAAGACGTCGGCCATCACCTGCAGGATCTCGCGGTTGACGGCCGCGCCCCCGGTCGCGTGAATCACGTCGATGCGATCCGTCATCCAGCGGGTGTGGAAGGCCATCGACATCATCTGCGCTTCAACGACCGCGCGCACATCGCTTCCGCCGCCACCCGCCGGGCCATAGCGATGGATGGAAGGAGCGGCGATCGGCGGCGTGATCTCTGGCGCGAACCACGGCAGCATCATGTGTCCGCCGTTGCCTGGCGGCGTGCTCGCCAGCGCCTGGGAGAACTCGGCCCACGACATGCCCTGATCCGTTCGCACGCGTTCGCGCGCGAGTGACCCGTTCTGGAAGCAGGTCAAGGCCATGTAGGCCCCGGTGGGCGCTCCGAACACGTGGCCGGTGCCCGAGTCGTTGACCCGCGCCTCCGACATCGGCCCGAACACCGTATCGCTGGTGCCCAGCGAGATGGCGACCTGACCGTCGCGGGCGAGGCCGACGCCGACGAGACTGCTCGGATTGTCTCCCGTCCAGGCGATCACCGATGCCGCCGGGAAGCCGCAGCGGATCTGCCAGTACGGCGCGAGCACGCCGATGCAGGTCCACGGGTCGACGATCGGTGGCAGCTTCGACGCAAGGCTGGGCGCCGTCGCCGCGATCGCCTCAGGCCACCATTGCTTCGTTGTCAGATCCATCAGGTTCATGCCGGAGGCATCGCCCGGTTCCAGTGGCGCCTGACAGCCGGCCAGCAGCGACGCCATGAACGAGCTCACGAGATGAATCCGATCGGTCGCCTCGTATGCCAGGGGATCACGCTTGAAGAATCTCCGAATCTGCGGTCCCGTGAACCGCTCGAACGCCCGTGAGCCGGTCGCTCGCGCCAGCCGCACGTCGCCGGCGGCGCCGAGCGATGCCGTGATCTCGCCGCATTCCTCCGTTGTCGTCGAATCCATCCAGATCGGCGACGTGTCGCGTGAGAACGCTCCCCGCACTTGATCGACGAGCGGCCGTCCCGCATCGAGCGAACCCAGGGTCGCCGTCGCGCTCGCGTTGAGATAGACGCTCCCGTGCTGCTGGGCGGAGCCCGAGATCGCCGCAACCTGCCGTACATCGATAGCGTCGGCCAATCGGCCCATCATCACGTCGAGCGCCTCGGCCCACATCAGCGGCGGCGCAAGGCCGACCGCCGGGTCCGCGTCGGGCAGCACGCCGTTGCGCGTGCCGTAATGCGGCAGCACCTCGTCGAAATTCAGCGACGTCTCCAGCAGCACACGACGCTCGTCATCGTCGATCTGGATGACGACGGCGGTCAGGCTTTGGGTGCTGGAATCGAGGCCTAGATACAGCGCCATCGCGTTACCAGTCGTGCATGGTCCCGTCGACGAGCCGTGCAGTCGGCAGGTACGCCGGCTCGTAGGGGAACGTCGCGGCCAGCGATTCATCGAGGTCGACGCCGAGTCCGGGTGCCTCGCCGGGGTGCATCAGACCGTCGCGGAAAGAGTACGCGTGTGGAAAGACGCGATCGGTCTCGTCCGTGTGCGGCATGTACTCCTGAATGCCGAAGTTGTGGACGCTGAGATCGAAATGCAGCGCGGCCGCCATACAGACTGGGCTCAAATCGGTGGCACCGTGCGAGCCGGTCCGCACCTGATAGAGCTCGGCGAGGCTCGCGATCTTCCGCATGTGGCTGATGCCGCCGGCATGAACGACCGTCGTGCGGATGTAGTCGATCAGCTGCTCTTGAATGAGTTGCCGACAGTCGTGAATGGTATTGAACACTTCGCCGACGGCCAACGGTGTGGTGGTGTGCTGTCGGATCAGCCTGAAGCTCTCCTGGTTTTCGGCCGGCGTCGGATCCTCCATCCAGAACAAGCGATAGGGCTCGAGTGTACGCCCGAGCCGCGCCGCTTCGATCGGACGCAGACGATGATGCACGTCGTGCAGGAGATGGAGATCGGGGCCAAGCTCGCGGCGGAGGCGATCGAAGAGTGGCGCCACGGTATCCACGTACCGTTCGCTGCTCCAGACCGTCTCGGACAACGGCCCGCGCACGGCCGGCTCGTACGCGCGCCCCGGAGCGACGCCGTAGACACGCTCGAGGCCCGGCACCGCCGATTGCGCGCGCACCGCTTTGTATCCTCGCGCCACGAAGTCCGCCGCGGCGTTCACGGTCGCGTCGATGCTGGTGCCGCTGGCGTGGCCGTAGACCATCACCGCCTCACGACTTGCGCCGCCCAGCAACTGGTATACGGGCACACCGAGCACTTTGCCCTTGATGTCCCACAGCGCGGTATCGACCGCCGCAATCGCGGTCATCGTCACCGGGCCGCGCCGCCAGTAGGCGCCCTTGTAGAGAAACTGCCAGATGTCCTCGATGCGCCGCGCATCGCGGCCTTCGAGCAGCGGCAGTACGTGATCCCGCAGGTAGCTCGCCACCGCGAGCTCGCGCCCGTTCAGGGTCGCGTCCCCCAGCCCGTAGACGCCATCCTCCGTCTCGAGCTTGAGCGTGACGAAGTTGCGCCCGGGGCTGCAGACGATAACGGAGCCGCCACGAATTTTCATTCTTGTCGTTCGGATCGTTCGAATCGTTCGGATCCTTCGATTCGAACGGTGTTCGTGTCCATTCGTCACACGCCCAGCAGCAGGTCCACCACCAGTTGATCCAGCTTCTCGTACGGCAGTCGTCGTCGCGCGAGCGCCTCGCGATCGAATGGCTGCGCCTTCAATTGATCGGCTCGCTCGCGACTGTACGGTCCGACGTCGGCGAACCCGCCTGCATCGCGAATCTCGGCGAGCAGCGTTTGAATGCCGGCGTGGTTGCAGAACTGCTTCGCCTTCTCCTTGAGAATCAGATACGTGCGCATGCAGCCGGCGGCGAAATCCCAGACGCCGGCCTCGTCCTCGGTGCGATAGGCATGCGCGTCGAAGTGACGCGGTCCGTCGTAGCCCGATTCCTCGAGCAGCTTCACGAGGAAGAACAGCGGCTTGATCGACTCTGACCCGAACCGCAGGTCCTGATCGAATCGCCCGGGCTTCTGATCGTTGAGGTCGATGTGAAACAGCTTGCCGGCCTCGAGCGCCTGCGCCACGGCATGAAAGAAGTTCAGCCCGGCCATCTGTTCGTGCGCGACTTCCGGGTTGACGCCGACCATCTCCGGATGCGCCAGCGTTGGAATCAAACCCAGATACGACGCGGTGGTCGGAAAGTAGATGTCGCCGCGCGGCTCGTTCGGCTTGGCTTCGAGTGCGAACCGTACCGCGTACTTCTGGTCGATCGCGTACTCGCATAGAAAATCGATGGCGTGGCGGAAGCGCTTGATCGCTTCCACCGGATCCTTCCCGGCGTCGACTTCGGCGCCCTCGCGTCCGCCCCAGAACACGTAGGTCGTCGCGCCCAGCTCCACGCCAAGATCCATCGCGCGCATCGTCTTCTGCAGCGCGTATGCCCTGACGCGCGGATCGTGCGACGTGAAGGCGCCATCCTTGAACACCGGATCGGTGAACAGGTTCGTCGTCGCCATCGGCACCGTCATGCCGGTGGCGTCGAGCGCGCGGCGGAAGTCGCGGACGATGCGATCGCGGTCCGCGGGCGTCGTGTCGATTGGGACCAGATCGTTGTCGTGAAAATTGACGCCCCAGGCGCCCAGCTCGGCGAGCCGGTGCACAGCGGCCACCGGATCGAGCGGCGGCCGCACGAACTCGCCGAACGGATCGCGCCCGCGATTGCCGACCGTCCAGAGTCCAAACGTGAATTTGTCGCCGGGTGTTGGCGTCAGTCCCATGTGCGTCCTTCGAGGCTGATGAAGGGCATTTTGCATTGCAGAGTGTGAGTATTCAGCAACCTGCTACCCGTTGAAATACAAATAGGCTGCGGCGATGAGTATCAGCACGACCCCCGAGTGGATGACGTCCCACTGGTTCCAGCTGCGACGCGACTCGCGACGCTGTTCCGGAGTCACCGTTGCGTACGTCAAGCCCGTGAGCTGCGCTTCACTCGGGGGCTTGGTGGCGTAGCTGACCGCAATCAATACGACCACCGACACGAGGAAGATCAACAGGCTGTAGTACTGGAAGTAAATGTTGCTGAGCACCCACAGAAAGGATCCGGGTGCGTAGCCGTCGCGATAGCCTTCCAGTCCGAGGGTGACCGGGGTATCGACGACAAGACGCAGCGCCCCCAGCGCAAACCCGGTGACGAGCGCAGCCAGACATCCAGCGGCCGTCAGTCGCTTCATGAACACGCCGAAGAAGAAGACGGCGGCGATCGGCGGCGCGAGATACGCCTGCATCCCCTGCAGATACGCGTAGAGTCCGCGTGCGCCCTGGATCACGGGAATCCACGCGAGCGCGATGATCACCATGACCGTGGTCGCAACTCGACCAACCCAGACCAGACGCGCCTGCGAGGCGCGCGGCCTGAACTTCCGATACACGTCGATGGTGAACAGCGTCGACGAGGCGTTGAACGCGCCCGCCAACGAGCTCATGAGCGCGGCGAGCAGGCCGGCGACGACGAGGCCACGCAGACCGGACGGCATCGCGTGCTGCACCAGCAGCGGAAAAGCGGCCTGCGCCGACGCGTCCACCACGTTGCCCTGCGCGTCGACGAGCGTTTCAAGTCCCGGCACGCGTCCCGTGCGGGCGAGCGCGACGGCGATCATGCCGGGAATGATGAAGATGAAGACCGGCAGCAGCTTGAGAAACGCTGCGAAGATCGTCCCGCGCCGCGCTTCGCGTTCATCCGGTGCACCAAGCGTGCGCTGCACGATGTACTGGTCGGTGCACCAGTACCAGAGCCCGATGATCGGCGCCGCGAACAGCATCCCCACCCACGGGAAATTCTGGTTGAAGTACCACGCCATGCGCCCTGGTTCTTTCACCGGCAGCCACGTGCCTTCGACGCCCGCGGGAATCAGCGGCTTCCAGAGATTGAACAGCTCGCTGTCGAGCGTGGCGCGCAGCTCGCTCCATCCACCAAGTCGACTGAGACCGATGAGGGTCAGCACGAGAGAGCCGGCGACGAGCACCGCCGTCTGCACGGCTTCGGTGTACGCCACCGCGCGCATCCCACCGACGATCGTGTAGATCCCGGTCAGCAGTACAACCATCACCGATCCAATCCAGAAGCTGTTGAACACGGTGTCGCCGAGCCGGATGCTCATCTCGGGCAGCAGCACGCCAAAGACGACGCCGCCGGCGAAAATGCCCACCGCGATCTTCGTCAGCACGTACGCCACCAGGGAGATCAGCGAAAGCACCCAGCGGGCGGTCGGCGAGAACCGGCGTTCGAGGAACTCCGGCATCGTGTACACGCGCGAGCGCAGGTAGAAGGGGACCAGGACCCATCCCAGCACCAGCAGGCACCACGCGTGCAGCTCGAAATGGGCGAGCGCGACGCCGGTGGTGGCCCCGGCACCGGCCAGTCCCACCAGATGCTCCGACCCGATGTTCGACGCGAAGATCGACGCGCCGACGACGAGCCAGCCCAGATTGCGACCGGCGAGAAAGTAGTCGTCGGCGGTTTCGCGGCTGCGCCGCAGCGACCACCACGTGAGCCCGAGCAGCATTGCGAAGTAGAGCGCGACGGCGCGCCAGTCGAGCGAGGTCATGCCGTCAGCGCGCCACGACGTCGAGCGATGCGGTCACGAGTGAGCTGGCGCTCGTGCCGATCATGATGTCGAAGCGGCCGGGTTCGACCACGCGCTGCATGCGGCGGTCGATCAGCGACAGCTCGTCCGGGCCGAGCGTGAAAGTCACCATCTTCGATTCGCCGGGCTTCAGGCTCACGCGCTCGAATCCTCTCAGTTCCTTGACCGGCCGCGTGACCGAGCTGACCTGATCGCGGATGTACAACTGCACGACCTCGTCGCCCTCTCGTGAACCGGTATTCGTGACGCGCACGGTCACATCCGTTCGACCGCCAGGACCGATGGTCGGCGAGACGACGTGCAGATCGTCGAGCTTGAACGTGGTGTAGCTCAATCCGAAGCCGAACGACCACAGCGCGTCACGCGTGAGATCGAGGTGGCTCCGAAACGACGTCGGTCGCCGATTGTAGTAGACCGGGAGCTGTCCGCTCGAGCGCGGGAACGACACCGGCAGCTTGCCGCCGGGATTCACGTCGCCGAAGAGCACCTCACCGATCGCCGTGCCCCCTTCCTGGCCGGCGTACCAGGCTTCGAGAATCGCCGGAACGCGGTCGGCGACCAACGGAATCGCCAGCGGACGACCGTTGACCAGCAGCGCGATCACCGGCTTGCCGACCTGCAGCATCGCCTCGACGAGATCCTCCTGATTGCTCATCAGCGACACGTCGGCGACGTCGCCGAGGTGATTGTCCGCCCAGGCTTCGCGCGAGACCGATTCGTTGGTCCCAATCGCCAGGACGATCGCGTCGGCCTGCCGCGCCATCTTGACCGCTTCCTGAATGCGCGCGCGGTTCTGCGCGGCGTCGCCGAGCACGACCTTGTCGCCACCCCAGTCCGCCGGGTGCTCGGTGATGCGCACACCTTCGGCGTGGACGATCCTGACGCCCGCGCCGGCCTTCTGCGTGATGCCGGTGAGCACGTCCACCCCGCGCCCTGGATCGCGCGAATAGCCTCCCAGGTGCAGGCCCCTGGCGTTCGGGCCGATCACCGCCAGCGTCTTGACCTTGCTGCGATCGAGTGGCAGAACGCCGCCCTGATTCTTGAGCAGCACGATCGATTTGCGCGCCGCGTCGAGCGCGAGCGCCTGATGTTCGGGCGTATTGGCCACGCGCTCGGCGCGATCCGGATCGACAGACGGACGTTCGAACACGCCGGCCAGGAACTTCGCGCGCAGCACGCGCGCGACGGAGCCGTCGATCGCCGACTCGGCGACGCGGCCGCTCTTCACGAGCGACACGAGCTCGGGAAAGCCGGCCGGATCGGGCAGCTCGAGGTCGACTCCCGAATCGAGCGCCTGGGCGCCGGCGTCGGCCTTGTCGATGGCCACGTGATGACGGCTCTGCAGCTGCTCGATCCCGAAATAGTCGGAGGCGACGAGGCCGGTGAAGCCCCATTCGCGACGCAGCAGATCGGTCAGGAGCCAGCGATTCGCATGCGACGGCACACCGTCGACTTCGTTGTAGCTGGGCATCACCGAAAAGGCGCCCGCCTTGAGGGCCGCCTCGAACGGCACCAGCAGTTCGGCGCGGAGCAGCCGCTCCGAGACGATTGCCGGCGCGGTGTTGATGCCGCCTTCGTGCGAGCCGTGCCCGGCGAAATGCTTCAAGGTCGCGAACACCTTGTCATCGGCAAGCGGAAGACTCGTGCCCTGATAGCCGCGCACGGCGGCGACACCCATGCGCGACACGAGATACGGATCCTCGCCGTAGGTTTCCTCGATGCGTCCCCATCTGGGGTCGCGTCCGAGATCGACGACCGGAGAGAGCACGTGCTGCGCCCCGCGCGCCCGTCCTTCGAGTGCGGCGACGCTCATGATCCGTTCGACCAGCGCCGGATCCCACGTGCTCGCCAGACCGATCGGCGATGGGAAGTGCGTGCCGCCGGCCGCCACCAGACCGTGCAGCGCCTCTTCGTGGAATAGCGCCGGAATGCCGAGACGCGTGTTCTCGATGAGCCACTTCTGAACCGCGTTGACGAACATCGCCTGCTCGCGCGCCGAGCGCGCGGACCGACCATCGGTCGCTCCGGCGATCTCACTCGGCCGCGACACCTCGCCGATTCCCAGTCCAATCAACGCCTTGGCATTGGTCGGATCGAATTGCCCCTGCGCGTCCTGAATCTCACGCTTGCGATTCCAGATGCCCTGCAGCTGCGCAACCTTCTCTTCCAGCGTCATGCGCGACAGCAGGTCCGCCACGCGCGCGTCGACCGGCGCGTCGGCCCGTCGATAGATCGGCACCGAGGTCTGCGCGTCGAGCAGCACGACGGCAGCCGCCATCAGCGCGCACAGTACGCCGGCAAACTTAGTTCGGTCTGTGAACTTTATTCGGATCATTCCAGCACTCCGACGGATTGCGCAGCATACGTGCACGCGGAGCCGCACGTCCAGCGCGAAAAACCCGGAGCGAAAGCGCCACGAATCATGGCTGACGCGGAGCCCCCTCTTGACACCTCCGGCGCCACACTCATATAGTTCGCGACTCAAACAAACTAGGTAGCGTTGGGTGGCTAGGTTGTTAGGCGGATAGGCGGATGGGGAAGAACGCCCCTTGCCTAGCCGACCGAGCTACCCAGCCACCGTAGCAACCCAGCTGCCTAGCGACCAGCGACCCAGCGATGCGCAAGATCGATCTCACGAACTTTCAAGTGGCGACCAGCGAGACCGCCCGCCAGATCAACCGGCGGATCGCCTTGAACTTCATCCGCCGCCACCAGCCGATGTCGCGCGCCGACCTCGCCCGCCACTCGGGACTGCAGCGCAGCACGGTGTCCGCGATCATCGATCAGCTCATCAACGAAGGCTGGGTCACCGAAGGCGCCACCGGCGCGACCATGCGTGGCCGCAAGCCGCGCTTCCTCCATCTCAACGTCGAACGCGCCGCCATCCTCGCCGTCGATCTCCGACCGGAGATGACGACCGTCGGCCTCTCGGGTGTCGATGCCAGGTTCGTGCGACAGGCATCCTGGCCGACGCCGACCACTCCTGCGGCTTTCGTCGCGGAGATCGCGCGCACGGTCGACGCCTTCAAGACCGCGCATCCGCAGATGGTGTGCGAGGGCATGGGCGTCAGCCTGCCCGGCCGGGTCGATCAGAAAGGGCGGCTGGTCTTCGCGCCGAACCTCGCCTGGCCGACGGTCAACATCAAGGAGCTGCTCGAACGCGCCGTCCAGCTCCCCGTCGTCGTCGAGAACGCGGCGAACGCCTGCGCGCTCGCGGAACTGTGGTTCGGACAGCACCCCGAGCACGTGCGGCATCTGATCGCGGTCACCGTGTCGGAAGGCATCGGCGTCGGCCTTCTGCTCAACGGACAACTCGTGCACGGCAACCACTCGATGGCGGGGGAGTTCGGCCATCTGGTCATCGAAGAGCAGGGCGTTCCGTGCCCCTGTGGCAAGAGCGGCTGCTGGGAGCGATACGCCTCCAACGCCGCGGCGGTGCAGTTCTACGCCGGCGAGCGTGGGGACGCGGTGCCGGCAGCCAGGTTCGACGATCTGCTCTGGAATGCGGACAACGGCGATGCGCGCGCGATTGCGGCGCTCGATCGCATGGGGCGCTATCTCGGCGTCGGCCTCGCCGCGCTCGAGACGGGCCTGGCGCCGGAGCTGGTCGTCGTCATCGGTGAAGTGACCCGGGCATGGTCGCGTGTGGGACCGGTCGTCGACGCGGTCGTCAAGCAGCGCGCGTTGACGCAGTCGATCGCGCGGATCGTGCCGACCGATTCCGCCATGCAGCCACGCTTGCGCGGCGCGGTCACGCTTGTCGTGCAGCAGCACTTCGGCGCGCCCAACGTGGCGTGAACAGCGTAGCGATTTCTGAACTGGTTGGTGTCACAGCGTTCGTGAGCGAGGAGAGAACACCATGTTGACTACACCGGCCCTGCATGTCCGCCGTAGCCGCACAGGCGGAGGCGGATCTCGTCGCCCCAGCGCGTGGGCCCGCGCCGCCGGCGCCCTCGTGCTCCTGCTCGTGTTCGCGGCCACGAGCGCATCGCAAGTGCTCTATGGATCGCTGACCGGGACGGTCACCGATCCACAGGACGCCGTGCTGCCCGGCGTGACCGTCGTCGCCACCAACGTCGAAACCGGCGTCTCGAAGACAACGGTGACCGACGGCGTTGGCGGATTTCTCTTTAGCGATCTCGTGCCCGGCGGGTACGACGTGACCTTCGAGCTGTCAGGCTTCAGCAAGGTCGTGCAACGCGCCATCCGCGTCGACACCAATGCGGTACGTCGCGTCGACGCCCAACTGGAGGTGTCCGCGCTGCAGGAAACCATCGAGGTCACGGCGGCGACGGTGGCACTGCAGACCGATCGCGCCGACACGCACTTCACGCAACGCGCCCGCGAAGTGAACGATCTGCCGCTGGCAGGCTCGCTCGGGCGCAATTATCAGAGTCTGATGGCGATCGTTCCCGGCTCGGCGATCCAGCGCACCGAGAACGGGCAGGGCGAAGTGAACTCGGTCGCCGGCAGTCCACAGCGCTCGATCTCGTTCAACGTCAATGGCGTGTCGAGCTGGCAGAACCAGACCAAGATCGACGGGTCACCAGTCCAGTACGTGTGGCTGCCAACGAACACGGCCTACGTTCCGTCGGCGGAGGCCATCGAGGAAGTCAGCATCGTCACCAACTCGTACACCGCCGAAGTCGGGACGGCGGGCGGCGCCGCGATTAACGTCGTCGTCAAGTCCGGGACCAATCAGTACCACGGCACCGGCTGGGTCTACGACACCGACGCCTCGCTCCGCGCGCGCAACATCTTCCAGACCACACCGACGAACCCGAAGAACGTCGTCGTGCAATACGGCGCGAATACGGGAGGGCGCATCGTCAAGGATCGGTTGTTCTACTTCTTCAATGTGGAAAAGAGCACCCAGCGAACGGGCGCGGCCAGCAGGCTGCTGTCGATCGCACCGGAGAGCCTCAGACCTGACGCGGCGGGCAACGTGGTCTTTCCGTTGCCGTCGGCCGGGGGCGCGATCATCTATGACCCGCTCTCGAGCGCGGATCCCGCGCTGCGCACGCCGTTCGCGAACAACATGATTCCAGCAAACCGAATCGATCCCGCGGCGTTGTATCTCATCAAACGGCTGCCCGCGACCACCGTGCCCGGTTTCGTCAACAACGTCGGCACGACAGGCCGGACGACGTACGACCGCACGAATTACGACTTGAAGCTGAATTACGCGGCGCAGAAGATGACGGTGTTCGGCCGGTACGGCAATTCGCCGCACCTGATCAACGACTCGTATGCGCTCGGCGACGCCGGTGGTGGCTCCGCGGCCGGTGGGTCGGTAGGTTTGGGAGTCGGCCGCACGCAGGTGCTCGGTCTGGGCACGACCTACCTGTTCAACTCGACGCTGCTGCTCGACGCGAACTTCGGCTTCACCCATCAGGTGCTCGGAGCCGAGGCGCCCGACATCGGCATCAACGTCGGGTTGGACCCTGACAAGATGAACATCCCGGGCACGAACGGAGCGGACCGCCTGCAAGGCGGCCTGCCCAGCTTTCAGATCAACAACTGGAGCAACCTGGGGAACGACGGAACGGGGAACCCGTTCCAGTTTCGCGATAATCAGTACGCGTTTTCCGCGAACCTCCAGCAGAACGTCCGGCAGCACGCCTTTCGTGGCGGCTTCGAACATCAGAATCAGCAGATCAATCACTTCCAGCCGCAAGGCGGAACGTTCCAGACCGTTCGCGGCACGTTCGTGTTCGATGGGCTGGCGACGATGCTGCAGAACGCGCCCACGCCGGTAGACACCAGGTTCAACACGTGGGCGGCGTTTCTCCTCGGTGCGCCCTCGCGGGCAGGCAAGGTGGAGCAGCTCGTCAACCCCAATTCGCTCTACATGAAGACGTACTCGGCGTACGTGCAGGACTCGTGGCAGGTGTCTTCGAATCTCACCGTAGCGCTGGGACTGCGCTGGGAACTGCAGTCGTTCCCGATACGGCCCGACGGCAAGGGCGTGAACAGGTTCGACCCGACGGACGGCGTCGTCTACGTCGGCGGCTACGGCAGCACGCCGCAAGATACCAACGCCACGACACATGGCCTGTTCCTGCCGCGCGCCGGCGTTACCTATCGATTGGGTGACAAAACGGTGCTTCGGTCGGGCTACTCACGGTCCGGCGATCCAACGAGCTTCATCCAGTTCCGAAACGCGTTTCCGAGCGTGTTTGCGTGGGAGATGCTGCCGCGTACGTTCAACGGCGTGCAGAACCCGTTCATTCCGGTCACCACGCTGCGGCAGGGGATTGCGCCGCCCATCACCGCGCCCGACGTCAGCTCGGGGAAGATCGCGCTTCCCACCGGCACCGGCACGACCACGTATCCGAAAGATCTCGATCGCGGATCGATTCACAGCTGGAATGTTACCGTTCAGCGCGACGTGAGATCGTGGCTGACGGCGCAGGCCGCCTACGTGGGTACGCGAGCCATCGGGCAGATGTCGTTCGTCAACATCAACGCCGGTGCGCCCGGGACCGGCAACGCGGGACGGCCGCTTGTTCTCCAGGGATTCACGAATCTGACCGGCGACATCAACTCGTACATGCCGTACGGCGACACCAAGTATGACGGGCTGCAGACGTATCTGCGCGCTCGTGCTCGCAACGCGCAGGGAGGGATTATCTACACCTGGTCGAAGGCGACCGACTTCACCGACAACGGCGGAGGGAATGCGGCGGGCGCCGGCACACCGAGAATCCAGTACCTTCCCCAGAAAGACCTCAATGAAGGACTGGCGGGCTACGATCGCACGCACAATTTCCAGGCGTTCTGGGTCTGGGACCTTCCGTTCGGCAAAGATCAGCGTCGCGCCAACAGCGGATGGCAGAAGGCGGTGCTCGATGGCTGGCAGATCAACGGCGTGTGGTCGGTGATGAGCGGCACGCCGATCTACATCGTCCAGGACACACCGTTCAACTTGAACGCCGCCGGCAGCCGCCAGGTGCCCGATCTGATCAAGAGCGAGGTCGAGACGTTTTCGGATTTCAAGGTCGGCAGGCCTCCCGCCGGCGCTGACCCGAATCTGTACCAGTACTTCGACCGCAGCGCGTATCAGGCGGTGAACATCCCGGCGGGTCAGGCGCAGCGGTTTGGCAATTCGCCACGGAACACCGTGCGCGGACCCGGATTCTGGAATGTGGATTTCGGTCTGTTCCGGACGGTGAGGCTCCCGAGCTCGGCGATGCTCCAGTTCCGCGTCGAGCTGCTCAACGCGTTCAATCATCCGAACCTGGCCAATCCGGGGAATAACGTGAGCGATGCCGCGAACTTCGGGTTCATCACGAATACGACCGGCGTGGGGGAAAGGAATATACGATTCGGGTTGCGGGCGACGTTCTGACCGGGAGCGGTTCACACTCGTTACGAACCACGGAGACACGGAGGCACGGAGGCCTTTGATTATCTTGATGTCGTAGCTGACCGGGTTGAGCGTGATTAGAAGAACTCCGTGTCTCCGTGCTTCCGTGGTTTGTCGGTGGGTTATCGCGCTGACCACGTGCGGGCGACTTCTGCTCTCCGCTACTCCCGCCCACGCCGAGACCGGCTACGCCGCGTGGCTTCGCTACGCTCGCGTGCCCGACGCGGCGACGCGGTATCAGGGGCTGCCGCGCACGCTCGTGGTGCTCGGTGATGGTCCGGTGATCGGCAGCGCGCGCGACGAGCTGGTGCGCGGCCTCGAGTCGATGCTGGGCGGCCGCATCAGCGTCGCGACGGCGATTGGGCGCGGTCCGGCGATTGTCATCGGGACCACGGATCGGATCAACGCGACCGTTCGCACCGCGCGCGTGACGTCGATGGCCGTTGACGGTTTCTCGCTCGCCTGGTCCCGCCTTCGCCAAGGCTCCGGCGGGCAGGCCTCCAACGATGGAGGGCACCTCGTCATCGCCGGGCAGAACGATCGCGGAGTGCTGTACGGCGCGTTCGCGCTGCTGCGGAAGGTTGCCCTCGGCGAAGACGTATCACGGATCGCCGAGCGCGAGGAGCCGGCGGCGCCGATCCGCTGGGTCAATCACTGGGACAACCTCGATGGCACGATCGAGCGCGGCTACGCGGGTCGATCCATCTTCTTCGAGGGCGGCCGCGTGCAGGACGAGCTGTCGCGCGTCCGCGACTATGGCCGGCTGCTGGCGTCGGTCGGCGTCAACGGCGTTGCGATCAACAACGTCAACGCCAATCCGGAAGCGATCACCGACAGATTCATCCCGCAAGTGGCTCGGGTTGCGGATCTGCTGCGGCCGTGGGGGATCGCGACCGCGGTGTCGATCGACTTCAGCAGCCCGATGCGGCTCGGCGGTCTGGATACCTTCGATCCGCTCGACGCGCGCGTAGCGGCGTTCTGGAAGGATCGCGTCGATGCGCTGTACCGCGAGATCCCCGATCTCGGCGGCTTTGTCCTGAAGGCCGATTCTGAAGGGCGCCTGGGGCCGTCGGCGTACGGTCGCACGCATGCGGACGCCGCCAACGTGATCGCACGTGCGCTGGCGCCGCATCGCGGTGTGATCTTCTATCGCGGCTTCGTCTACGACCACCACATGGACTGGCGCAACCTGAAGAACGATCGCGCCCGCGCCGCCTACGACAATTTCAAGCCGCTCGACGGCGCCTTCGACGCCAACGTCATCCTGCAGATCAAGTACGGGCCGATCGACTTCCAGGTGCGCGAGCCGCCGTCGCCGCTGTTCGGCGCGCTCGAGAAGACGAATCAGGCGATCGAGCTCCAGATTACGCAGGAGTACCTCGGCCAACAGCGCCACGTCGTCTTCCTGGCGCCGTTGTGGAAGGCGATCCTCGACTTCGATATGGGCGTGCCGGCGCCGACGACGGCAGGCCGCGCCGTGTCAGGCCCGCCTTCGCCGACGGTCAAGCGGCTCGTATCTGGCGCGACGTTCAATCGTCCGACGGGCGGCTTCGTGGCCGTGTCCAATGTCGGCCGCTCGATGAATTGGCTCGGTCACGACCTGGCGATGGCGAATCTCTACGCGTTCGGCCGGCTCGCCTGGAATCCCGAGACCACGTCCGAACAGATCGCGCGTGAATGGACCGGCCTCACGTTCTCGACCGACACACAGGTCGTCGACACCGTCAGCGGGATCCTGCTCGACTCCTGGCCCGCGTACGAGCGCTACAGCGGTCCGCTCGGCGCCGGCACGCTGACCGATATCATCGGCCCGCATTACGGTCCGGGGATCGAGTCGTCGGAGCGCAATGGCTGGGGACAGTGGCACCGTGCCAACGGCACCGGGGTCGGCATGGATCGCACCGCCGCGACCGGAACGGGATTCGTCACGCAGTACTCGCCATCAGTGGCGACCATGTTCGAATCGACGGCCTCGACTCCCGACGAACTGCTGCTGTTCTTTCATCACGTGCCGTACACGCACGTCCTGCACTCGGGCAGGACCGTGATTCAGCACATCTACGATGCGCATCACCAGGGCGCGGCGGACGCCGCCGGTTTCGTCGATCGCTGGCGTCGCCTTGCGCAGACGATCGATCGCGAGCGATATGCCTCGGTGCTGGCGAAGCTGGAGTATCAGGCTGGCCACGCGGTCGTCTGGCGCGACGCCATCAACAGCTGGTTTCAGTGGGTGTCCGGCGTGCCCGACGCGAATGCGCACAGCCGTCGTCTGCCGCTGCGAATCGAAGCGGAAGCGATGACGCTCGATCGCTTTTCGATCGGCGAGGTGACGCCCTGGGAAACGGCGTCGGGTGCGTTGGCCATCTCATGCCGGTCGGGTGGCACGTGCGCGGCGCAATACCGATACGGGGGCGCCGCCGGACGCGTCGATCTCGCGATCCAGTACTTCGACGAGAATGACGGTGCCTCCCGCTTCAGCGTCTCGGTCAACGGCCGCGACGTGGATACATGGAGCGCTGACGCCGACTTCCTCTCGGCAAACGCCAACGGCCACACCTCGACCCGGCGATTGATTCGCGGCGTCGAACTCGCCACCGGCGCCGAGCTCCGTATCACCGTCATTCCGCAGGGCGGCGAGGGTGGAGTGATCGATTACGTCGAGATCGTTCCGGCGTCACCTTGAGCCGGGCGCCAGTCAACCGGATACGAACCACAGAGACGCAGAGGATACAGAGGCACGTTTGGTTTTGTTCAAACCGATGCAGAACGACGCGGTACAGAAAGACAGGCTCTGTGTCTCTGTGCCTCTGTGGTTCGTCAGGGTGGGAACGCGCCCTATTGATTGACGCCGCTGGCCAGGAAGCCTCCATCGACGGCGAGGAGCTGTCCGGTGACGAAGCTGGCGGCGTCGGAGGCGAGGAATACGGCCGCGCCCACGAGCTCGTCGACGCGACCGAAACGTCGCATCGGCGTGCGCATCAGCAATTCCTGACCGCGGGGCGACTCCAGGAGCTCGCGATTGAGGTCGGTTTTGAACACGCCGGGCACGATCGCGTTGACCGTCACGCCCGAGGACGCCCACTCCACCGCGAGCGCACGCGTGAGGCCGGCCAGCGCCGACTTGCTGGCCGTGTAGGCCGCCACCTGGAAGAAGCCGAGGAAGGAGGACAGCGAGGCAATGGTGATGACGCGACCCGAGCCGCGCGCAACCATCGGCGCGCCGAATACCTGACAGGCGCGGAGCGTGCCGGTGAGGTTGGTCTCGACGATCGAATCCCAATCGGCATCGTCCATGTCGAGCGTGGCGACTTTCTTCGTCACGCCCGCGGCGCAGAGCAGGATGTCGACATGGCCGAACTGCCGCACGCATTGGTCGCGAACGTGCTCGAGTGACGCACGATCGGTGACGTCTGCCGTCAGGCGAATGGTGTGTCGCCCGCGCTCCTCGATTGCCGCGGCGACGTCGTGCACGAGCGAGTCACGCCGGCCGATCGCAACGACGTCGGCGCCGGCATCGGCGAATCCGAGCGCGAGCGCGCGGCCGATACCGCTGGTGCCGCCCGCGACGACAGCGACTCGTCCTGAGAGATCGAAGAGCGATGACGGCATAGTGCGGCGCGGACCCGCCCGACTGGATGTGGCGCCGACCTTTATGGTCCGCGATCCCGTGAGATCATAAGAGACCTGTGATGCTATCCGAGACTCATTTCCGCGTTCCGCGTTCCGAAGGACTCCACATCATTCAGCGCCGCGGTGAGCACGGCGCCCGCGAGCTCACCACTCGTCGCCTCACCTTGTCATCCGGTCGCTCGGTGACGTTCGTCGAGGCGGACGAAGAAACGGTCGTCGTGTTGCTGCAGGGTGGCGGTCGATTCGTCGCTGCCGGTCGCTCCTGGGATGTGGCGCGCACGAACGTCTTCAGCGAGCCAGCGACATCGCTGCTGGTGCCGCCGGGCGTCGAGCTCATCGTGCACGCCGAGACCGATCTCGAGGCGCTTCTGACCTCGACGCCAGCACCCGCCGGCGGCGAACCGGCGTTGCGCGGCCCGTCCGACGTGACCGTGCATCATCGTGGCCGCGACCTCTATCAGCGGGAAGTGCACGATCTGTTCGTCGGCGATCCGCATGGTCGCCGATTGATGGTCGGCGAGACGTTCAACGTTCCAGGCAACTGGAGCAGCTATCCGCCGCACAAGCACGATGGTCGCGATGGCGAGCTGCGGCTCGAGGAGATGTACTACTACCGCGTCGATCCACCCGACGGCTTCGGTGTGCACGTGCAGTACACCGCCGACGGCGAGGCGGTCACCCATCAAGTGCGCGACGGCGACCTGGTGCTGATCCCATACGGCTACCATTCGGTGGCCGCGCCGCCTGGCTATCGTGTCTATTACCTGTGGGCGATCGCCGGCGAGGAACGAAGACTCGCGGTGTTCGAGGATCCCTCCTGCCGCTGGCTGCACGGCACCTGATCGTGGGTAGATGGGTAGTTGGGTGGATGGGGCCATGACCCATCCCGATCTCGAGATTGCACCCGACGTGCGAACCGCGCTCGATGCGGCCACTCCGGTCGTCGCTCTCGAATCGACCATCATCGCGCACGGCATGCCGTTTCCCGACAACCTCGAGATGGCGATCGAGGTAGAGCGGATCATCCGGTCGGAAGGCGCGGTGCCGGCGACCATCGCGGTTCTTGGCGGGCGCCTGCACGTCGGCCTCGACGCACATGCCCTGCGGCGAATCGCCGAATCGCAGGACATCCCGAAAGCCTCGGTCCGCGACTTGCCGATTGCCATGGCGACAGGTCGCGATGCGGCAACGACCGTGGCCTCGACGATGCGCATCGCGGCGATGGCGGGCATCCGGATACTCGGGACCGGTGGGATCGGCGGCGTGCATCGTGGAGCAGAGCTGACCGCCGACGTCTCGGCCGATCTCACCGAGCTCGCGGAGACTCCTGTGGCCGTCGTGTCGGCCGGCGCGAAATCGATTCTCGACCTGCCACGGACGCTCG
>Ga0081539_10002136_pt1 | contig 29213 bp, 27 predicted proteins | sample TabmetS4T2R2_FD_71023 | JGI IMG/M metagenome (GOLD analysis project Ga0081539, IMG submission 71023) | Tabebuia heterophylla rhizosphere microbial communities from the University of Puerto Rico - S4T2R2 | ecosystem: Host-associated > Plants > Roots > Rhizosphere ... | reverse complement strand
GGGGAAGGACATTAGCTTTTGTTTCCGGTGCCCTGCCGATCCGCTCCGTCCGCTGCGAAGGGCAGCGAACTTCGCGGGCAGGACACTGGCGTTTGTTTTCAGTGGCCTGCCGATCCGCTCCGTCCGCTGCGAAGGGCAGCGAACTTCGCGGGCAGGACACTGGCGTTTGTTTTCAGTGGCCTGCCGATCCGCTCCGTTCGCTGCGAAGGGCAGCGAACTTCGCGGGCAGGACACTGGCGTTTGTGTTCAGTGGCCTGTCGATCCGCTCCGTTCGCTGCGAAGGGCAGCGAACTTCGCGGGCAGGACACTGGCCTTTGTCTTCAGGGGCCTGCCGATCCGCTCCGTTCGCTGCGAAATGCAGCGAACTTCGCGGGCAGGACACTATGCTGGGGATGCCGGAGGCCAGGATGCCGGGCGGCGATCGCCGCGGATGGGGAAGGATGACGCGCAGCACGAATTCCGGTGGCAGCACGAGCTCCTGGAGCAGCATGAATTTTCTTGGCGGCCGGCCATGAGCGGGATGGGCGGCGCGCCGCGCGGGGGCGGCGCAGCGGAGACGGCGCCGCGCGCGCCGGCGCCGCGACGTGGCTTCGCCACGGTGCTTTCGGCGCTCGCCCTGCTGCTGCCGCTGCCGGCGCTTCTGCTCGCCGCCGGGCTGGTGGCGCAGCGCAGCGCGGAGCAGGGCAGCGCCGGCGACGCGCAGCTGCTCGGCCTCGCCCAGCAGGAGCGGGCGGCGGTGGAGTCGCTGCTGCAGACGCGGCTCGCCATGCTGCGCAGCCTGGCGGCCTCGCCGGCGCTCGACGATCCGCGCGCCGACCTCGCCGCGGTGGATGCGCAGGCGCGGCGGGTGGCGGCGGCGGCCATGGCGCCGATCGCGGTGCTCGATCGCGGCCTCGGGACGCTGGTGGATACCGAGCAGCCCTGGGGCACGCCGCTGCCGCCGACCCCCGCGGTCGCCGCCGCGCTGTGGGCGATGGAGACCGGCCAGCCGACGGTGACCGAGCGGCTGCCGACCGAGGGCGGGACGGAGCGGGCGATGCTGGTGCTGCCGGCGGTGCGCGGCGGCCGGCCGGTTGCGGCGCTGACCGCGATACTGGAGCCCGAAGCGCTGGCGCGCACGCTGGAGACGGTGGAGTTGCCGCCCGCCATGGGCACCGTGCTGTATGACGGGCGCGGGCGCGTGCTGGCGGCGCTCGGCGCCGGCGAGGCGGTGGTGCCGGGCTGGCCGATGATCGCGGCGCGGCTGGCCGACGGGCTCGGCACCACGCCGCAGGGCGATGCCGAGGCGGTGCGCTACGCGGTGCTGCACCTCGCCACCGCGCCGGAGTGGCGGGTGGTGGTGGCGGTGCCGCGCTCGGCGCTGCGCCAGACGGGCGAGGGGGCGTGGCTGCTGCTGGCCGGTGCCGGGCTCGGCAGCCTGCTCTGCGCGCTGATGGCGGCGCGGCTGCTGGCGCGCCGCCTGGGGCGGGAGGCGCTGGCGCTCGCCGGCCAGGCGCGCGCGATGGCGAGCGGCGAGGCGGTGCCGGCGGCGGGGCGGCTGGCCGAGCTCGCCGCGATCGGCGCCGCGCTGGCCGAGGCGGCGGCGGCGCTGCAGCTCCGCGAGCGGCGCTACCGCATCCTCGCCGAGGCCGATGCGCTGGTGCTGTGGCGCGCCGACCGGCGCGGCGCCATGGGCGAGGCGCTGGGCTGGAGCGCGCTGACCGGGCAGCCGGCGGCGGCGCTGCGCGGCGATGGCTGGCTCGACATGGTCCATCACGACGACCGCGCGCCGACGCTTGCCGCCTTCGCCCGCGGCTTGGTGCGCCAGGCGCCGAGCCATGTCGAATTCCGCCTGCGCATCGCCGGGCCGGAGGAGAAATGGCGCTGGGTGCGCATGGCCGCGGTGCCGGTGATGGACGCCCAGGGCCAGGTGGCGGAGTGGATCGGCACCATCCGCGGGGTCGAGGATCCGCGCGGCTCGGCCGAGGCGCAGCGCGCCAACGAGGCGCAGGTGCGCCAGACCGTCGCCGAGCTGCGCGCGGTGTACGACACCGTCGCCCTCGGCCTCGCGCTGGTGGATACCGAGATGCGCTTCGTCAACATCAATGCGCGGCTGGCGGCGATCAGCGGGCTGCCGCCGGAGGCGCATATCGGGCGGCGGCCGAACGAGGTGCTGCCGCCGGGCCTCGCCGAGCCGATCGAGGAGGCGTTCCGCCACGTGCTGCAGACCGGGCGGCCGAAGCTCGACGTGCCCTGCGCGGCCGAGGCGCCGGGCGCCGTGCAGCATGTGCGGCACTGGCTCGCCTCCTGCCATCCGGTGCTGGACGGGGAGGGCACCCTGACCGGGGTGAGCGCGGTGCTGCAGGACGTGACCAGCCGGGTGCGCGCCGAGCACAGCCGCGAGCTGCTGGTGCGCGAGCTGAACCACCGGGTGAAGAACACGCTCGCCACGGTGCAGTCGATCGCCAGCCAGACGCTGCGCGGGGTGGAGGGCGATCCCGGGCGGTTCGGGCGGGATTTCGTGGCGCGGCTGCAGGCGCTGGCGCGCGCGCACGACCTGCTGACCGAGCATTCCTGGGAGGATGCCGACCTGCTCAGCGTGGTGCGCGCGGCGCTGGCGCCGTGGTCCGGCAGCGGGCGGCGGATCCTGCTCGAGGGGCCGCCGGGCGTGCTGCTGCGGCCGGCGCAGTCGCAGGTGATCATGCTGGCGCTGCACGAGCTCGCGACCAATGCGGCGAAGCATGGGGCGCTGTCGCGCAGCGAGGGCGAGGTGCGGCTGACCTGGTCGCATGCGGCGGACGGGATGACGGAGCTGAGCTGGGTGGAGAGCGGCGGGCCGCGGCTCAAGGGCGAGCCGGAGCGGCGCGGCTTCGGGACGCGGCTGCTCGAGCAGGGGCTGGCCTATGATCTGGGGCCGGGGGCGGCGGTGGATCTGCGCTTCCTGCCCGAAGGGCTGTGCGCCGCGATCCGCTTCCACGCGCAGCATTTCGGGCAGAGCCGGCCGGGGGGCGGCAGCGCGGCGGTGGCGTGAGGCGGCTTGACCGGGATGGGGATGGTCTGCGATCCAAAGGGGGTGAGGCAGCTCCTCCCGATCGGTCGCGGGGACGACGACACGCTGTGGGCGGTGGTCGCGACGGTGGGACGCATCGACAAGGTGGCGGAAGTGTACCGCACGCGGGCGGCCGCACTGGCCGACCGCGAATGGCGGACGCAGCAAGTGCGCGCCTATGAGGATTTCCTGCGCCGCTCGCGCCAGCCGGTGCCGTTCTACAGCGTGGCGCCGATCCGGCGGGCGGATTTGCCGCGCAAGTGGCGGCCGTTGCCGGCGCTGGGGTTCCTGAGCGGGCAATTCGCCTGACCGGCAAGCGGCCGGGCGAGGCCCTCTCCAAGGCGTGAAACGCGGAAAGCCAGCAGGAGCCGGCTCGTCCAAGTTCTTTGCGTTCCCTGTCGTCAGCGTCCCCCGGGCAACGGCCTAGAACCGGGCATGCACTGGTGAGGGACGCGATCACATGCCCGTCTACAGGCTCACCGACCAATCGGATGACTTCGATTCCGATGCCGTCGCCGACTGGCCTTTCCTCGGCGCGATCGTCTTCGCGCGCGAGGGCGATGACGAGATCCGCGCGCGCGGCACCGGCATGCTGCTGAAGGGCGGCGATGGCGACGACCATGTGTTCGGCATCGCGCATGACAGCGTGCTGCGGGGCGGCGAAGGCGACGATCTGATCGAGGTGGGCGATTTCCGCGGCGCGACCGGAAACCGCCTGTTCGGCGGACTGGGCGACGACACGCTCGCCGCGCTGGGCAACGACAACCGGCTCGATGGCGGGGAGGGCGACGACCTCCTCGTCAGCGACAACACGAAGCTGCCGCCCGGCTTCGTCGGCGGCACCGCCGGCTCGGTGATGGTCGGCGGCCCGGGCGAGGATCGCTACGAGCTGCGCGCGACCAACACTTATGCCCTCGACGACGATGGCGACGGCGCGCTGGGCGAGGGCGATGTCATCCGCGGCTTCATCGACGAGATCCGGGACTATGGCTGCGGCGAGGTGATCGATCTGGGCGAGGTCGAGGCCGGGACGCTGGGGCTCATCAGGTTTCCGCCGGAGCCCTCTCCGGGGAGCCTGCTTCTGACGCTCGGCGCCGGGAGCTACGCCGCGCTGCGGGGGGACCTCACCGCGCCCGGCCAGTTCGAGGTGGACAGCGAGAACGGGCAGGACCTGTTGATCGTCTATCAGCGCGACGCGTTCGATGAGCCCTATTACGGGCTCGGGGCCGTGGCGCTGCACGACGTGACGTCGCTCGACGCGGTGACCTTCGCCTGAGCGTGCGGGAGGGGTTTCGGGGCGAGGCGCGTCGTTCCGTCTGGGCGCGCGGCCTGTGGTGCGGTAGGGCATTGTCATGCCGGAGCTGAGCCAACTCGCCCTGTTCCTTGCTGCTGCCTTCGTGCTCGCCGTGACGCCGGGTCCGGGAATCTTCTACGTGGCGGCGCGCACGCTTGCCGCCGGCCGGGCGGAAGGCGTCGCTTCCAGCCTCGGCACGGGGCTGGGCGGCTTGGTCCACGTCCTCGCCGGCAGCCTCGGCGTCTCCGCCGTCGTGCTGGCGAGTGCGGAGCTGTTCACCGCGCTGAAGTTGCTCGGCGCCGCCTATCTCGTCTGGATCGGCCTGCGCACCGTGTGGACCGCGCGGCGGGATGCCGCGGGGAGCTTGCGGGACGGTGCCGTGGTGACGCCCGTGGGGACCCGGCGTGCCTTCCGCGAGGGGGTGATGGTGGAGGCGCTCAATCCGAAGACCGCGGCCTTCTTCCTCGCCTTCCTGCCGCAATTCGTCGACCCGGCCGCGGGGCATGTGGCCATGCAGTTCGCTGTGCTCGGCCTGCTCTCGGTGGTCCTGAACACCCTTGCCGACGTGGTGGTGGCGTTTGCGGCGGCGCGCATCCGCACGGGTGCGGCGGCGCGCCCCAGCCTGATCCGCCGCCTGCGCGAAGCGTCGGGTGGTGCGATGATCGCGCTCGGCCTCGGCCTCGCCCTGGCGAAGCGCCCATCCACCTGATCGCTCGCGCGAGCGCCGTTCTCCACCCGACAACGGCTTGGCGCCTGCGCGCGCGGCGGCCACCTCGCGCCAAGTATCCAAAAAAAGGAGGTGGGGGGTTTGGGGGGCGGAGTTCACTCCGCCCCCCGATCTTTCTTTGCCGTCCGGCCTTGCGCGGGTGTTGCCCGTCGCGCCATAGTCCGCCGTAACCTATTGAAAAAGCAGGGAAAAATGAAGAGGTATTCAGCTCAACATCTGTACAGATGTCGCCGGCTTCGGTCCGGAGCCGGCACGTGAGGCGCCGCTTGTTGCTCGCCGCGCCGATGCTGCTGGCGGGCGTCGTCCCGGCCGTGGCGGGTGGCGATCTTTCGCGGCAGGCGCCGGTGGATGTGGTGGTGGAGCTCGGCGGGCCGGACGGGCAGCATGCCTTCCGTCCGCAGGAACTGCGCTTCGAGACCGGGCGGCTCTATCGCCTGATCCTGCGCAATCCAAGCCGCGATCCGCACTACTTCACATCGGACGAGTTCGCTGCGCGCATCTATACGCGCAAGGTGCAGGTGACCCAGCGCCAGCCGGATGGGCGCGAGGTGACGCTGGCGGAGTTCAAGGGCGCGATCCGCGAGATCGAGGTCTATCCCGGCCATGCCGCCGAGTGGTGGTTCGTGCCGGTCGCCGCCGGCCGCATCACCGATCTGCGCTGCGGCGTCAGCGCGGCGGATGGCCGCAGCCATGCGGAGCACGGCATGCGCGGGACCATCCTGATCGAGTGAGGCGCGCCGCCGCCTCGATCGCGCAACGCCTGGGCAACTGAGGAAGACATGGAATTCCGCAGCATCGACGGATCTGGCAATAATAGTTCCGATATAGCAATGAACTCGCAGGGCGCGACCTTCGCCCGGCTGGCGCCGGCGCGCTTCGCCGACGGCATCGGCGCGATGGTGGAAGGCCCCAATCCGCGCGCGGTCAGCAACATCGTGGTGGGCGAGGGCGAGGCGGCGGCGCCGAATGCGCAGGGCCTCTCGGGCATGATGTATGCGTGGGGCCAGTTCATCGACCACGACCTCACGCGCACCGCCTCCGACGGCGTGACCCGCATCGACATCCCGGTGCCGGCGGACGATCCCGTGCTCGGCGGCGTCATCGGCATGACGCGCGCGGTGACCGATCCGGCGACGGGGACCGGCACCGGCAATCCGCGCACCGCGGTGGATCAGGTGACCGGCTGGCTCGACGCCTCGATGGTGTACGGCTCGGACGCGGAGACGGCGGCGGCGCTGCGCAATGCGGACGGCACGCTGCGGAGCTCGGCGGGGGGCAATTTGCCGATCGTGGATGGCGCCTTCATGGCGGGCGACATCCGCGCCGCCGAGAACCCGGCGCTGACCGCGCTGCAGACCCTGTTCCTGCGCGAGCACAACGACCAGGTGGCGCGGCTGCGCGCGGCGGATCCGTCGCTTTCGGGCGATCAGCTCTACGAGATGGCGCGGGCGATCGTCGGCGCCGAGATCGCGCACATCACCTATGACGAATTCCTGCCGCATCTCTACGGCGAGGATGCGCTGCCCGAGTACCAGGGCTACGACCCCGGGGTGGATGCGCGGCTGACGCTCGAATTCGTCGGTGCCGCCTGGCGCTGGGGACACTCGACGGTGTCCGCCGAGACCGAGCGCAAGGACGAGCTCGGCGAGCTGTCGGGCCCGGGACTCGAGCTGCGCGACGTGTTCTTCATGGCGCCGGAGGATTTCGTGGCGGATTCGGGGGCGGACGGGTTCCTCCGCCATCTCGCCACCGACCGCGCCCAGGCGATGGATGCGCGGATCGTCGAGGATCTGCGCAACTTCCTGTTCGACCCGCCGGTCGGCCAGGACCTCGCCGCGATCAACATCCAGCGCGGCCGCGATCTCGGCCTGCCAACGTTGAACCAGGCGCGCATCGCGCTCGGGCTCGAGGCCTATGGCGATTTCGCGGAGATCACCGACGACGCCGCCACCGTCGCCGCGCTGCGCACCGCCTTCTCGAGCCCCGACGAGATCGATCTGTGGACCGGCGGGCTGTCCGAGAGCCTGGTGCCCGGCGCCTTCCTGGGCGAGACCTTCCGCGCCATCTCGCTGATGCAATTCGCCGCGCTGCGAGACGGCGACCGCCTCTGGTACGAGAACCAGGGCTTCGATCCCGCCACCCTGGCGATGATCGAGGAGACCAGCCTTTCCGACCTCATCCTGCGCCATGCCGATACGCGCTGGATGCAGGAGGACGTCTTCGTCTTCCATGAGCGCCGTGCCGCCGACGCGCCGGCCGAGACGCCGGAGCTGCCGCAGCTCGTCATCGGCACCGCGGACGGCCAGACCCTGGAGGGCTGGGCCGCGGACGACATGCTGGTCGGGCGCTCGGGCGATCAGCGCCTGCTCGGGCGCGGCGGCGACGACCGGCTGATGGGCCACCGGGGCGACGACACGCTGGACGCCGGCGCGGGCGAGGACAGGCTGAAGGGCGGCAAGGGCGAGGATGCGCTGCATGGCGGGGCGGGCGGGGACCGGCTGCGCGGCGGCGCCGGGGACGACCATCTCCGCGGCGGCGGGGGGGACGACCTGCTGATCGGCGGGGGCGGGCGGGACCGCATGGAGGGCGGGCCCGGCGCCGACCGCTACCGCTTCAAGGCGGCGGAAGACAGCCGCCCGGACGCGCCGGATGCGATCCTCGGCTTCACGCCCGGCGAGGACGTCATCGACCTCGCGGCCTTCGGGCCGCTCGCCTGGCGTGGCGAGGACGGCTTCACCGCGGCCGGGGTGGCCGAGGCCCGCTACGTGGAGGGCGAGCTGCTGGTCGATCTGCAGGGCGATGGGGCTGCCGACATGGCCATCCTGCTGCAAGGGAGCCCGGCGATCAGCGAGGCCGACCTGCTGGCGTGAGGGGCTGCAACTCGGAGGCTGGACACCGGGGCGGGAGAGAACTCCCGCCCCGGACCCCTCCCTCCTTTTTTTGGGGTTTGGGTCAGTCCAGTTGCATGCCGGCCTCGCGCACCACGCGGCCCCAGCGCTGGTGGGAGGCGGCGATCCAGGGGGCGGTGGCGGCAGCGTCGGCGAAGTCGGGCTGCATGGCCCAGGCGGCGAAGCGCGGCTGCGCGGCGGGGTCGGCGAGCACCGCGCGCAGCGCCTGCGACCACGGGGCGAGCGCCGCCGGCGGCGTGCCGTGCGGCGCCATGACCAGCAGGCCGATGCGGATGTCGAAGCCAGGCTGGCCGGCCTCGATCATGGTCGGGACCTCCGGCAGGAAGGGCAGGCGTTCGGGCGTGGAGGCGGCGACGGCGACCAGCCGCCCGGAGCGGACGAGATCGGGGCCGCCGCCGATGGCGAGGAAGCCGGCCTGCACCGTGCCGGCGAGGAGCGCGGTCAGCGCCTCGGTGTTGCCGCGCATGGGGACGTGGGTGAAGGCGCCTGGCGGCAGGCCGGCCTCCTGGCGCAGCCGCTCCATGGCGAGGTGGCCGGGCGAGCCGTTGCCGCCGGAGCAGTAGAACACCGGCTCGCGGCGCGCGGCAGCGAGCAGCCCGGCGAGGTCGCGCGGCGCGGCCGAGGGGTGCACCAGCAGCACCAGGCCGAAATGCCCGGCCATGCCGACCGGCTCGAGCTCGCGCGGGTCGAAACCCGGGTTGCGGTAGAGATGCGGGTTGACGGTGAAGACCGAATCGATGCTGACGAGCAGGGTGCGGCCATCGGGCCGTGCGCGGGCGACGGCGGCGGCGCCGATGTTGCCGGCGGCGCCGGGGCGGTTCTCGACCACGGTGAGGCCCATGCCGTCGCGCTGGGCGCGCTCGGCGAGCAGGCGGGCGAGGCCGTCCACCAGGGAGCCGGGCGGGAAATTGGCGACGATGCGCAGCGGCTCGGATTGCGCCGCGGCGGGGCTTGCGATGGCGAGGGTGAGGAGGATGCGGCGGGGGACCATGCGCGGAGGCTAGAAGAAGATTGGGGGCGGAGAGAACTCCGCCCCCAAACCCCCACCTCCTTTTTTTGGCTTATTGGCGCTGGCTCCTCCCGCACTCTCCGCCGCCGCGCCGTTGTCGGGTTGAGAACGGAGCTCGCCACGCTTCCCAAGAGTCAAAAAAAGGAGGCGGGGGGTCCGGGGGGCGGAGTTCTCTCCGCCCCCCGGTCCGCCCTATGGTCCTCTGCATGACCGTCCGCAACGTGCTTTTCGTCATGTGCGACCAGCTGCGCTGGGATCATCTCTCCTGTGCCGGTCATCCATACCTGCAGACGCCGAGCATCGACGCGCTTGCCCGGCGTGGCGTGCGTTTCGCGCAGGCCTATGTGCAGAGCGGGATCTGCGGGCCCTCTCGCATGTCCTTCTACACGGGACGCTATGTGTCGTCCCATGGCGCGACGCATAATCGCGTGCCGCTTTCGGTGGGCGAGGTGACGCTCGGGTGGCATCTGCGCGAGAGCGGGCGGGCGCTGGCGCTGGCGGGCAAGACGCATGTGCTGCCGGATGCGCGCGGGATGAAGCGGCTGGCGCTCGATGGGCAGGACGAGCTCGCGGTGCTGCTGCGCGAGGGGTGGTTCGGCCTGGTGGACCGCCATGACGGGCATCATGGCGAGCCGCATTCCGCCTATGCCGATTGGCTGCGGGCGCAGGGCTATGCCGGGCGCGATCCGTGGACGGACTGGGTGATCGCGGTGGAGGATCCCGCGGGCCGCGTGCTGTCGGGCTGGAAGATGCGCAACGCGCGGCTGCCGGCGCGGGTGCGGGAGGAGCATAGCGAGACCGCCTACACCACCGATCGCGCGATCGACTTCATACGCGCGCGGGGCGACGAGCCGTGGGTGCTGCATCTCTCCTATGTGAAGCCGCACTGGCCCTATATCGCGCCGGCGCCCTATCACGCGATGTATTCGGCGGATCGGTGCCTGCCGGTGCTGCGCCATGAGGCAGAGCGCGGGGCGGGGGCGCATCCGGTGTTCCGGGCGTTCCAGGACGAGGAAGTCGCGGTGAATTTCCAGCGCGACGAGACCATCGCGACGGTGCGGCCGACCTATCAAGGGCTGATCCGCCAGGTGGACGATCACCTCGGGCGGGTGTGGGAGACGATGGAGGGGCTGGGGCGCTGGCGCGACACGCTGGTCGTGTTCACTTCCGACCACGGCGACTATCTCGGCGATCACTGGCTCGGCGAGAAGGAGCTGTTCCATGACTGCATCCAGCGCGTGCCGATGATCGTCTACGACCCCGACGCGGCGGCGGATGCGACGCGCGGGGCGGTGGAGGAGCGCTTCGTGGAGGCGGTGGACGTGGTGCCGACCGCGCTGGATGCGCTGGCGCTCGATCCGGCGCGCCACGTGGTGGAGGGGCGGTCGCTGCTCGGGCTGACGCGCGGCACCGAGGGGGCGTGGCGGGAGGCGGTGTTCTCCGAGCTCGACTGGACGTTCCGCGGCGCGCGCCGGCGGCTCGGGCTGCCCACCGGGCAGCATCATGCGTGGATGGTGCGCACGGACCGGTGGAAATACGTGCACTGGACCAGCGGAATCCGGCCGCAACTCTTCGACCTCGCGGCGGATCCGGAGGAGTTCTTCGATCTCGGCGCCGATCCGGCGCTCGATTCCGTGCGGGAGGGGATGCGCGAGAGGCTGCTCGCTTGGTTCACCGGTCTCAAGCGCCGGACCACGGTGACCTGGGAGGAAGCGGAGCAGCGTACCGACAGCCACAAGCGCGCAGGGGTGTTCCTGGGCGAGTGGTAGCAGGCGAGTGGTGACGCGCGAGTGGTGACGCGGTGGCGCCCGCGGAGGGTCGGGCGCCTTTACGGACGGTTAACGCGCAATCCAGTCGTCGGGGCCGTCACGGCCGTCATCCGGCAGATCGGCGGCGACATCCTGGACCATGGCGGCGACCCAGTGTTCCGGCGTGGTGCCGAGGGCGGCGGCGCGGCGCGCGATCTCCTCGGCCAGTTCGTCAGGCAGTTCGACCTTCACCTCGGCCATCTCGGCCCTCCTGGTTCGTGGCAGCAACACAAGATAAGTGCTTCGACTTTGCTGCGCGCTTGCGGCTTCCGCATGGGTGCAATGCGGGAGCAAAGGCGAGGCTGCCATGAAGTTGTTCAGGGATTCGGGAAGGTCGGTCAGCCGCCTTCGATGACCACGGTTTCGTGGTAGTCGCGGCTGAACCAGATCAGCCCGGCTTCGTGCTGGCTGCCCTGGCGGACGCCGACGACCTCGGCGAAGAACACGCTGTGGGTGCCCTTCTCGACCACCTCGGCGATGCGGCAATCGAACGAGGCGACGGCGCCCTGGAGCAAGGGAGCCCCGGTTTCGAGCGCGGACCAGGCGCCGGCGGCAAAGCGCTGCTCGACGCTGACGGCGGCGCTGCGCTGGGCGAAAATGGCGGAGATGGCGCGCTGGCCGGCGGCGAGGGTGTTCACGCAGAGCACGCCATTGGCGCGAAAGACCGGGGTCTGGGCGCTGGAGCGGTTGAGGCAGACGAGCAGGGTGGGCGGGTCGTCGGTGACGCTGCAGACGGCGCTGGCGGTGAGGCCGCCACGGCCGGCAGGGCCGGCCGTGGTGATGATGTTCACCGCGGCGCCGAGGCGGGCCATGGCGTCGCGGAACTCCTTCTGGGTGACGGACATCTGGCCTCGGCTGCGGCGGGCTGGGTGGCAAGTCTAGGGGGGCGGGGCGGGCACGCAAGCCGGCGTTGGACCCGGGGGGCGGAGAGAACTCCGCCCCCGGACCCCCCGCCTCCTTTTTTTGGCACTTGGGACAAGTGGAGAGGGTCGTTCTGCACGCCTGGCGGCGTGGCGCCTGAGAATGCGGATGGCTGATTGGGGGAAGGTGCCGCCCGCCGTTCTCCACGCGACAACGGTGCGTCCACCGAAGCGTGCGGCGGCCGGCGGCGCCAAGTATCCAAAAACAGGAGGTGGGGGGTTCGGGGGGCGGAGTTCACTCCGCCCCCCGAACCTTTTCTTCAATCGTCCCGCCCGTGCACCGATGCCCGGTTTCCGGCGTCTCGCCGGGGCGGATGCGGGCCATGGCGACGCCTTCCGTCGGTGCAGGCAGCGTCTCGATGCGCCGCTTCACGATCCGCGGGCGCGGGACCATGTTGCGGGCATGGTGCTGCCCAACCGCCCGATCTATCTCGACAACCACGCGACGACCCCGCCGGACCCGCGCGTCCTGGCGGCGATGCGGCCGTTCTGGGAGGAGAACTTCGCCAACCCCGCCAGCGTGGAGCATGCGCTGGGCCGCGCGGCGGAGGAGGCGGTGGAGGCGGCGCGCGGGCAGGTGGCGGAGCTCATCGGCGCCGGCAAGCAGGAGATCATCCTGACCTCGGGGGCGACCGAGGCGAACAACCTGGCGATCAAGGGCGCGGCGCGCTTCGCCGCTTCGCAGGAGAGCGGGCGGCGGCGCGTGGTGAGCGTGGTCACCGAGCACAAATGCGTCCTCGAGAGCGTGAAGGACCTGGGCGCGGAGGGGTTCGAGCCGGTGCTGCTGCCGGTGGGGGCGGACGGGCTGCTGGAACTCGATGCGCTGCGCGCGGCGGTGGATGAGCGCACGCTGCTGGTCAGCGTGATGGCGGTGAACAACGAGATCGGCGTGGTCCAGGACCTCGCCGCGATCGGGGCGATCGCCAAGGAAGCCGGGGCGCTGTTCCATACCGATGCGGCGCAGGCGGCGGGGCGGATGCCCTTCGATGTGGCGGAGATCCGGGCGGATCTCGTTTCCCTGTCGGGGCACAAGATCTACGGGCCGAAGGGGGTGGGCGCGCTCTATGTGCGCCGGCGGCCGCGGGTGCGGCTGGCGCCCTTGTTCTCCGGCGGCGGGCAGGAGCGCGGGCTGCGCTCGGGCACCCTGCCGGCGCCGCTGGTGGTGGGGTTCGGCGAGGCGGCGCGGATCGCGGCCACCGAGGGGCTGCTGGATGCCGGGCGGATCGCCGGGCAGCGCGACCGGTTCTGGGCCGCGCTGCAGGCCGAGGTGCCCGGGGTGGTGCTGAACGGGCATGCCGAGCGGCGGGTGGCGGGCAATGTGAACGTGACCTTCCCGGGGCCGGTGGACGCCCAGGCCATCATGGCGGCGGCGCCGATGCTCTGCGTCTCCACCGGCTCGGCCTGTTCCTCGGCGAGCATCGAGCCCTCCTATGTCCTGAAGGCGATCGGGCTGCCGGAGGACCGGGCCCGGGCGACCTTGCGCGTCGGGATCGGCCGCTTTACCTCCCCCGCCGATGTGGACCAGGCGGCCGCCATGCTGGGCGCGGCCTGGCGCCAGGCGCTGGCAACCAGCAGGGCGGCGGAGTGAACGAGCGGCGATGCCGAAGATGGTGTTCATCGAGCGGGACGGCTCCCGGCGGGAAGTGGACGCGCCCCTGGGGCTCTCGGTCCTGGAGATCGCGCATCGCCACGGCATCGATATCGAGGGCGCCTGCGAGGGCAGCCTGGCCTGCTCGACCTGCCACGTGATCGTGGACGATGCGTGGTTCGCCAAGCTGGCCAGGCCGACCGAGGACGAGGAGGACATGCTGGACCTCGCCTTCGACCTGCAGGAGACCAGCCGGCTGGGCTGCCAGATCATCATGACCGACGCGCTGGACGGGCTGGTGGTGAAGCTGCCGGCCGGCACGCGGAATGCGATGGGATGAGCTCGCGCCATGGCGCCCTGGGATGAATTCGGCGCCGAGGGCGGGCTGTTCCGGCGGCTGCGCGCCGCCTGCGCGGCCGAGTGGGAGTCCTACACCTGGCATCCCTTCGTGCGCGGCATCGCCGATGGGACGCTGCCGCTCGCCGCGTTCCGGCGCTACCTGATCCAGGACTACCTGTTCCTGATCCACTTCGCGCGCGCCAAGGCGCTGGCGGTGTTCAAGGCCGAGAGCGTCGCCGCGATGCGGGAGAAGACCGCGGGGATCGCGGCGATCCTGGCCGAGACCTCGATGCATCTGCGCTATTGCGAGGGTTGGGGAATCCCCGAGGCGGTGGTGCTGGCGACGCCGGAAGCGGCGGAGACGGTGAGCTACACGCGCTACGTGATCGATCGCGGGCTCGCCGGCGACATCCTGGACCTCGAGGTGGCGCTGGCGCCCTGCACCGTGGGGTATGGCGAGGTGGCGCTGCGGGTGGAGGCCTGCGCCGAGCGGCGGCGCGAGGCGAACCCGTATGAGAGCTGGATCCGCACCTATGCGGATCCGGGCTACCAGGCGCTGGCGCGCGGGGCGGCTGCGCGGATCGATGCGCTCGGCGTCTCGCATGGCGGCGCGGCGCGCTTCGCGATGCTGTCGGCGGTGTTCAGCGAAGCCGCGCGGCTGGAGGCGCGGTTCTGGCAGATGGGACTCGACGCCCGCCTCGATGCCGCGGGGGCGAGCGGCTGATGCGCATCATGGTCGCCATGTCGGGGGGCGTGGATTCCAGCGTCGTCGCCGGGCTGCTGCATGAGGCCGGGCACGAGGTGGTGGGTGCCACGCTGCAGCTCTACGACCACGGCGCGGCGCTGGCGAAGAAGGGCGCGTGCTGCGCGGGGCAGGACATCCACGACGCGCGCGACGTCGCCGACCGGCTGGGCTTTGCCCACTACGTGCTGGATCGCGAGGCGCGGTTCCGCGCCGCGGTGATCGAGGATTTCGCCGACACCTATGCGCGCGGCGAGACGCCGGTGCCCTGCGTGCGCTGCAATCAGAGCGTGAAGTTCACCGACCTCGTCTCGCTGGCGCGGGAGCTCGGCTGCGAGGCGCTGGCGACCGGGCATTACGTGCGCCGCGTGGATGGTGTTGATGGGCCGGAGCTGCACCGCGCGGCGGATGCGGCGCGCGACCAGTCCTACTTCCTGTTCGCGACGACGCGGGCGCAGCTGGAATTCTGCCGCTTCCCGCTGGGCGAGATGGCATCGAAGACGGAAGTGCGCGCGCATGCGGCGCGGCTCGGCCTCGCGGTGGCGGAGAAGCCGGACAGCCAGGACATCTGCTTCGTCCCCAGCGGGCGCTATCACGAGCTGGTGGCGAAGCTGCGGCCGGACGCCGCCGAGCCGGGCGAGATCGTGCATGCGGATGGCCGCGTGCTGGGCGCCCATGCCGGGGTGACGCGCTACACGGTCGGGCAGGGCAAGGGCCTCGGCGCCGCCTCGCACGATGGCGGCACGCCGCTCTTCGTCGCGGGGCTGGACGCGCCGCGGCGGCGCGTGGTGGTGGCGCCGCGCGAGGCGCTGGCAGTGCGCGAGGTTGTCGCCGGGGAAGTGAACTGGCTTGTGGCGCCACCGGCCGGCGATCTGCGCTGCCGCGTGAAGCTGCGGGCGCGCGAGGCGCCGCAGGCGGCGGTGGCGCGGTGGGATTCCGGCGTGCTGCGCATTGTGCTGGACGTGCCCGCGGTCGCGGCGCCAGGGCAGGCAGCCGTGCTGTACGACGGCGAGCGCGTGCTGGGGGGCGGGTTCCTGCGGCGCGCGGCCGTGGCGCACGCGGCCTAGAAGCTTGGGGGGCGGAGATGAACTCCGCCCCCCAAACCCCCCACCTCCTTTTTTTGGCTTCTTGGCGCTTGCTGCTCCCGCACTCTCAGGCGACGCAGCGTTGTCGGGGTGGAGAACGGAGCTATCCACGCTTCCCATGAGTCAAAAAAAGGAGGTGGGGGGTCTGGGGGGCGGAGTTCATCTCCGCCCCCCAGTCTTTTTCTCACCGCCGCGGCCGACGCACCACGCGCACCTTGCCGGTGCGTCCGCCGCCGCAGAAGAAGCGGTCGGCGCCGTCGGATTCCAGGCCGGAGATGCCGTGGTCTGGCGGCATGACGAGTGCTTCGAGCACTTCGCCGCTCTGCGCATCGATGTGGCGCAGCTCGCTTTCGTCGTTCTCCCAGGTGGCGTGCCAGAGCTCGCCTTCGGCCCAGGTGACGCCGGTGACGAAGCGGTTGGAGTCGATGCTGCGCAGCACCGCGCCGGTCTCGGGGTCCACCTGGTGGATCTTGCGCTCGCGGTAGTGGCCGACCCAGAGCGTGCCTTCCGCCCAGGCGAGGCCTGAATCGCCGCCGCCGCCCGGCGCGGGGATGGTGGCGAGCACGCGGCCGCTCTCGGGATCGATCTTCTGGATGCGGTTCTCGGCGATCTGGAACAGGTGACGGCCGTCGAAGGCGGTGCCGGCATGCGCGGGAACCTCGAGCGTGCGCTCGATATCGCCGCTTGCGGGATCGAGGGCGTTCAGCCGGTCGCCGGAGGCGAACCAGACCTGCTTCCCGTCGAAGGTGACGCCGTGCACGCCCTCGATATCGGGGAAGGGGCCGTATTCACGGATGATCTCGGCTGCTGACTTCTTCATGGCTGCTGTCCCTTGCTTGACGCGAGCCCTTGGTAGTCATCCTGGGAGCGGTGCCGGGAGTAACAAGGTGGTCGCGAATCCCGGCAGCGGCGGCGCCATCCAGCGGCGCGCGCGGGCGCGGCCGAAGGACTGCACCTTGCCGGATGCGGCGAGCGTGTCGAGCGCACGCTGCACGGTGCGCTGGCTGGCGCCGAGCGCCAGCGCGAGGGCGGAGCTCGACCAGGATTCGCCGTCGGTGAGGAAGGCGAGCACCGCGGCGTGCGCTTCCTCGACGGGCCGCGCGAGCACGACGATGTCGGCGGCGCGAAGCGGCGCGATGGCGAAGCCGTGCCGCGTAGCGTCGATGTCGGCGAGGCCGCGCAGCGCGGCGCGCAGCCGGCCGATCTCCACGCGCAGCCTGGCGCGGTGCGATTCATCGGCGTGCTTCGCGCGGAAGGCGCGCGCGAGCAGGACGTCGCGCGCGACGTCGCCGGGCCAGGCTTCGGCCAGGGCGCGGGCGAGGGTGAACAGCACGGGGCGGCGTGCGAGGGATACGATGGAGGCCGCGTCGCGCACGATGTGGCGGCAGGCATCGACGACGAGCGATGCGGAGGCGAGCAGGGCCTCGACCTCCTGGAGCAGGAGGGGGCGCTCGGTGCCGCGCGCGATGAGGCGTGCGGCGGGGCTGGCCAGAAGGCGCGCGGCGCTCGCGACCTCGGCCTGCAGCGCGGGAATGCGGGCCTGCCGCGCCGATTCCGCGGCGCGGGCGAGGGCGGCGCGGGCCTCGGCGCTGCGCAGGCGGCGCATCGCGATGCCGGCGAGGGCGAGCTCATGGGTGGCGCGCGCGGCGGGCGGCAGGGGCGTGGGGTCGAGGGCAGCGAGCTTGCGCTCGGCCTCGTCCACGCGGCCGATCAGGAGAAGGCGGCGGATCTCGATGAGGCGCGCATGCGCGGCATTGGCGGCCTCGCCATGCTGCTCGAGCGTGGCCCTGGCCGCCTCGAGCGGCTTGGCCGGCCAGGCGAGGTCGCGGGCGGCAAGCGCGATCTCGGCCTCGGCGACGACGCAGCGCGCACGCGCCAGCGCTTCCCGGGGGCCGAAGGCGCGCGCGGCGCTGCGCAGCAGGAGTCTCGCCCGCGCGAGATCGCCGAGCTGGGCCATGGCGATGCCGCGCAGCGCGAGGGCGGGCGCGTCCTCGCGCAGGGCGACGCGGTTCAGGGCGCCGAGCGGGTCGCCCGCGGCAAGGGCGCGCGCCGCGGCGGTGATCAGCGAGTCCATCGGAATCCCGCCACACTTGTCACTCCCGGCCTGCGAAGGCGGGCGCCAAGTCTAGCGCATGACCAGGACGGGCACGAAAGGCAGCGGCATGATGCGCAGGATCGGCGATGGGATCGAGGTTGCGGGCGGCTCCGGCGCCGCCGAGTGGCTGTGCCTGGCGGCGGCACCGAGCTTCGCGCTGATGGCGCTGCTGACCGGGTTTCAAGGCAGCGGCGCGGCGATGCCGTGCCTTGCCATGCCGCATGAATCGCCGCTGGGCGGGATGGCGCCGATGTATGCGCTGATGGCGGTGTTCCATCTGGCGCCCTGGCTGCGGCTGGCCGGCCGCGCTCGCGGTGCGTGAATGCGAGCAAGGGAGAGAGAGCGATGACGGCGCACAGGATCGCCACGCGCGAGGCTTGGCTCGAGGAGCGGCGCGCGCTGCTGGAGGCGGAGAAGGCGTTGACGCGGCAGAGCGACGAGGTGGCGCGCCGGCGGCAGGAATTGCCGTGGGTGAAGGTGGCGAAGGCGTACCGCTTCGAGACGGAGCAGGGCGAGGCCTCGCTGGCGGAGCTGTTCCGCGGGCGTTCGCAGCTCCTGGTCTATCACCTGATGTTCGGGCCGGACTACGACGCGGCCTGCATCTCCTGCTCGATGATCGCGGATGGCTTCAACGGCTTCGCGGTGCATCTGGCGCATCACGACGTGATGCTGTGGGCGGTGTCGCGCGCGCCGCTGCCGAAGCTGCTGGCCTACAAGCGGCGCATGGGGTGGCGCTTTCCCTGGGCGTCGTCCTTCGGCAGCGACTTCAATTTCGACTTCCACGCCTCCTACACCGAGGCGCAGCAGCGCGAGCAGGGCATCGAGTACAATTACCGGCGCGAGCCGGTGTTCCTGTGGCGCGCCGGGCAGGAGGGCGGCGGCGCGGGGGCGGAATCGCAATTCGCGGCGGCATCCGGCGTGGACACCGCGACCTATCATCGCGAGCGGCCGGGGATGAGCGCCTTCGTGCTGGAAGACGGCGTGGTGTATCACAGCTACTCCACCTATGCGCGCGGGCTGGATGCGCTGTGGGGCGCGTATCAATGGCTCGACCGCGCGCCGAAGGGACGCAACGAGAGCGGGCTGTGGTGGCGGCGGCATGACGAGTACGACGACAATTCGGGCGCTTCACCTGTGCACCCCTGCTGCGGCTGAGGGTGCGGACTGGGGGGCACGGGGAAGCGGGGCGAACTCCGTTCTCAGCCCGACAACGCTGTGGCGCCTGAGAGCGCGGAAGCCACAGGCGCCAAAGTAGCCAAAAAAAGGAGGTTGGGGGGTCCGGGGGGAAGGAGTTCATCTCCTTCCCCCCGGTCCTTGCGTTGGGCCGCGTCGCGCGCTTCTGTTGGCGCGAGAGCGCGCAAGCGCCAGACGCCGGTTTCCCGGTCTCCGCAGCTGGAGACGACGATGCGACGACGCGAATTCCTGGCGGCCGCCACGGCCGCCATGCTGCCCGCCCCGGGCTTCGCCCAGCCTGCCGCGGCGCGGGTGTTGAAATTCATCCCGCAGGCCGATCTCACCGTCGTGGATCCGGTGGTGACCACGGCCTACATCACGCGCCATCACGGGCTGATGGTGTGGGACACCCTGTACGGCCTTGACAGCGACCTGCAGGTGCGGCCGCAGATGGTCGAGGGCCAGACCGTCGAGGAGGACGGCAAGCGCTGGACCTTCCGCCTGCGCGAGGGGCTGGTGTTCCATGATGGCGAGCCGGTGCGCGGGCGGGACTGCGTCGCCTCCATCCGGCGCTGGGCGGCGCGCGATGCGCTCGGCCAGGCGATGATGGCGCGCGTCGCGGAGATGAGCGCGCCGGACGACCGCAGCTTCGTGATCCGGCTCAACCGGCCGTACGGGCCGATGCTGGAGACGCTGGCGAAGATCGGGCCGCCGGCGCTGTTCGTGATGCCGGAGCGGCTGGCGCAGACCGATCCCTATACGCAGATCCGCGAGATGGTGGGTTCCGGGCCGTACAAATGGGTCGCGGGCGAGCGCGTGGTGGGATCGCGCGTGGCGTATGAGCGCTTCGACCGCTACGTGCCGCGGCAGGGCGGCACGCCGGATTGGAGCGCGGGGCCGAAGCAGGCGCATTTCGACCGGGTGGAGTGGCATGTGATGCCGGACCCCGGCACCTCCGCGGCGGCGCTGCGCAATGGCGAGGCGGATTGGTGGGAGAATCCGCCGAACGATCTGGTGCCGGCGCTCAGGCGCTCGCGCGAGGTGCAGCTCGAGAACATCAATCCGCTCGGGATCACGGGAACGGGGGTGTTCAATCATCTGCATCCGCCCTTCGACAAGGCGGCGGTGCGGCGCGCCGTGCTGGGGGCGATGTCGCAGGCGGATTTCATGACCGCGGCGGCGGGGACGGATGCGAGCCTGTGGCGCGCGAATGTCGGCATCTTCACGCCGGGGACGCCGCTGGCGAACGAGACGGAGCTCGCGCGGATCACCGGGCCGCGCGATCTCGAGCGATCGAAGCGCGAGCTGGCGGCGGCGGGGTATCGCGGCGAGCGCGTGGTGCTGATGGCGGCGAGCGACAACCCGGTGCTGTCGGCGCTGGGCGAGGTCGGGCACGATTTGCTGCGCAAGCTCGGCATGACTGTGGAATTCGTGGTGGCGGACTGGGGCACGGTGGTGCAGCGGCGCGCCAGCAAGGAGCCGCCGGAGCGCGGCGGGTGGAACATGTTCCACACCACCTGGAACGGGCTGGACACCGCCAATCCCGGCGTGCACCAGGCGCTGCGCGCGAATGGCCAGCAGGCCTGGTTCGGCTGGCCGGATCTGCCGCGGCTGGAAGCGCTGCGGCAGAGCTGGTTCGACGCGCCGGATATCGGCGCGCAGCAGCGGATCGCGGCGGAGATCCAGCGCGAGGCGCTGAATGAGGCGATCTATCTGCCGACCGGGCAGTATTTCTCGCCGACGGCGTATCGGCGCAACCTGACCGGGATGGTCAAGGGCGTGCTGTGCTTCTGGAACCTCCGGCGCGCGTGACACGCGCTTGACCCTGGGACGGCGCGGCGCATGCTGGGCGCCGCGTCCGCTTGCCGGGAGGGTTCATGCGATCGCTGCTGTTCGTGCCGGGCGACAGCCCGCGGAAATTCGAGAAGGCGTCGCAAGGGCCGGCGGATGCGCTGATCCTCGATCTCGAGGATGCGGTGGCGCCGGAGCGCAAGCAGGAAGCGCGCGGGCTGGTGGCGGAGATGCTGCGGGCGCCACGCGGGCGGCAGCGTTTCTTCGTGCGGGTGAATGCGCTGGACAGCGGGGCGACGCTCGATGATCTCGCCGCAGTGGTGCCGGCGCGGCCGGACGGGATCGTGCTGCCGAAATGCACCGGCGGGGCGGATGCGCGGCAGCTCGGCTACTGGCTGGATGCGTTCGAGCGCGCGGCGGGGCTGCAGGTCGGGGCCACGCAAATCCTGCCGATCGCGGTGGAGAGCGCGGAGGCGCTGTTCGCGCTGGGGAGTTTTGTGGGCGTGCCGCGGCTCTGCGGGCTGACCTGGGGGGCGGAGGATCTGGCGGCGTCCTTTGGCGCGACGGCGTCACGCGGGGAGGGCGGCTGGCATGGGCCGTTCCGGCTGGCGCGCGATCTGTGCCTGGCTGCTGCTGCGGCGGCGGGCGTGGTCGCGGTGGATACGGTGTGGACGGATATCGAGAACCTGGCCGGGCTGGAGGCGGAGGCGCGCGCGGCGCGGCGCGACGGCTTCGGGGCGAAGGCGCTGATCCATCCCAAGCATGTCGAGGTGACCAACGCCGCCTTCACGCCGAGCCCGAGCGAGGTGGAATGGGCGGAGAAGGTGACGGCGCTGCTCAAGGATGCGCCCGCCGGCGCGGCGCGGCTGGACGGGCGGATGGTGGACAAGGCGCATCTCAGGCTCGCCGAGCGGATCCTGGGCAGCGCCAGGGAGGCCTGATGCTGGCGCGGCCCTGACCAGGCGGTCGGGCGGGGCCGCGCGGCGTGGTCTCAGCCGCTGGGGCGCGGCGGATTTGACGCGGGTGCGGCTTGGTCGCAGGCTTGCGCGAAAAGCATGCGGGAGAAAGCGGCCGATGCGGATCACGCCGAACAATGCTGGGCTGGGCGCGCGGATCGAGGGGATCGACCTGGCACAGCCGCTGAGCGCCGGGGATTTCCGCACCGTGCTGCGTGCGCTCGGCGAATACGGCGTGCTGTGCTTTCCGGGGCAGGCGCTGGATGCCGACGGGCTGTCCGGCTTTGCCGGGCGGTTCGGCGCGCTGGAGGTGAATGTCGCGAACCTGTTCCACGCGCCGGGGCATCCCGAGGTGATGATCCTGTCGAACATGAAGGACGACGCCGGCAAGCCGGTGGGGCTGCACGATGCCGGCCAGGGCTGGCACACCGACATGTCCTATTCGCAGGAGATCGCGCTGGCCAACGTGCTGCACGCCAAGCGGGTGCCGCGGCGCGACGGCAAGACGCTGGGCGACACGCAATTCCGCAACATGCACGCGGCCTATGAGGATCTGCCGGCGGAGGTGAAGCGGCGGCTGGAAGGCCGCAGCGCGACGCATGATTTCGCGAAGTTCTGGGACATGATGCGCATCCGCCCGGGCAGCATCCGCGCGGCGCTGACGCCGGAGCAGAGCGCGAAGAAGCCGCCGGTGTCGCAGCCGATCTTCCGCGTGCATCCGATCACCGGGCGCCGCGTGCTCTATTGCAACGAGGGCTATGCGGTGGCGATCGACGGCATGGAGTGGGAGGAGTCCGACGCGCTGCTCGGCTACCTGTTCCGCCATCAGGCGCAGGAGAAATACTTGTACTCCCATGCCTGGAACGAGGGCGACGTGCTGATGTGGGACAATATCGGCACGCTGCACAACGCGCTGGCGGATTACGGCGCGCCCGGCGAGGAACGCTACATGCTGCGCTGCCAGGTGATGGCGAGCCTGGATTACGCGGCGCTCGCGGCATGAGGCTGCTGCGCTTCCGCGAGGGCGGCCGCGCCGTGCTGGGCGGCATGGCGGGCGAGGCGGTGGTGGCGCTGCGGCCGGCGCTCGCCGCGGCGATGCGCGAGGCTGGGGAGGAAGACCGCAGCGGCGCCGTGCTGCCGGAGGAGATGGCGGCGCTGCTCGGCGATGAGGCGGCGATGGTGGCGGCGTCGCGCGCGCTCGCCTTCGCGGCGCGGGCGGAGAACGCGGCGTTGCGGCGGCCGTTTGGCAGCGTGGAATTGCTGGCGCCGCTGATGCCGGGGAAGATCCTCGGCGTCGGGCGGAATTACGGGGAGCATGCGAAGGAAGTCGGCGGGCCGAAGCTGGCGGCGCCGCGCATCTTCCTGAAGCCTTCGTCCTCCGTGTGCGGGCCAGGGGCGGTGGTGCGCATCCCCCCTTCGGTCACCAAGCCGGATTGGGAGGCGGAGCTCGGCGTGGTGATCGGGCGCCGCGCCTGGCAGGTGGAGGAAGGGCGCGCGCTTGAGCATGTCGCGGGCTACACCGTGCTGAACGATGTCTCGGCGCGGGAATTCCAGTTCGACGTGCCGTTGGCGATGACCTCCTTCGCGAAAGGGTTGGACGGGTTCTGTCCGATCGGGCCGTGGATCGCGACCGCGGATGAGGTGGGCGAGCCCTGGCAGCTCGACCTGCGCTGCTGGCTGAACGGCGAGCTCGTACAGCAGGGGAATACGCGCGACATGATCTTCCCGGTCGCGGCGCTGATCGCCTGGCTGTCGCGCTACATGGCGTTGCAGCCGGGCGACGTGATCGCGACGGGAACGCCGGCGGGTTCCGGGCATTTCCGTGATCCGCCGCGCTATCTGCGCGCCGGGGACCGGCTGCGCCTGGAGGTCGAGAAGGTCGGCGTGCTGGAGCACGCGATCGGCTGAACGCGCCCCGGCAGAGGGCGTTGGGGGAGGGGTGCGATGATGCGCGCGATCGGCGCCGCGCTGGCGCTGCTGGGTCTCGCTTCGGCCGCGATGGCGCAGCCGCGCGCGCCGGGAACCGACTATCCCAATCGCCCCGTGCGCATCGTCGTGGCGCTGGCGCCGGGCGGCAATGCGGATATCAATGCGCGGCTCGTCGCCGGCGCGCTCTCGAGCCAGATCGGGCAGCAATTCGTGGTGGAGAACCGGCCCTCCGGCGGCGGGACGGTGGCGTTCGAGACCGTCGCGCAGACCGCGCCCGATGGCTACACGCTGCTGGTCGGCGCGCTGGGATCGCATGCGCTGAATGTCGGCCTGTATGGCGAGCGGCTGCGCGTGCATCCGCTCACCGGCGTGGACCACATCACCATCAGCAGCCATTCGGCGATCGTCATTGCGGTGCATCCGAGCATGGGGGTGAGCAACCTCGCGGAGTTCCGCGCCAGGCTCGCCGCCAATCCGGGGCAGTTCGATTACGGGTCTTCGGGGAACGGCACCACGGGGCATATCGCCGCGGCGCTGCTGCTGCACCTGCTGGGCGTGCAGGCGCAGCACGTGCCCTATCGCGGATCGGCGGCGGCCTTCGCCGACCTCGCGGTCGGGCGGACGGCGTTCCAGGCGGACACCATCTCCTTCCTCGCGGACCACATCCGGGCGGGCACGGTGCGGGGGATCGTGATCGCGACGCCGGAGCGCTCGCCGATGGCGCCCGATGTGCCGACCAGCGCGGAAGCCGGGCTGCCGGAATACCAGGCGACGACCTGGACGCCGTGGTCGGTCACGCTGGGCACGCCCGCAGCCATCCAGCATTTCCTCTACGAGCAGATCGCGGCCGCGCTGCGCACGCCTGCGGTGCGGGAGCGGCTGATCCAGTTGGGGAACACCATCCCCGAGGGGATGACGCCGGCGCGGACTCGGGCCTTCATCGCCGCGGAAATCGAGAAGTGGACGCCGATCGTGCGGGCGAGCGGGGCGCGGGTGGATTGAGCGCGGCCACCGGCTTTTGATTGCGGCTCCGGGCCGAAAAGGCGCAGCCTACGCGCCACGGCTTTGAGGAGGCGGCGATGAGCGGGGCGGAGCTGGCCACGGGAAATGTTGCGCGGCTCAACGACATCTACAGCCGGTACGCGGCGGGCGACCGGGTGCCGCTGTTCGACGCGCTGGCGGAGGACGTGGTCTGGCGCTCGGTGGGCGGCGAGGGGAGGCTGCCCTGGAGCGGCACCTGGACGGGGCTCGACGGGGTCGCGACCTATTTCGACCGGCTGGACGACAACGCACGGATCACCGGCTACGCGCTCGAGCACGTCATCGCGCAGGGCGAGTGGGTGGCGGTGCTGGCGGAGGTGACGGTGCGGTTCGAGACCGGCGAGGAGGTCCGGTTCGACAAGGCCGACTTCATCCGCATGCGCGACGGCAAGCTGATCGAGTTCCGCGAGTTCTACGACACGGCGCGCGCCTGCGACGCCTGCAGGGGATTCTAAAGACTGGGGGGCGGAGTTCACGTCGCGGCAGTGCCGCGACCCCCCCAGACCCCCACCTCCTTTTTTTGGCGACTTGGGAAGCGTGGATAGCTCCGTTCTCAACCCGACAACGCTGCGTCGCCTGAGAGTGCGGGAGGGGCCAGAGCCAAGAGTCAAAAAAAGGAGGTGGGGGGTTTGGGGGGCGGAGTTCTCTCCGCCCCCCAATCTTTCTTCAGGAGGCTATGGTGAAACTGCCGCATCCCGTCATCTTCGTCCCCGGCATCACCGCGACCTATCTGCGCGACTACTACCCGCTGCCGCCGGAGATGGTCTGGACGGTGCTGAACAAATCCTATGAGCGCGTGCGGCTGCATCCGGACGATCTCCGCTACGAGGCCGGCGAGCCGGCCGACATCCGGCCGGACCAGATCTACGAGATCGCCTATCGCGAATGCGTCGAGGAGCTGCGGCACAATCTCACGGCGAAGCAGGACGAGCCGGTGCCGGTCTTCATGTTCGGCCATGACTGGCGGCAGCCCTTGCCGGGGTTGGTGGAGCGGCTCGGCGCCTTCATCGAGGAGGTGGCGGCGCGCACCCGGCTGCTCCGCCACTACGACCGCGATGGCTATGACGGGCGCGTCGCGCTGGTCGGGCATTCGATGGGTGGGCTGGTGATTGCCGGCTACCTCGCTTCCGCCGCTGGGCGCGGCGGGAAGGTCGCGCGGGCGGTGACGATCGCGACGCCCTATTGCGGCAGCTACGAGGCCGTCATCAAGATCGTCACCGGCAATGCCAATCTCGGCAGCGGCCAGCCCTCTTCGCGCGAGCGCGAGGCGGCGCGGCTGACGCCGGCGCTCTACCATCTGCTGCCGCGCTTTCCCGGCGCGCTGGAGGTCGCCGGCCAGCCCGGCGCCACCGCGGATTTCTTCGATCCCGCGATCTGGCAGCGCTCGGTGCTCGCGAGCGTGGAGGAATACATCCGCCTCTACGGCCTCAACATCCGGGATCGGCGCAAGACCGCCCAGCAATTGTTCGAGGGCCTGCTGGGAACCGCCAGCGCCTACCTGAACACGGTCACCACGCTGAAGCTGGCCGATGCGGGGCTCTCCGAGCGCGAGTTCCTGTGCATCGCCGGGGTCGGGGCGGAGACCCGCTTCAGGATGGCGGTGCGGACGGGAAGGAATCCGGATTTCGTCATCGACAAGTCCGATGTGGCGGATCTCTGGGAAACCGGACCGGACACCGATGCGCGCTACTGCACCGGCGACGGCACCGTGCCCCTGCATGGCGCGGTGCCGCCCTTCCTGCCGCGCAACGCGGTGGTGTGCGTGAGCCCCGACGATTTCGAGACCTTCGAGCTGCAGGACCGCGCGACGGCGCATCTCGCCGGCTTCCACGGCATCATGCCGAACATGAACATGCTGATCCGGCTGGTCGTGCGCTTCCTGCGCCAGGGGACGGACCGGCGCGGCAATACCTGGGGACGGCCGCTGCCGGAGGTGACGCCGGCGCAGTGGACGCCGCCGCTCGAGGGCGGGCTCACCGTGGCGCCGCCGCGCGAGACCTGATCACGCGGCGCGGGCGGGCGTGCCGTTCTCGCCGAGATCCCACCACATGCCGGCGAAGGCGAGCAGGCCTTCGCGCGCCGGCGCGACCAGCAGGTGCTCGTCGGGGCCGTGCTGCTTGCAGCCATTGTAGGAATGCGGGACCCAGACCAGCGGCACGCCGAGATGATCGACGAAGACATCGCCCGGCAGGCCACCGGACGAGTTCGGGATGATCTGCACGCGCTTGCCGAGGCTGCGTTGCATGCTCGCCTGCGCCCAGCGCACCCAGGGATGGTCGGGCGCGGTGCGCGAGGCGGGCATGCGGATGGCGGCGTTCTCGATCTTCACGTCGGGGAAGCCGGTGGCGTCGAGATGGGCGCGCAGCGCGGGGCCGAAGTCAGCGGGGTCGCTGTCCACCGTGTAGCGGATCTGGCAGTGCGCGCGCGCATCCGGCGCGACGGCGTTGACCGGGTTCTCCGGCCGGCCGGAGACCATCGCGAGGACGATGAAGGAGTTCCAGCCATAGATCTTCTCGGCGGAGGTGAGGCCAGGCTCGCCCCAGCCTTCGTCGATCGTCGCCGCACCCTCGCCGCCGCCGACGGGGCAGCCGGCGAGGACCTGCTTCACCGCAGGCGGCACGGCCTGCGGCACCCAGCCGGGCACGCGGATGCGGCCATGGCGATCGGCGATGGCGGCGATGGCGTGCGCGAGCACGATCGCCGGATCGGTGGTGAGGCCGCCCCAATGGCCGGAATGCACGCCGCCCTCGCGCAGCTTCACGACGAGATCGCAATGCCAGGTGCCGCGCGTGCCGGTGGCGATGGTGGGCACGCCAGGCTCCACGCGCGGGCCGTCGGAGGCGATCAGCACATCGGCGGCCAGCGCCTCGCGCTGCGCGGCGACGAATTCGCGCAGGCCACGGGAGCCGCGTTCCTCGGCGGTCTCGAGCACCAGCTTGACGTTGAAGCCGAGCCGGCCGCCACGTTCGGCGAGCACCGCCTCGAGCGCGGTGAGGTTGAGCGCGTGCTGGCCCTTGTTGTCGGCGGTGCCGCGGCCATACCAGCGGCCGTTCTCCTCGGTGAGGGTCCAGGGGTTGAGGCCGGCGCGCCACTGATCCTCGAGGCCACGCACGGTGTCGGCATGGCCGTAGAGCAGCACGGTCGGCTTGGCGGGATCCTCGATGCGCGCGGCAGCGAGGATGGGGCCGAAGCCGGCGATTGGATTGGCGTGGATCGCCGCGGCGAAGCCGAGGCGCTCGACCCAGGGACGGATGGCGGTGTCGAGATAGCGGTGGAGGTCAGGCTCGTGCGCCGCCTCCTGCGAGGTGGAGGGGATCGCGACGAGCGCGGCAAGGCGGGATCTGAACTCGCCACAGTCGAATAGCCGCGCCGCGCGCGCGAGCGCGCTGTCCCGTGTGGTCATGGGTCGGTGCTCCGGTGTGCTTCGCTGTAGCATGCGGGGAGGAAAAGAGCTGGGGAAGGGAGATGAACTCCCTTCCCCAGACCCCATCCCTCCTTTTTTTGGATACTTGGTGCCGGTGGCGCGTGAGCGCCGTGATCCCGAGGCGTTGTCGCGTTGAGAACGGAGCGCCGCTCCGCACTCTCGGCCAGCGCGGCGTTCGCGGGTTCGGAGCGGCGCTCTCCACGCTTCCCAAGTCACCAAAAAAAGGAGGTGGGGGGTCTGGGGGGCGGAGTTCACTCCGCCCCCCAGCTACTTCAATGCCCAGCGCGGCGCGCGCTTTTCCTTGAACGCCGCGATGCCCTCCGCGGCTTCCGTCCCCGACGCGCAGCGCGCGAAGGACGCCGCGCCGGCTTCGGCGTAGCCGGGCGGCGAGACGGGGCCGAGTGCTGCGAGCAGGGCCTTGGTCTCGGCGAGCGCGCCGGGGGCGCCTTGCAGGATGTCGGCGGTGGTGGCGTCGACCAGCGCGGTGAGGGCGGCGGCGTCGGGGGCGATGTCGTGGACCAGGCCGAGGCGCGCGGCGTCGGCGGCGGTGAGGATTCCGGCTTGCAGGACGAGGCGGGTCGCGGCGCTGCGGCCCATGCGGCGGACCAGCCAGGGGAGGATCTGCGCCGGGGTGAGGCCGCGGCGGACCTCGGGGGCGGCGAAGCGGGCGTCGGCGGTGGCGAAGGCGATGTCGGCGGCGCAGACGAAGCCCAGACCGCCGGCATGGGCGGCGCCTTGCACGGCGGCGATGACGACTTGCGGGAGGGCGGAGAGGGCGGCGAAGCGCTCGCCGATGCGGCGGTTGCGCTCGAGCTGGGCGGCGAGGCGTTGTTCGGGTGTGCCGGATTCGGCGCCGACCTCGGTGAGGTCGAGGCCAGCGCAGAAATGGCCGCCGGCGCCGGAGAGCACGAGGATGCGCGCGGCGCGGTCCTCGCGGAGCTCGGCGAGCAGCGTGTCGATGGCGGCGGAGAGGGCGGCGTTGAGGGCGTTGCGGCGCGCGGGGCGGTTGAAGGTGGCGCGGACGACCGGGCCCTCGCGCGTGACCAGCAGCGGCGTTTCCGTGGTCTCGGTCATGCGGCGTTCCTCGCTATCGGTGCCCAGCTTGCCGATATTGCGCGTGCTGTCCACGCGGGGGCGAACAGTGTCGCGCACTCTCAGCCGACGCAGCGTCGGCGGGTGGAGAACGGCGCTGGCCACGCTTCCCCGTAGCCAAGAAAAGGAGGTGGGGGGTCCGGGGGCAGGGTTATCGCATATGAGCAAAGAGCTCGTAGAGGAAGCCCTTCTTCCAGCGGGCGAGGTTCATCTTGCGTGACGGCGAGCGCCGATCCGGATGCGCGCGCAAGATGTCGAGCGCC
>Ga0081539_10002135_pt1 | contig 29216 bp, 28 predicted proteins | sample TabmetS4T2R2_FD_71023 | JGI IMG/M metagenome (GOLD analysis project Ga0081539, IMG submission 71023) | Tabebuia heterophylla rhizosphere microbial communities from the University of Puerto Rico - S4T2R2 | ecosystem: Host-associated > Plants > Roots > Rhizosphere ... | reverse complement strand
AAAGATGCGGCAACAGGTACGCCGCCGAATTCTCTGCGGTGCGCCAGCGATGGGAGCGCAGAACCGACTCCTGATGACCGTGTGTGTACGTCGCCATGGCTCCGGACGCTAGCCCCCTCGTCTTCTTATCTGGGACATCAATCCTGTGATCTGGGAACCCGAATTCGGTGCGAACAGTTCAGGCCGTACTTTTGTCCGCATGAGGATCGGCATCGTCGGCGCGACGGGACAGGTGGGCGGCGTCATGCGCCGCATCCTGGCCGAGCGCCGCAGCTCTACCAGTCAGCTCTGGCCTGTTGACCAGCTCCGCCTCTTCGCCTCCGCGCGCAGCGCGGGCCGCACCCTGCCGTGGAAGGACGGCGAGGTGACGGTCGAGGACGCGGCGACTGCGGACTACCGCGGTCTGGACATCGTGCTGTTCTCCGCGGGCAAGGGCAGCTCCACGGAGTATGCGCCGCGGGTGGCCGAGGTCGGCGCGGTGGTCGTCGACAACTCGTCGGCCTGGCGGATGGACCCGCAGGTCCCGCTCGTGGTGGCCGAGGTCAACCCGGAGGCCGTGCGCGACCGGCCCCGCGGCATCATCGCGAACCCGAACTGCACGACGATGGCCGCGATGCCGGTGCTGCGCCCGCTGCACGAAGAGGCCGGGCTGGTCGCGCTCGTCGCCACCACCTACCAGGCGGTCTCCGGTGCCGGTCTGGCCGGCGTCGGTGAGCTCGACGAGCAGGTGAAGAAGGTCGCCGACCGGGCCGCCGAACTCACCCACGACGGTGCCGCGGTCGACTTCCCGGCGCCGCGGGTGTTCGCCAAGACCATCGCGTACAACGTGCTGCCGCTCGCCGGATCGATCGTCGACGACGGTCGCGGCGAGACCGACGAGGAGCAGAAGCTTCGCAACGAGAGCCGCAAGATTCTGGGCCTCCCGTCGCTGCTGGTCTCCGGCACCTGCGTCCGGGTCCCGGTCTTCACCGGCCACTCGCTGCAGATCAACGCCCGGTTCGCCAGGCCGATCTCCCCCCAGCGGGCGCGCGAGCTCCTCGCCAGAGCGCCCGGTGTCGAGCTCTCGGACGTGCCGACCCCGCTCGAGGCGGCCGGTCGCGACCCGTCGTACGTCGGGCGGATCCGCGCCGACGAGACCGTGGAGAACGGCCTGGCGTTCTTCGTCTCGAACGACAATCTCCGCAAGGGTGCGGCGCTCAACGCCGTCCAGATCGCCGAACTGGTCGCGGCCGAACTGCGCTGACCGGCCCAGCACAAAACCGCCTCGGCCGTCCGGTCGGGGCGGTTTTTGTTATATACACCGCATGATCCACAGTGGAAATCTGGGACTTTTTACCCGAATCGGTGGCGGATGGTCGGTTTGAGGTGCAGAGTGATGGCATGAACGACAGTGGGCCCGGCGAGGGCGGCTACTTCTGGTGCCTTCGTCACAACCGGGTCGAGACCGGCGACGACCTGTGTCCCGCCCAGTACCGGCTCGGCCCCTACGCCACGGCTGACGAAGCGACGCGGGCACTCGAGACCGTCGAGAAGCGCAATGCCGAGTGGGATGCCGAGGACGCCCGCTGGACCGGGGAGGAGAGCTAGCCCGGCGCCGACCCCCAGTGTCCAAGCCGGAACGTCGCAGTCTCCAGGCGGAGACGGGCCCGCAGTCATTCGCAAGGAGGAACACCCTGATGGCCGCTGCCAAAAAGGCTTCGACCGGACCCGCCGACGCGGGTCGCAAGAGCACATCCGGTACGCGGGCACGCGTCGCCGCCGAACCCCCACCGTCCCCGGCGAAGCGCGGATCGGCCGTTCCGGCTCCGCGCCGCGCCGCCGCCAAGCCGGTTACCCGTCGCCCTGCGACCCGGCGCACCGCGGCGGCGACCAGCCCCATGCCCAGCGTGACCACGGCGACGATCGAGGACAGGTCCGCCGAGGAGACGCCGCTGCCCGACAGCCCGGTGCTCGAGGAGCCGACCGCGTCCGGTACGCAGCCCGGGGAGAACGCGCCCGGCAAGCGCGCCGCAGCGCCGGAGAAGGCGGCAGCGCCGGAGAAGACGGCCCAGCGCAAGGTCGCGGCCGGCAAGGCGGCTCCGGTCCCGACGAAGGCCGCGCCTGCCAAGGCCGGGTCCACGAGGGCCGCCTCCACCAAGGCCGCGCCGACCAAGGCCGCGCCGACCAAGGCCGCGCCGACCAAGGCCGCGTCGACGAAGGCTGCGTCGACCAAGTCCGCGCTCGCCAGGGCGACTGGCAAGGCCGATTCGCTCACGGCCTTGCGTAATGCGCTGGCCGGCGCCAAGTCGGCCACATCGGCTGGCGCCAAGGGGACGGCGGCCTCGGCGAAGAGCACCGGAGCGACCGGGAGCGCCGCTGCCAAGACAGCAGCCGTGGCGAAGAGCGCGGCTGCTGCGGCAAAGAGCGCGGTCAAGAACGCGGCGAAGACGGTGGCGGAAACCAAAGCAGCGGCGGCCAAGGCGACTGCCGGCAAGACGGGCGCGGCGAAGGGTGCGGCAGCCAGGACTGCATCGACCAAGGCTCCGGCGGCGAAGGCCGCGGCGACCAAGGCGGCGGCGAGCAAGGCGGCGGCGACCAAGGCGGCCGCGAGCAAGACGGCGGCGACCAAGACGGCCGCGAGCAAGGCGGCGGCGCCTAAGACGGCGGCGACCAAGGCGGCGGCGACCAAGGCGGCGGCGACCAAGGCGGCGGCGACCAAGGCGGCGGCGACCAAGACGGCGGCGACCAAAAAGGCGGCCCCGAAGAGCGCTGCGACGAAGAGCGCGGCGAAGAGCGCGGCGACGAAGACAGCGGCTTCGAAGAGCGCGGCCATCAAGCAAGCAGCGACCAAGACGGCGGCTAGCCGGACTTCCGCGACCAAGACGGCGAGGTCGGCAGCGGCGAAGGTGACGGCGAAGGCGGCCACCGCGACGCGGAACGCCGCCAAGACAGCGGGCACCACCCGGACGGCTTCTCCCGTGAAGACCAGTGCCAAGGCGACCGGTGTCAAGGCGGCCGGTACCAACGGGACCGGTACCAGGACGACCGCGACGAAGGTCGCCGGCACGAAGGCTTCGGCGGCCAGGGCGACGTCGGCGCGGCCGAACGGCGCGAAGGCGACTGCGGCGAAGGCGACGGCGGCGAAGGCCAACGGCACGAGGGCGACGGCGGCGAAGGCGAACGGCACGACGGCGACGGCGGCGAAGGCGAACGGCACGACGGCGACGGCGACGAGAGCGACCGGCACGAAGGCGACGGCCGCCAAGGCGACGGGGACGAAGGCGGCCGCGAGAGGCAACGCTGCGAAGGCGACCGCCACGCCGTCCCGCGCCGTGAAGGCCGCCAACGTGGCAAAGGCCACCCCGCCCCCGCGGACCTCGGCACGGAACGCGGCGAAGGTGGCCAAAGCGCCCACCGCGGCGGCGGTCCGGAGAGCGGCGACCGCAAACGCCGTGGCTTCGGGCTCCCCGCGTACGCCTGCGGTGCGAAGGGCCACCGCCAAGCGCGCCTGAAACGGGTTGTCGAAGGGCCACGCCATCGGGCGTGGCTCTTCGTGCTGATAGGAATGGTCCGTGCCGATCAAACGGGTCCGGGCGCCGCACATCGACTTCTCGGTGTTGCGGCGGGAACTGACGTTGCCGGACGAGTTTCCCGCCGACGCCATGGCCGAGGCCCAGGCGTCGGCCGCGACCATGCCACCCGCGGCGGACCGCACCGATGTGCCGTTCGTGACGATCGATCCGATCACGTCGAAGGACCTCGATCAGGCGATGCATCTCAGCCGGCGGCGGACCGGCTATCGGGTGCGGTACGCGATAGCCGATGTGGCCTCCTTCGTGCGGCCCGGCGGTCCGCTCGAAGCCGAGACCTGGGTACGCGGGCAGACGATCTACCTGCCCGACGGCCGGGTCCCGCTGCACCCGCCCGTGCTCAGCGAGGACGCGGTCAGCCTCTTTCCCGACGTGGACCGTGCCGCGGTGCTCTGGACCATCGACCTGGACGGCGACGGTGCGATCGAAGCCGTCTCGCTGGAACGGGCCCGGGTGCGCAGCCGGGCCAAGCTGGACTACGACGGTGTGCAGAAGCAGCTCCGCTCCGGCACGGCGGCCGAGCCCGTCGCCCTGCTACCCGAGATCGGTGGTCTTCTCGCTCGACGGGCCGCCGAGCGCGGAGCGGTGAACTTGCCGCTGCCTGAGCAGGAGGTGGAACGCGACGGCAACGGTTGGCGTCTCGTGCTGCGCGCGCCCCTACCGGTCGAGGAGCACAACGCTCACATCTCGCTGCTCACCGGCATGGCCGCGGCCGACCTGATGCTGCGCGGCGGAGTCGGGCTGCTGAGGACCATGCCCGCCGCCAAGCCTGAGGCGGTCGCCAAGCTCCGGGCGGCAGCCGGGCCGCTGGGCGTCGCCTGGCCGGAGGGCGCCCCGGTCGGTGCGGTCGTAGCGGCCGTGGATCCCGGTACCGCACGCGGCGCGGCGTTCCTCGATCAAGCGGCCGACCTGCTTCGCGGCGCAGCTTACACCGCCTTCGACGGAAGCCCGCCGGCCGACACCGGCCATGGCGGGGTGGGCGCGCCCTATGCGCACGTCACGGCACCGCTGCGGCGCCTGGCCGACCGGTACGCGACAGAGGCGTGCCTGGCCCTTTTCGCGAACGGCGGGGTGCCCGACTGGGTGCGCGAGGCCCTGCCACGCCTGCCGAAGACGATGGCGGACAGTGACCGTCTCGCCGGAGCAGCCGCCCGCGGTGCCGTCGACCTGGCCGAGGCGGTGCTGCTGCGGGACCGGGTGGGTGAGCGGTTCGACGCGGCGGTCCTGGACGTCGACGAGGCGTCCGGTTCTCGTCCACCGGCCGGGACGGTGGCGATCGACGACCCGGCGGTGCGGGCGCGGTGCGTTGGAGAGCTGCCGCTCGGCGAGCGCGTCGAGGTGGTGCTGGCGGTCGCGGATCCCGTTGCCCGCAAGGTGCAATTCGAACGTCCCTGACTCGCGGGACTGAGCCGTGTCCCTCGGAACCCGGTTCGGTGTCACGACCTTGGGCGAATAGCCGCGTGCGCGGTGGATCGGTTCCAAGATCCGGCAGTTGTGTCGGGGAGGGCCTGGTGAGCTGGTGCTGGCGGGCTGCCGGTGGTGACCCGACCGGTAACAGACCCGCTGTGGCCCGATCTATCCCCGTTTTCCCGACTGTGAGGCGTCCGAAGAGACCGGGGACTTGGTGTGGTCGGGAAATCTCCGGTGCAGGCGGCTGCCGGTGCCCCGGATCTTGGTGGGGTGGCCACGTGGGCGTGAGGGAACGACGCCAAGGTCCACCGCGCTGGCCGCGCCTGCCGCATCGCCGCAGGTCACCGCCCCCGCCGAGCCACCCAATACCCGATCTTGGAATCGGGACCACGCGCCAGCGGGGACGGAGTACCAAGGTCGCCGGCCGATTCCGGGGATGTCGAGGTCGGCGCGCTGGCGCGAGCGTCGGGCGCCCAATCTTGGCGTGGTGTCCCCAGCGGCGTGTGATCTGGATGCCAAGATCCCCACCGGCAGCCCGGAACGCCGCGGTCCTGCCTGGGCAGCCGGCCTGGATGCGGCCGGGCGGGCGGTAGGGTGCGGCGGGGAGCGACGAACCACGAGGCTTGGCGGCATGCCCTATGGAGGGATCAGGCTTGACCGTACGGAGTGCGACATACCCGCCCAAACCCCCGAGCGCAGGCGTCCGCGTGGCAGCCACGCCCGGCAGCGGCGGCACGGAGGCCGGCACGGCAGCGCCCGGCCTTGTCGATGCGGGACCGGGCGCTGACCTCGTACGTTTCTAGAAGGTGTGTTCCGCCGCCGGGAACTCGCCGCCGCGGACCTCGTCGGCGTACCGGCGGGTGGCGGCGGTGAGGACGCCGGCCAGGTCGGCGTATTGCTTCACGAAGCGGGGCGTGCGGCCGGTGCGCAGGCCGGCCATGTCCTGCCAGACCAACACCTGGGCGTCGGTGTCGGGGCCGGCGCCGATGCCGACGGTCGGTATCGGCAGTTCCTTGGTGACGGACTTCGCCACGTCGCCCGGCACCATCTCGAGCACCACCGCGAAGGCACCCGCGTCGGCGACCGCGCGGGCGTCGGCCAGGACCTCGGCGCCCTCGTTCTCGCGGCCCTGGACGCGGTAGCCGCCGAGCGTGTGCTCGCTCTGCGGGGTGAAGCCGACGTGCGCCATCACCGGGATGCCGGCGCCGGTCAACGCCTCGATCTGGGGCGCGACGCGGCGGCCGCCCTCGAGCTTGACGGCGTGCGCGCCGCCCTCCTTCATGAACCGGACCGCCGTGCGCAGCGCCTGCGCCGGGCCCTCCTCGTAGCTGCCGAACGGCATGTCGGCGACGATCAAGGCGGTCTTCGTCGCCCGGACCACCGCGCGCACCAGCGGCAGCAGGTCCTCGACGGTCACCGGCAGGGTCGTCTCGTAGCCGAAGACGTTGTTCGCCGCGGAGTCGCCGACCAGCAGGACCGGAATGCCGGACTGGTCGAAGATCGCGGCCGTGTACTGGTCGTAGGACGTGAGCATCGGCCAGCGGTCGCCGCGGGTCTTCGCCGCCAGCAGGTCTCGGGTGCGCACCCGCCGGGTGGGCGGGCCGCCGTACAGCGTGGGGACGTCCGACATCGTGCTCTCCTTCCCCCTCGAGGCCGCTCGTGCGGTCCCCGGGTCTGCGGCCATGGTCGCACCCGGGACGGCGGCGCGGTCAGGGGTCAGTGGAGCTTGTCACAGACCTTCCCGGAACCTGTTCGTGATGGGCAGGCGGCGATCCCGGCCGAACGCCTTGCCGGAGATCTTGGTGCCGGGGGCGGACTGGCGGCGCTTGTACTCGGCGATGTCGACCATGCGCAGCACGCGGTCGACCAGGGCCGGGTCGTTACCGGCCGCGATCAGGTCGTCGCGGCCCAGATCGTTGTCGACGTAGCCGCAGAGGATCGGGTCGAGCACGGCGTAGTCGGGCAGCGAGTCGGAGTCCTTCTGGTCGGGACGCAGCTCGGCGCTCGGGGCCTTGGCGATCGAGTTCTCCGGGATGGGCGCGTCACCCCGGGTGTTGCGCCAGCGGGCGAGTTTCCACACCATCGTCTTCGGCACGTCCTTGAGCGGGTTGAAGCCGCCCACCGAGTCGCCGTAGAGGGTCGAGTAGCCGACCGCGAGCTCACTCTTGTTGCCGGTGGTGAGCACGAGGTGGCCCTCCTGGTTCGACAGCGCCATCAGGATGACGCCGCGCACCCGGGCCTGCAGGTTCTCCACCGCCAGGCCGGAGAGTGACAGGTTGGCGAGGAACGCGTCGACCATCGGCTGGATCGGCTCGACCCGGTAGTCCAGGCCGGTGCGCTTGGCGAGGTCGGCGGCGTCGTCCTTGGAGTGGCTCGACGAGTAGCCGCTGGGCATCGACACGCCGAAGACCCGCTGGGGGCCGAGCGCGTCGACCGCGATGGCCGCGACGACCGCCGAGTCGATGCCGCCGGAGAGGCCCAGGACGACCGAGCGGAAGCCGTTCTTGTCGACGTAGTCGCGCAGGCCCAGGGTGAGCGCGGACCAGATCTCGGCCTCGTCGGCGATCCGGTCGGCGATCCCGCCGTCGCGCTTGTCGCCCTGGGGTGGGCGGGGAGTCGCGGCGATCTCGACCCGGGTGATGCCCAGATCGTCCTCGATCGCCTGCTCGACGAACGGTGGCCGCACGTCCGACTTCTCGGATTTGTTCGGCTGGGCGTCCGCCGCCGGCAGGGACAGGTCGTGGACGAGCAGCTCCTCGGTGAACTGGCCGGCCCGGGCCAGCAGTTGGCCGGCCGCCGTGACGATCATCGAGTCGCCGTCGAAGACCAGCTCGTCCTGGCCGCCGATCAGGTTGACGTACGCCACCGTCGCGCCCGCCTCAGCCGCCCGGCGCTTCACCAGCGGCAGCCGCACGTCGTCCTTGTTCAGCTCGTACGGCGAGGCGTTGATGTTGAGGACCATCCCCACGCCCGCCCGCCGCGCCGCGGTGAACGGCCCGCCCGCCTGCCAGAGGTCCTCGCAGACGGTCAGCGCGATGTCCACCCCGCCGAACCGGACCACGGTCAGGTCGGTGCCGGGCTCGAAGTACCGGTCCTCGTCGAAGACGCCGTAGTTGGGCAGGTGGTGCTTGAAGTACGTGGCCGCGACCTCGCCGCCGAGGAGCAGGGCGGAGGCGTCCCGCCGTCCCCGGCCGGCGGTGGCGTCGGCGCTGGTGGGGGGCGGGCCGTCGGCGTCCACGTAGCCCACCACCACGGCGAGATCGCCGAGGCCGTCGCCGGCGAGGTCCTCGGCGAGGGTCCGCAGCCCGGTACGGGACGCGTCGACGAACGAGTTCCGGAAGACCAGGTCCTCGATCGGATAGCCGGTCAGCATCATCTCGGGGAAGGCGACGAGCTGCGCACCCGCGTCCGCGGCGGCCCGTGACGCGCGGCGGATCGCCGCGGCGTTGCCGGCGATGTCGCCGACGGTCGAATTGACCTGGGCCAGGGCGATCCTCAGCGTGGGCATGACCCCATTCTTCCCCAAGAAGGCCGCCTTCTCTCGGCACCCGGGACGACGGCAGGGGGTGCGGTCAGCGTAATCTCGGCGTAACGGCACTCGGCGAGACTGGGCTTTTACCACAAGGGGTGGACGTGGACCGACAGCAGGAGTTCGTGCTTCGCACGCTGGAGGAGCGCGACATCCGTTTTGTCCGGCTCTGGTTCACCGACGTCCTCGGCACGCTGAAGAGCGTGTCGGTGGCCCCGGCCGAGCTGGAGTCCGCCTTCGAGGAGGGCATGGGCATCGACGGCTCCGCCATCGAGGGCTTCGCCCGGGTGTACGAGTCGGACATGGTCGCCATGCCGGACCCGACGACGTTCCAGGTGTTCCCGTTCGAGGGCGGGGTCAGCGGCGAGAGCGCGCGGATGTTCTGCGACATCCTGCTGCCCGACGGCAGCGCCGCCTGGGCCGACCCGCGCCACGTGCTGCGCCGCGCGCTGGCCCGGGCCGCGGAGAAGGGCTTCACCTTCTACACCCATCCCGAGGTGGAGTTCTTCCTCATCCAGGACGCTCCGCTGGACGGCTCGGTGCCGATCCCGGTGGACACCGGCGGCTACTTCGACCACACCACGCACGCGGTCGCGCGCGACTTCCGCCGCCAAGCCGTGCTCGCCCTGGAACGGATCGGCATCTCGGTGGAGTTCAGCCACCACGAGGTCGCGCCCGGCCAGCAGGAGATCGACCTGCGCTACGCCGACGCGCTCACCACCGCCGACAACATCATGACGTTCCGGCACGTGGTCAAGGAGGTGGCGCTCTCCCAGGGGGTGCGGGCCACGTTCATGCCGAAGCCGTACACCGATCAGCCGGGCAGCGGCATGCACACGCACCTGTCGCTGTTCGAGGGCGAGCGGAACGCGTTCTACGACGGCGACGACCCGATGAAGCTGTCCAAGACGGCTCGCGCGTTCATCGCCGGCCTGCTGGCGCACGCCCGCGAGTACACGGCGGTGACCAACCAGTACGTGAACTCGTACAAGCGGCTCTTCCCGTTGCAGCTGCCGAACACCATCACCGAGTCGCCGGCGTTCGTGAGCTGGGGACACCTGAACCGGTCCGCCCTGGTGCGGGTGCCCGCCTTCGGCAAGCCGAACTCGGCGCGGGTCGAGGTGCGCTCCATCGACTCGGCGACGAACCCGTACCTGGCCTTCGCGGTCATGCTCGGCGCCGGCCTCAAGGGCATCGAGGAGGGGTACGAGCTGCCGCCGGGCGCCGAGGACGACGTCTGGTCGCTGTCCCCGGCCGAGCGGCGGGCCATGGGGTACGAGGCGCTGCCCGAGAACCTGTCCGAGGCGATCGACGTGATGAGCCGCTCCGAGCTGATCGCCGAGATCCTCGGGGAGCACGTCTTCGACTTCTTCCTGCGGAACAAGCGGGCCGAGTGGGAGCAGTACCGGCGCGAGGTCACGCCGTACGAGCGGCAGCGGTATCTCGGAGCTCTGTAACCGGCGGGCGGCCTAGTCGTGCGTCGGTGCGCGGCCGAAGTCGCCGATCGCGGTCGAACCCGTGCGGCGGACCTCGGGGAGGTCCTCGGTGATCGCCGTGGCGATCAGGATGACCGTGACGGCGGCGAGTTGGGCCACCGCCAGCACGTGACCGAGCGGGATCGTCGCCAGCACCAGCGCCGCCGCTACAAGCCGGTGCGGCACACCGCGCAGCCCCAGCTGGATCAGGAATGCGGCGTGACCGAGCAGGTAGAGGGCAACACCGCCACCGAGCGCCACCGCCGGACCCCAGGCGAGGTGTTCGAAGGCGTGCCCGACGGTCTTCTTCACGCCGACCGACAGGATCACGATGCCGAGCAGCATCGGATAGTGCGAGTAACCCCAGGCGTACAGGGCAAGGCGCGCCCGGCGCAACGGATCGGCGGTGCGTGCCAGCACGCGCTCGGCCCGGGCGTCGTCGCCGGCGAAGTAGAACCACCAGAGGTAGTACGAGACGCAGAGTCCCAGCACCGCCACGAGGATTTCGCCGAGTCCCAGGTGCACGCCCTCGAACCCCAACCCGATGGCGATGATCGACTCGCCGATCGCGATGATGATGACGAGGCCGTGCCGCTCGGCGAAATGGGCTGCCGCGATCGAGTGCAGATCGAGGCGGTTCAGGTAGCCGGTGCCGATCTGCAGCAGCGGCGCCGCGATCCAGAGGATGTGCCGCCACGGCTCCGGCACCAGGCCGCCGGCCAGCACCAGCAGCGCGGAGGCGGCGTTGAGCGGGGCGAGCCGGCGCATCGCCCGGACCGCGCCCGGTCCGGCATTGAGGAAGAGCGCCGAGTGCACGAGGTTGACGACCAGGTAGCTGACCCCGAACAGCCACCCGTACTCGCCGAACGCCTCCGGGATGGCCAGTGCCATCACGAGGAAGCCGGCCATGCCGGTGAGCAGCAACGTCCGCCGGGTCGTGCTGGTCGGCGCGACCGCGTTGGTCAGCCAGGCGTAGCCGGAGTACATCCACCAGACCACGAAGAGGATCAGCAGGACGTTGCCGAGCGCCGGCCAGGACAGGTCCTCGGCGAGGGTCTGGGACAGCTGCGTGATCGTGAAGACGAAGACGAGGTCGAAGAAGAGCTCCAACGTCGACACCCGGAAGTCGGGTGTGGCGCCGGTCTGCGGCTGGGCCTCGGCCATTGCCGAAGCTTAAGGGAGAATCCCGCCCGCGGTGACGACAGCCTCCTGTCGGTGTTTCCGCGGAAGCCACCCGATAGCCTCGGGGGGTGGGCACAGCGCTTGTCATCGAGAACGATCCGACCGACGACCTCCGCCGCCTCGGCGACTGGCTGACCGAGGCGGGGCTGGAGCTGACCGTGCTCCGCCCGTACCGGGGCGACGCCCTGCCCGAGACGCTCGACGACCACCTCGCCCTGATCGTGCTCGGCGGCGACCAGAGCGCCTACCCGGACGCCGCCGGTGATCCCGGCGCCCCCTGGTTTCCGCCCCTCGAGGGCCTGATGCGCAAGGCGGTCCGCAACCGGGTGCCGACGCTGGGCGTCTGTCTCGGCGGTCAGCTGCTCGCCCAGGCGCACGGCGGCCTGGTGGAGCGCAGCACTTCGGGGCCGGAGATCGGTCCCGGCCTGGTCGGCAAGCGCGACGCCGCGGACACGGACCCGCTGTTCAAGTGGGTGCCGCTGCTGCCCGACGTGATCCAGTGGCACCGCGACGAGATCACCGAGCTGCCCCTGAAGGCGGTCCTGCTCGCCGCGTCCAGCCGCTACCCCAACCAGGCGTTCCGGCTCGGCGACCGGGCCTGGGGACTGCAGTTCCACATCGAGTGCGACGCCGAGATGATCAAGGAATGGACCCGGAGCGACCAGGCCACCCTCGACGAACTCGGGTACGACGCCGAGGCGGTCGTCTACGCCACCGCGGAGATCCTGGCGGACGTGGAGGAGGTGTGGCAGCCGTTCGCGGCCCGGTTCGCCGCACTGGCTCTGGGCACGTTGCCGGACGCCGACGTCCCGGAGGCCGGCACCGGCCGGAGCCTCCCGCTGCTCGGGCAGTGACCCCATGACCAGGCCCAGCCGGCTCGCCCGGTACGGCTTCGCCGACAACGGCACCCGCGCGGCCGACCTGCTCGGGCCGACCGGCCTGCGGCTGTGGGACGCCGAGGCGCAGGGGCCGACCGGCAGCGACGCCGCCGAGCTGATCCAGTCGCTGTCCCGGGCGGCCGACCCGAACCTCGCGCTGCGCCAGCTGCACCGCCTGGTGGAGGCGGCCGGCCGGGCCGCCGCCCGCGGCAACGGCGGCCGGGTGACCGGGCCGGGGGACGAGATCGTCGAGAACGAGGCGACCCAGGCGCTGATCGAGGCGCTGCACCGCGACCACGGCCTGCGCCGGCGTTTGGTGGCGGTGCTGGGCGCCTCCTCGGCACTCGGCGACCACCTCGTGGCGAACCCCGACGAGTGGCAGGTGCTGGCGACCGGCAAGACCGGCATGCCGCCGAACGCCGAGGGCCACCTGCAGGTCGAGGGAGACCCGACCGTACCGGCGCTGCGCCGGGCGTACCGGGTCGCGCTGCTGTGCATCGCCGCCGCCGACCTCACCGGCGTCCGCGGGCTGGAGCCGACCATGGCGGCGCTCTCCCGCCTGGCCGATCAGACGCTTGCGGCGGCGTACGCGATCGCCGTGGCCGGGCTCCCGTCCGGCACACCCGAGCCGCGGCTGGCAGTCGTCGCGATGGGCAAGTCCGGCGGCAACGAGCTCAACTACGTGTCCGACGTGGACGTGATCTTCGTGGCCGCCGGCGACGAGGACCTCAGCGCCGCGACGACTGTCGCGGCCCGGCTGATCGAGATCTGCGGGCAGGTGGCCTGGCAGGTGGACGCCGCGTTACGGCCGGAGGGCAGCCGCGGGCCACTGGTGCGTACCCTCGCCAGCCACCAGGCGTACTACCGGCGCTGGGCGCGTACCTGGGAGTTCCAGGCGTTGCTGAAGGCGCGCCCGGCAGCGGGTGACCTGGAGCTTGGCCAGGAGTGGATCGACGACCTCGCGCCGCTGGTGTGGCACGCGGCCGAGCGGCCGGAGGCGGTCGACGACGTCCGGGACATGCGCCGGAAGATCATCGAGAACGTGCCGCCGGAGAAGCTCGACCGCGAGATCAAGCGGGGGCCCGGCGGACTGCGCGACATCGAGTTCGCCGTGCAACTGCTGCAGCTCGTGCACGGCCGGGTGGACGAGACGCTGCGCGAGGGTGGCACACTGCCGGCGCTGCGCGCGCTGGTCGCCGGCGGGTACGTGGGCCGGCAGGACGGCGAGACGCTGTTGCGCGGGTACCGGTTCCTGCGCGGCGTCGAGCACCGGTTGCAGTTGCAGCAACTGCGCCGCACCCACACCGTGCCCGAAGACCCGCCGGCGTTGCGCTGGCTGGCGGCCTCGCTCGGCTACACCGCGGCGCCCGGCCAGGACGCCGTGGAGGCGTTCCGCTCGGACTGGGTCGGGCACGCTGCGAACGTCCGCCGCCTGCACGTGAAGCTGCTGTACCAGCCCCTGCTCGAGGCGGTCGCGCGGGTGCCGGCCGAGGCGTTGCGGATGACGCCGGAGTCGGCGCGCAAGCGGCTGGAGATCCTCGGCTTCGCCGATCCGGCCGGCGCGCTGCGCCACCTCCAGGCACTCACCGGCGGTGTCACCCGCACCGCGGCCATCCAGCGGACCCTGCTGCCGATGCTGCTGCAGGAATTCGCCGACGCCCCCGAGCCCGACCGCGGCCTGCTCAACTACCGGCACGTCTCGGACAAGCTCGGCAGCACCCCCTGGTATCTGCGGCTGCTGCGCGACGGCGGCCCGGTCGCCCGCCGGCTGGCCCGGGTGCTCAGCTTCTCCCGGTACGCCACCGACCTGCTCACCCGCGACCCGGAGGCGCTGCGCCTGCTCGCCGACGACGCCGAGCTGCAACCGCGCGGACGCGAGTCGCTGATCGACGGGTTCGCCGCCGCCGCCGACCGGCACGCGGCCGACGCCGGCAAGGCCACCGCGGCGGTCCGGGCGCTGCGCCGCCGCGAACTGTTCCGCCTCGCCTGCGCCGACATCCTCAGCCGGGCGGGCGACCTGGCCCCGGCACACCCGCTCGACGTCGACGCGATCGGCATCGCGCTCTCCGACGTCACCGACGCCACGCTGAACGCCGCGCTCGGCGCCGCCCGCCGGGTCCACCCCGGGCCGCCCGGACTGCGCTTCGCCATCATCGGCATGGGCCGGTTGGGTGGCTACGAGATGAGCTACCCGTCCGACGCCGACGTGCTGTTCGTCTACGACCCGCCGGCGGAGGCGCCGGAGAGCGAGGCGAGTAAGGCGGCGCGTGTCATCGCCGAGGAGCTGCGCCGCATGCTGAGCGCGCCGGCCCCCGACCCCGCCCTGGGCATCGACGCCGACCTGCGGCCCGAGGGGCGGCAGGGCCCGCTGGTCCGCAGCCTCGGCGCCTACCAGCAGTACTACGCCCGCTGGTCGAAAGTGTGGGAGGCGCAGGCGCTGCTGCGCGCCCGGTTCGTCTGCGGCGACGCGGAGTTGGGCCGCGAGTTCGAGGAGCTGGCCGACGGGGTCCGGTATCCGGACGGCGGGCTGACCCGGGAACAGGTCGTGGAGATCCGGCGGATCAAGGCCCGGGTCGAGGTCGAGCGGCTGCCCCGCAACGCCGACCCGCACACGCACACCAAGCTCGGCCGCGGCGGGCTGTCCGACGTGGAGTGGGCGGTGCAGCTGATGCAGCTGCGGCACGCGTACGCCGAGCCGGAGCTGCGCAAGACCAGGACGATGGAGGCGCTGACCGCGGCGCGGCGGGCCAAGCTGATCGACCCGGTCGACGCGGCGGCGATGACCGCGGGCTGGACGCTGGCCGCCGAGGTGCGCAACGCGCTCACCCTGGTCCGTGGACGGCCCACCGACCAGCTGCCCCGGCACGGGGTCGAGCTGGCCGGCGCGGTACAGCTGCTCGGCGGCGGCGACCCGGGCGAGTTCGTCGACCGCTACCTGCGGCTGACCCGCCGCGCGCGGGCGGCGATGGAGCGGGTCCTGGAGTCTTAGCGGCTCAGGCCAGACCGCGAATCTTGTCGGCGGCGGCGAGCAGCACCTCGGTCGGGATCTCGACGAGACGCTCGCCGTCCGGTGTGTCCACGCCGGCGCTGTCGCCGGCCAGCAGGTAGCCCTGCACGACGACGGTCTGCCGGTCGGTCCGGTAGATCGTCGGGCAGGAGCCGCCTCCACAGAGGCTGGTCAGGGTTTCCAGGCGCCGGGCGGCGGTGGCCACGGGCACCTCGGTCGTAGTGACGCGATCCTCATGGGTCGTCATGACATCCACGGTACGGAGGGAGGTGCCGTCGCTACCACCAGTCACGCCGCGGTGTGGGGCAGCATTCCTATGTAACGCTTCTGACACAGGTCGAGAATGGGATCGATCTCGCTGGTCGCGATCGAGTCGAGGGCGTCGAAGACACGCCGGTAGTGGCGGGCGGTGCGGCGGCCTCGGGACATCAGACCGGTGTTGAAGAGGTCCACGATCACCACTCGGTCGTCCAGGAGAAGGAAGCCGTGATAGGGCGCGATCGGCCATTCCGCGTCCTCGGGGATAATCCGGATGCTGACGTTGGGCTGCCCGGCGACCTCGCGCAACCGGGCGATCTGGGCGAGCATCTCGGCCGGCCCGCACATCTGATGGCCGAGGACCGCCTCGGTCAACAGAAAGTGGAACCGCCGATGGGGGTCGTCGAGCGCCTGACTCCGCTGCATGCGCGCGGAGACGGCCTCGGAGACCGCCAGCGGCGAGTCGGCGACCTGATCGTCGGCCAGCTCGGTTCGCAGAGCCGTCAAGACCGCGCGCGCGTACTCGCTGGTCTGCACTAGGCCCGGGACCACCGCCGATTGGAAGACGCGGGTGTCGCGCGCTGACGCCTCGAACTTTCGCACGTAGTGCTGCCGGTTCGCGAGGCCCGGCTCGGTCGACTGCCAGTCGACGAGCTGATCGCTCGAGCGGTCGGCGAGGGTGACGAGCCGTTCCACTTCGGTGGCGGGCAGTTCCAAGCCCTCGGCTATGCGGCGGATGTCCTGCGGGTCGGCGGCGGAGACGCCGGTCTCCAACCGGGAGATCTTGGCCTGGCTCATGCCCACCCGGTCGCCGAGTACCTGGCCCGAGATCTTCTTCTGCTTCCGCCAGCGCGCGAGCGCGGCACCGACCGGCTCGTCGGCGCCGCCTCGGAAGCCGGGCGAGTCGACCACGCCGCTCGCCCCCTTCCTGTGTTCGTCGTATCGGTCAGCCGGCTACCTTCACCGCCTGGGCGAGGAGCTCGGCCGGAATCTCCACCAGCTGCTCACCCGCGGGCAGATCGAGCCCGGCCGTGTCGGCGGTGACGGTATATCCCTGCACCACATAGGTGTCGCGGTTGGTGCGGTAGACGGTGGGACAGCTGGTCCCGCCGCAGATCTTGGCGACGAGGGTCAATGGCGCTGTATCTTGAACGACCGTTAAAGGACGATTTGTCATAGACGGACCATACCGCATCCGTCAAGATCTATGCGGCAGCCGTGCATAGTCTTCCCTGCAACCACACGGTAAAGCAAGGGAAGCTTCACGTGTCAGATTCGCGAAGGCATATTCGCTGTCCGGATCGTACTTGTGACCTTGCGCATAGCCGTGGATATTCCTAGATGAGGGTCACGGACAGATAGCACATCGGGGAGATTTGACGTTCTCGGTGTGTCGATCGAGCCGTTCGACGACGCGGTCGGGGCCCTCACGGTGCATATGCGGCCTGAGCCGGAGGTCTGCCATGCTCTCTCCACTTGATCGTCACCGGCGAGTGCCCACCTTCCTCGTCCGTCGGACAGGAGAACTTCGATGACCAGTTCCGTGCTGGCCGGCATCGTCGCTCTGCTGGTGCTCCTGATCGTGCTCAGCGAGATCGTGTCGGCCGTCCTGCCCCTCGTCATCGTGCTGACCTGCGTGCCCGAGCGCGAACGGGAGGTCCTGGCCCGCGTTCTCGCGGCGTACGACTCGTCCCGTCGGCTGCGGGTGTGGCCCGCCCTCCGGCTCGCCGTCACGTTGCGGCGGCAGGAGCTCAAGCTGGCCCGCGAGGCCCGGGACCCGCGGCGTAACCCGTACGCCCACCTCGAGGCCTACTTCGCGGAGATTCCGGAGGACGCGCCGCTCAACGCGCCGTACGGGCTGGCGAAGACGCCTACGCCCGGCGACGAGGTCTAGCTCGCCACCGTGAAACGGCCGGGACCCGGCACCCGGATCAGGGTCCAGTCGCCCTGACGCTGCACGGTGGCGCCGTTGGTGGCGCTCAGCCAGGGATACCAACGGATTCGCACCGGCACCTCGCCGGCGGCCGGCGCGTCGAACGTCACCGCGGCGGCGGTCCGCGCGACCAGCGCGGCCGGCGGCGCGACGATCGGCCGGGGGTCTGCGACCCGGTACAGCCGCCAGTGCCGGCCGTGCCAGATCTCGGTGAGGTAGGGCAGGCCGGCGGTGATCATCGCGGCCTCCGGCCGCCCGGCCCAATGGAGCTCGGCGTCGGGCACCGCGACGAACTGCACCGCCTGCTCGGTGAGCCACGCCCGGTAACTCTCCGGGGTGAGCGCGACGCCGGTGCCGCGCGCGCCGGGGACGGTGGTGAAGAAGAGCGGGTTGCGGTCGATGTCGGCCTGCCGCAGCCAGCCGCGGGCCAGCGGCACGTCGCCCAGGTACGCGGCTTCCCAGTAGTCGCGGGTGGACGGAATCTCCACTCGGCCGGTCAGGGTCTCCTGCCGCAGGCGGTCCCGCAGTGGCGTGAAGTACGCCGGGTCGGCGGTCGGGTTGCCGATGTCGCGCAGGTCCGCGACGACCACCGGTGGCTGCCCCCAGCAGACCGCCGCCAGCAGCAGTGCGACCACTCCGATTGGCAGCGGTCGCGGGCGGGGCAGTGCGGCGTAAGCGGCGAGCACGGGCAGCGTGAACATGACGGTGAGGCGGGTGGCGTTCAACCCGACCGGCGTGTGGATCAGCGCCGCGGCCAGCACACCGATCGACGACAACAGCCCCGCGATCCGTACCGGCCGGGCCGGAACCAGCACCGCGACGAGCAGCCCGGCCACCACCGCGCGGGTGGCGTCGAGCCGGCTGATGTTCATCCAGCCGCCGTCGCCGAGCAAGAGCCCGCTGATCCCGAGCGGCACCGCGGCCGGCACCGCGATCAGCAGGCCGTCGGTCACCCGGCCGGACAGCAGCAGTGCCACCCCGGCGAGGCCGAGGAAGAGGCCGGCCACCGGGCTGGTCGCCGCGGCGACCAGCGCCATCAGCGGCGCCAGCGGGCGCAGCCGCGGAACGGTGAGAGCGACCAGCGCGGCCAGCCCGAAGAAGACCCCCAAGCCGTACGTCACCCGCCCGCTCACCAGGTTGCCGGCGATGCAGGCCGCACCCGCCAGCGCGCCGAGCCAGGGCCGGGCCGCGCCGGTCCGCCGGAACAGCACGGCGAGCAGGACGGCGGCGCCGACGAGGGCGAGGACACCCGTGACGCGTACGCCGGCAAGCGCCATCACCGGCTGGGAGACCAGGCTGTAGCCGAGTTGGTTGACTCCGCCGTACCACCGCAGGTCGATCGGGGTGTAGCCGTGTGCGGTGAAGAAATCGGCGCGGGAGACCTGGGCGGCGAGGTCCGAGCCCATCGGAGGGAGGGCCAGGTAGGCGGCGCCGAGCACCGCCGCGACCACGGCGGTGACCCCTTCGAGCCGGTGCCGAGCCCACACCCGCCCGACCCTACCGGTCCGCCCGATCGTCGCACCGCGTCACGGTAGGGTGCTCGTCATGTCTCGCCCCGCCCTCGTCCGATACACGGGCCTGGCAGGCAGTCTGTTCCTCGCCGCGGCGGCGTTCCGGGGCGGCGCGCGTAGCCCGTCGCAGCCCAAGGTCACCCTGAGCACGATCTTCGCGGGGCAGAGCGGGGTGCTGCTACTGCTGACCTGGCTGCTCGGGACGGCGCTGCTGATCGGGGCCTGGTGGTTCGGGCGGCGGGCGGTGCCCTCGGCACGCTGGGCGTACGTGACGGCGGCGCTCTGGATGCTGCCGTTGCTGCCGTTCCTGCCCCTGGGCAGCTACGACGTGTACTCGTACGCCTGTCAGGGCTGGCAGCAGGCGGCGGGGCTGGACCCGTACGCCGGGGGTGTCGATCTGCTCGGGTGTCCGTGGCGCGAGGCTGTCGCGCCGACCTGGCGGTCCTCGCCGGCGCCGTACGGCCCGGTGTTCCTGCTGCTGGCGGCCGCAGCCGCCGGGCTCGGCGGCTCGCTGGCCGGCACCGTGGCCGCGCTGCGGGTAATCGCCCTGCTCGGCGTGGCGCTGGTCGCGGTGTGCCTGCCGATGCTCGCCCGGCGGGCCGGGGTGCCGCTCGGCCGCGCGGTCTGGCTGGCGCTCGCCTGCCCCCTCGTGCCCATCCACCTGATCTCCGGGGCGCATAACGACGCCGTCATGGTCGGCCTGCTCGTCGCCGGGCTGGCGGCGGCCGCCGCGCGCCGGCCGGCGGTGGCCGGCGTGCTGCTCGGCCTGGCGATCGGGGTCAAGGCGACGGCCGTGGTGGCGGTGCCGTTCGCGCTCCTGGCCGCCTGGGGCGGCCCGCGGCGCACCTGGCGGACGGCCGCCGAGCTGGTCGGCGGCCTCGCCGGGGCGTTGGCCGCCGCGTCGCTGTGGTCGGGGCGCGCCCTCGGCTCGGTGACCGGCCTGGCCGGCAGCGGGGTATCCGTGCAGTGGACCTCGCCGCCCACCGCGGTGGGCATGGCGATCGACCTGATCGGCCCGGACGCCGTCCCGGTGACCCGCGTCCTCGGGATCCTGCTGCTCGGCGCGGTGCTGGCGGCGCTCTGGTGGCGGGCGCGGCACGGCGACCCGCTGCTGTTCGCCGGATACGCGCTGGCCGCGACCGTCGTCCTCGCCCCGGTCCTCCACCCCTGGTACGCCACCTGGCCCCTGGTGGTCCTCGCCGCGACGCTGCGCCGCGACACGCTCTGGCTGGTCATTCCGTGCGCCGTGGCCGCGGCGCTCTGCCTGCCGAACGGCTACAACCTCGCGCTGGCCACCAAGGCCCAGGGCGCTCTCGCCATGACGGCACTCGTCCTCTACTCGGCGTGGAAAGCACTCCATGAAGCGAAGAATCAGCATCGTCGTCGCGCTGAGCCTGCTCACGTTTGTGATCGTCTATCTGGCCGAGACTCGTAACCGGTACTTCGACTCCAAGGTGTACTACGGCGCGATCCGGTACTGGTTCCGCGGCGACGCCGGCATGGTCTACGACTGGCTGCGGCCCGACACGCCGTACGGCTTCACCTACCCGCCCTTCGCCGGCCTGGTGATGGCGCCCATGGCGATCCTGCCGTTCGGGGTCGTCGTGGTGCTCGCGGTGCTCGCCACCATCCTCACCACCGCGCTGCTGACCTGGTGGTTCGCGGGTCCGCTGATCAAACGCAGAGGCTGGACCGTCTGGTTCGCGTTCGCCGTCGCGGTGTGCCTGGCGATCGCGTTCGAACCCGTCCGTGAGACGATCACCTTCGGCCAGGTGAACACGCTGCTGCTCGCCGTGGTCGCCGGCGACCTGCTCTTCGGCCTCGCCAAGGGCCGCAGGTGGGCCGGGGTGGGGATCGGACTGGCCACCGCGGTCAAGCTCACCCCGGGCGTCTTCCTGCTCTACCTGCTCGTCACCCGCCGGTGGCGGGCCGCGGCGACGGTCGCGGGCACGGCCGCCGGGGCCACGGTGTCGGCCGCCTTGATCTTCCCCGACGAGTCCCGCGAGTTCTGGACCTCGGCGCTCTGGGACACCAACCGGGTGGGCGTCCTGTCGTATCTGTCCAACCAGTCGGAACGCGGCTTCCTCGCCCGGCTGCCGATCGATCAGGTGCAGGTGCCGGTATGGATCGGGTGCGTGCTGACCACGCTGGTGTTCTGGGCATGGCGGGTGCGCCGCGACCCGGGCGACATCATCGGCGGCCTCGCGCTGACCGGCGTGCTGGGCTGCCTGATCAGCCCGGTCACCTGGATCCATCACTGCGTATGGCTGCTGCCGGCCATCGTGCGCTGCGTCGATGCCGGGTTGACCGGCACCGACCGCCGGCCGCTCTATCTGGGCGGCGCCGCGTACGTGATCATGACGTCCCGGCTCACCTGGGTCTGGGAGGAGCGACCCCGACCCCCGCTCGAACTGATCGGCGGCAATTTCTACGTCTGGTTCAGCCTGGCGCTGCTGATCTGGATGCCGCTCGGCGCCCCCGGTCTCGTCCCCGCCGGCCGCCGGGCGCTCTCCGACGCGGCCTGACCGTCGGGAGGACCTCGATCGCCGTTTGTCGGGGCCGGCCCTCGTTGGTTGTTTCGCCGGCACGTGGGTACACGGCTCGAAGACCCGTTTCCCACGGTTGGAGTGACGATGTCGGAAACACCTGCTGGTTCCGCTGATATGCCGACTCAGGTCGTCCCGCCCGGGGATGGCGCAGGAGCGACCGCGGACCCGGTAGCCGCGGACGCCACCGTACCCATGGCATCCGCTGCCGAGCAGACGAGCCTCGCCGCCCCGCCGCCCCCGGCGCGGGGGTTGAGCTACGCCGTGGACATCGTCTTCTGCGTCGACGTCACCGGCAGCATGACGCCCATCCTGGACAAGGTGAAGGCGAACGCGTTGCGCTTCTACGGCGACGTGCAGTCGAACCTCACGGCTAAGGGCAAGAACATCGACGAGCTGCGGGTCCGCGTCGTCGCGTTCCGCGACATCGTCGCGGACGGCGAGGCGGCGCTGCAGGAGTCGCCGTTCTTCGCGTTGCCGGCGGAGGAGGGCGGGTTCAGTAGCTTTGTGAACGGCCTGTTCGCGGAGGGCGGGGGCGACGCGCCGGAGTCGGGTCTGGAGGCCGTCGCGCTGGCCATGACGTCACCTTGGACGACGCGCGGCGACCGCCGGCGGCAGGTCATCGTGGTGTGGACCGACCAGCCGGCGCACCCGCTCGATGCCACCACGCTCCCGCCCGAGTTCGCCAAGCGTGTGCCCGCCGACTTCAGTGCCCTCACCGACATGTGGGAGGACCCGCAGGGCCCGCTCGGCTCGAGCAGCAAGCGCCTGATCCTCTTCGCGCCGGACGGCCCCGGATGGAGCGACATCTCCGGGGTGTGGGAGAACGTCGTCCACCATCCGTCGCAGGCCGGCGGCGGCCTGTCCGATGTCGACTATGGAACGATCATCGACTCGATCGGTAACTCGGTGTGAGTGAGCAGCAGCAGGCCGAGGTCGTCGAGCCCGATGACGGTGCGGCGATCGAGGACGTCGATACCCCCGATCCGGTCGACGACGGGGACGATGAACCGTCCGCCCGGGAGGTGACGGATGCCCGCCGTACGGCGGCGTGGGATTCGCCCGCGATGGAGCCGTCTCCGGCAGGCCCGACGCTGTCCTTCGGCTTCAACCTGCATAAGGTGTCCGGCCAGGGCGAGGACGCCGACCCGATCGTCCGCCACGGGCGCGAGCTCGGGCTGGTCGCGGTGTTCGACGGCATGGGCGGCGCGGGTGGCACGGCCTACGAGACTCCGGACGGACCCCGTACGGGTGCTTATCTCGCCTCCCGCGTCGCCCGGGACGTCGCCGAGGAGCGCATGCTCGCGCTCCTCGACCCGGAGTGGAATTTGGACGGCCCGGCCGCGGCGCGCGACTTGGCGCGCAATGTCAAGCGCGCGCTGGCCGACAAGCTGACGAAGCTGAACGCGCCGACGAGCGGCCTCCGGTCGCGGCTGCTGCGGGCGTTGCCGACCACGATGGCGTTGATGGCCCTGCAGCGTCGCGAACCTCGCCGGGGGCGCTGGGCCGGGCATGTCTTCTGGACGGGCGACTCGCGTGTGTACGTCTTCGAGCCGGCGACCGGCGCCCACCAGCTGAGCCGGGACGACCTGCGCGACCCGGGCGATGCGATGGTGAACCTGCGGCAGGACTCGGTGGTGAGCAACGCGATGTCGGCGGATACCGACTTCGTGGTTCACCACCACCAGGTCGAGCTCACCGCGCCGTTCCTCGCGGTAGCCGCCACGGACGGGTGCTTCGGCTACGTGCGTACCCCGATCCACTTCGAGCATCTCGTCCTCGCCGCGCTGCGCGACTCCACCGATCCGCAGACCTGGTCCCGGCTCCTGCAGCAGCGCATCGCCGCGATCACCGGCGACGACGCCGCGATGGCAGTGCTGGGAATCGGCGCTGATCACGAAGAGTTCCGGGACTTGTTCGCCGCACGGACGGCGGAGATCGAAGAGCGCTGCGTCGTCCCGCTCGACGAACTCCAGGGTGCGGTGGCCCGCGCGGAGCAGGCGGTCGCCGAGGCCCGTCGCAGCCATGCCGAGGTGCAGACCTCGCTGTGGGCGACCTACAAGCCCGAGTACGAGCGCTATCTGAGCCGGGAGGAGGACCGGTGACCCGCAGCGACGTGTTCCGGGCCGGCGACGTGCTCAACGGCTATCGGCTGCTTGAGGACTTCCGCGTGGTCGGCGCCGGCCTGTCCGAGTGGAGCTTCGCCGAGCGCGGCGGCCGCGTCTACTTCATCAAGCGTTTCCTCAGCCCCACCTACCCGGAGGCCGACGCGCCGGGCAGCGAGCGGATCAAAGCCAAGAAGCGGGCGCGCTGCGCGGCGTTCGAGGCGCACCACCGCGGCATTCAGGCCGCGATGGCGCCGCTGACGACGTACGGTGGGAACCTCATCGCCACCCTCGATTTCTTTCGCATCGGGGCGAAGTATTACAAGGTCACAGAGAAGGTCGACGTGGCCGGCCTGCAGCCGCGCGACGTCGCCGCCCTCGACTTCACCACCCAGCTCGTGCTGCTGAAGACCGTCGCGCACAGCCTGAAGATCCTGCACGATCTGCGGATCGTGCACAGTGACCTGAAGCCGAGCAACGTGCTGATCAAACGTACCGAACTGGGCTACACCACCAAGCTCATCGACTTCGACAGCTCGTACATCGTCGGTAACCCGCCGCCACCGGACGAGATCGTCGGGACGATGAACTACTACTCGCCCGAGCTGGTGCGCTACATCCAGGGCAGTGCCGCGCCGGGCGAGCTGACCGAGGCGTCCGACATCTTCGCCCTGGGCCTGATCTACGCCGAGTACCTCACCGGCGCCATGCCGGCCTTCGATCCCGCGCACCATGAGGCCGCGATCGCAGTCCTGCACGGACAGACATTGCGGCCGGGTCCCAGCAAGGCCCCGCCGCCGATCACCGATCTCGTCGAGCGGATGCTGTTGCCGGACCCGGCGGCACGACCGGGCGTGGCCGAGGTGCATGCGACGCTGATGAGCCTGCGCAGCGGCGCCGCCCCGTCGACGGTCGGGCGTGCGCCGGTTCCGATCCGTACTCCCGTGGTTCCGCGCGGCAGCGCCGCGGGATCCTCCGTCCTGCGCGGGAAGGGTGTGCGGATCGCGGGCGGGACACCGGCGCCTTCTTCGGAGAGCTCGGGGGGACGCCTCCTGGGCCGGCTGATCGGTAAGCGCGAGGAGCGCACAGAATGAACACCGTCTGGCGGTGCAGCGTGTGCGAAGCGGTGAACCAGGGCGGCCGCGAGTGCTCGGCCTGCGGCGCGGTGATGACCCGCCGGTCGGCGGCCGCCACCGCCGTACGGGGTCGCGTCGCGCCCGTCCCACCGTTGCCCGACCCGCATCAGCCGGTTCCGCCGCCGGTGCAGCGGGCGATCAATCGGGAGCCAGTCGTCGAGGAGGAGTGGCCGTACGATGACGACCTCAGCTTCCGGATGGTGCCCGTACCGGGCGGCTGCATCATGGTGGGCACGCCGCGCGGCCGCCGTTGACGCTCGGGCGTGCTCGGGGCGGTAGCTCGCTCGACGCGTCCGGTCAGCCGGCCGGGGCGGGTAGCCGGCGGGCCAGCTCTCGGCGGAGGACGTCCGACCCGGGTGTCATGTACATGAGTGGAACGAGGATCTGCTCAGGCCGGGTCTGGGCGGGGTCGACAACGTCGACGAGAAGGTATGGAATCCACCGGCCGTTGACGGACGCGTGCGCGATATTGAACCAGGCAATGAAGACCGTGCCACCCGAGGGACCGGTGAGCTCCAACCCTTCGCCAGTAAGGCGAAGCGGCAAACGTATCGATGTGCTACGGCGCTCGCCGAACCAGTAGAAGATCGACATCAGGGCGGCGAGCAGGACCGGGAGCCCGAGCCCGTCCCACCAGCGCCGGTTCAGCGTCACGTTGACGATGCCGATGGCTGCGATCACCCCGAGCAGCGGACCGACGACTGCGACGACGTGCCGGCGCGTCGAGATCCGGAACGTCACCGCGGCGGAGTCACCGGTGGGAACCACCGTTGCGTGCTGCCCCTGACGACTGGTCGTAAACCGCGACCGCGATTCGGCGTTGCCGGAATCGCCACGCGCAACTGATGGTTGCGCGATGCTCGCCTTCCGAGTATCCTTATGCGCAACCAAAGGTTGCGGGAGGGTGTCATGGAGTTCGGAACCATCGAGCGCGAGATCTACGTCGAGGCGTCGCCCGAGATCGTGTTCGAGGTGGTGAGCAGTCCCGATCACCTCAAGCGGTGGTGGCCGGACGACGCGCGGTACGACCCGGCGCCGGGCTCGGCGGGGGAGATCGTCTTCGGTGCGCCCGGCGCCGGCGGGACAGTGGTGCCGTTCACCGTGGTCGATGCCCGGCCGCCGCGGACCTTCTCGTTCCGCTGGACACACCCGGCCGACGAGGTGGCCGCGGAGGGAAACTCGCTGCTGGTCACCTTCGATCTGACCCCGTCGGGCGGCGGGACGCTGCTGAAGATGACCGAGACCGGCTTCCGGGAGATGGGCTGGGAGGTCGCGGTCCTGGAGCGGCAATACCGGGAGCACAGCACCGGCTGGGACTTCTATCTCCCACGGCTGGCGCCCTACGTTGCGACGCTGCGGGTGCGGCCATGACCACCGCGCCGGCCGAGGACGTCGACGACGACCTCTGGTCCGCGATCGGCGACCCGACCCGGCGCCGCATGCTCGACCTGCTGCTCATCGACGGCGACGGCACCGCGACGACGCTGAGCCAGCAGATGCCGGTCACCCGCCAGGCGGTGGCCAAACACCTCGGCGTCCTCGACCGGGTCGGCCTGGTCCGGGCGACGCCGGCGGGCCGGGAGAAGCGGTACCGGGTGGACGACGCCCAACTCGCCCGCGCGGTGGCCCAGTTGTCGTCTGTCGGCTCGGCGTGGGACGCCCGGCTGCAGCGGATCAAGCGGATCGCCGAGGCGATCCAGCGTACCCAACAGCACTGAGATCAAAGGAGAAGAGCAATGGTGGACATCCTGCACCGGATCGGCGTCAAGACTCCGACGCCGGAGAAGGTGTACGACGCACTGACGACCGTCGACGGCCTCGCCGGCTGGTGGACCGACGACACGAAGGGGAACGGCGAGGTCGGCGGCGTCCTCGCGTTCCGGTTCCCGCAAGGCGGCTTCGACATGGAGGTCGTCGAGCTACGGCCGGGAGAGCGGGTGGCATGGCGGGTCGTCGACGGCCCACAGGAGTGGATCGGGACCATGATCCACTGGGACCTACGTCAAGACGGCGACTACACGATCGTGCTTTTCAAGCACGAGGGTTGGAAGGAGCCGGTGGAGTTCATGAACCACTGCAGCACGAAGTGGGCCACGTTCCTGATGAGCCTGAAGTCGCTCGTGGAGACCGGTGAAGGCGCACCATCGCCGCGGGACGTGCAGATCAGCGACTGGCACTGAGGGCGGCTGTGCCCCGACATCCAGCCGGGAGATGTCGGGGCACCGCTCCTGGTCGACATCGCTCAGGGCCGGGCGGTATGACATCCGGTCATTGGCCGCCCGGTGTGCTTTGTTGGGTCCTTTGCCGAGTGGGCGGCATTGAGCTGCCAATCATCAGCGGGCCGTGCCGAAGCATCGACACGCTCGCCTTCGCCGCCCCGCCGCTCTTCACAAGCGTTGGAAAGCGGGGACGGAAGTTGCGGACCGATCAATTCCTCCGGCCGATTCCCCAGCTGACCACCATCGAGGGCACTCCGCATTGGGCCCATGCCGAATTGGTCAAAGCCGTCCCGCCCGGTTTGCGCCAACTGCTCTCCACAAAGGAGTACCAGTAGGGCCAGACGGTCGAACGGCACTGGACCCATACGTTGAAGGTTCCGGTGCCTCCCGAGCACCATGCAGTGGCGTAGGTGTTCCCCACGCCGGCCCATCCGGGCCCACACCCGCTGGGTGCGGCTGATACCGGCTCGGCTACGGCCAGCGTCGCCCCCGCGATCGCCAGGGTGGCGATGCCGGCTGCCGCTCGACGCTTGATCTTGCTCCTCATTTATTTCTCCATTCGATCCAGGCGTCGGAGCCTATCGGGTGAGCAAGCGGAATGGCCTTGGCCGACTCGTCGCATCAGGACATGCAATGACGTTGGATCCTGGCCAGACGGATGACCACGAAAGCCGGACACCACGTTGACGCCGAGAGAAGATGGCGTCTCAGGATCCGTGCAAATGGCGACCTGGCGTGGCTGTACACGGATTTTCACGTGGCCCCGACGACGCTGAACTCCAGCGCCACAGAAGACGCAGACTCTACCGACGGTCGGTTCTTCTGGACCGCATTGCAACACAGGAGCATATCCAGTGAACCATTCTTGGCAACGGCCCGGAGTCGCAGCTCTACGCCACATTCCTGGTGACGCGGTCGTTCACCTCGGACCCGCTTGGCCAGCATTTCGTCAGCGCTGATCACGCTGGTGGCGTTCCCCACGCATCCCGAGCATCGAGTTCAGTCGGTCGGCCCAGTCGCTGTCCGCGAGCTGGGCCGCGACCAGCACGTCGCGCCAGTCCTGCTCGGCCAGCGCAGCCGCATCAAGCAGTCGTCGGCTGTCTCCTCCGGACAGGAAGACCACTGCCGACTGGATCCGCTCGTTGTCAACCGGGTTGTCAGGGTCTTCGGCCGGGAGATCGGTCAGAAGATTCAAAACGGTCTGCATCTCGGACGGTCCGAAGTGCTCGCGTACCCAAGCCTGCAGCCGATCGCTCACCATGCGGGGCAGTATGGGCCCACGCGACCTAACTGATCCCGCCGGGACGAGCGTCAAGACGGTGCGGCAGGCGCGCGGCCACGAGATCTTCGTTGCGGGAGAGGCCGGGCTGATGCTCGTGGACTCGAATCGAGCGTCGTCGGAAGAGCGCTTTCACGCCATCGGCGGTCATGCCCAGGTCCATACCGGGCAGGACCGCCGATGCGGGTTGAGCCGCGAATCGGTCAAGCGCCAACGGGTTCGGCAATGGCGGCACGGCGGGTTGCGGTGTGCTCGGGGGTCCGGAGGGTGAGGGTGACGCCGGCCACGGCGGCCCAGAGCAGCTCGAGCCAGGAGGCGTAGAACCCGAACGGGGTGAACTCGGCGATACCGATCGCGAGCGCCGGCCAGGCCAGCCATGCCGGCAGGGCCCGGGTGAACACGCCGGCGGCGAATAGGCCCAGCATCAGCAGGGTACCGCCGCCGCCTCCGAGCTCCGTTCCGATCTGCCAGGCCTGCAGCGCCGCCGGGTTCACCGCACCGTCGGCCCCGATGCTGCCCAACAGGGCATAGGTCGCCCCTGCGGTCAGGTCGCCGGTGACCGCGACCGCGGTACCGACGAGCACGAGCCCCGCGACCGTTGATGATGCGGCCGCCTGGCGCACCCGGGCATAGCAGGCGACGCCGAAAAGCCCGAGGCACAGCGCCCCGAGGATGATCAGCTGCCCGCCGAGCCGGACCCCGTCGCCGTGGGTGGCGTAGTAGCGGGTCAGGTCGGCCACCGGCGATCGGGCGTCGGGGAATTCGCCAATGGTGAGGTTGCCGGCAGTGGTGAGCGCGGCGTAGCCGACCCCGGCCAGCGCGAGGAGCCTGGCGGGAGTCGTGAGCGTACGGTGCCGGACAGCGGCCTGGTCGTTCATGGTCTTGCCTCCTTGACGTTGTCGACCGCCCGAACGTAGGTCTGCTTCCGGGTTGGTGTCGTCGCTCGCGCCGCCGATGTTTGGGGTCGGCCGACCGGGTGATGTGCCGACCCGCGAGGTCGGCCAGGTTGTGGATGACAGCCGCGAGGTCGCGCACCTAGCGTGAGGACATGCGCGCGCGCGTCGACCCCGGCCGCGTCGACCGCCTGCTCGCCGCCGTCCTGTTCCTGGTCCTGGTGCTGCAGGCGTTGATCATCCCGATGGGGACGGTCGACCGGGCGGTCACGCTGCTGGCCGGAGG